>Ga0116162_10001282_pt1 | contig 16520 bp, 10 predicted proteins | sample AD_UKC105_MetaG_FD_89875 | JGI IMG/M metagenome (GOLD analysis project Ga0116162, IMG submission 89875) | Active sludge microbial communities of municipal wastewater-treating anaerobic digesters from Hong Kong - AD_UKC105_MetaG | ecosystem: Engineered > Bioreactor > Anaerobic > Digestate... | reverse complement strand
TCTCACTTCTTACAGTGGAAAGATCCTTCAAATACTCACCGACAATCTGTAGATCGTTTCTACTAAGCATAACAAACGCCTCCTAAAAATGAATTGACCTCACTTCAGTGAGGCCTAGTGAGTTTTTGCGCCGTAGAAAAAGGGGTGGGGCTAAAATCTCGGTACCCTATCTACATGGCCACAAACCCACATACAATTACGTCCACGGAAGCGCTTAAATTCAGCAAATCAAGACGGAGCTTAGAAGCAAGTTTTGCAGGCATAAAAAAAACGGCCTCTTATGGGCCGTTGCAGAGTATTGCTATTTTAATTAGAAAAAGACGATATATTTAGTTCACATTAAAATCTTTCAATAGCCCTGAGTATCAACGTATACCTCGATCCGGTACAGCGGTTTTCTTCTCCTGTACGATTATGCTCTTGAAGTATTCTATGAAATCTTTGGATATGTCACTCAATCTTGGTAAGTATTTTATGGTGGAAAGGCCAATATGATTATCTGCAATTTTATTGAGACGTCCTTGAGTCTCGAATTTCTCTCTCTCGATCTTTGTAATTCTCTCCACAGATCGATCCCCCATCCTCGCAATTCAGTGAAACAGTCTAAGCCCCTGTAATCGTCAGTTATTCAACACCTAGAGCTTTAAACACAGCCTCCTGCGGTGTACTGTAAAATATCAAGCTAAACGCGCCTATGAGATCTGACGGAACTGTTCCAAGTTCGACGGCAGATGTTATGGGTATCAGTACCTTCTTCGCTCCAGCATCGAGGCAGACTTGCAAGACGCTTGCCAATTCTTCTACCTTGAGGATTGTGCCGCTGATGCTGATTTCCCCGAGCACCGCGATGCTCGAAAGAGTAGGCTTGCTCAACGCACAAGACGCGAGCGCTATCACAGTTGGCAGGGTCAGAGACTTTGTCATCCCGATGCCGTTGAGGTCTTGGTAGTTGATGATGTAGTTCTTTGTAGTTGTACTAAGCTGCCCGCTTATCTGATTGCCGCTACCTTTCAGATAGTTAAAAGCGGTATTTGTGGCTTCCTTTGCATCACGGTCAGACCCAAGCCCTGTACGCTCGAATTTCCCGTTTCCGGGTAACATTTGAGTTTCAAGGCGGTACACGCCTATCATTCCGCTTTTGCTCTGAGATACAGTGTAGACATTGCCGGGGTTAGTCAAGCCTTCGGGGATTATCTTGCCACCGCCCAGTTCCGGCACGGAAACGTAGCGTTCTTCAAAGGTCTCATTGTCGATATAAGAGAAGTTCACATCGTAGAATTCTATACCACCGATTTTCTTTAGCTGTTCCTTTACCCGGCGACGCGTTTCGAAAGCAAAGGTCAGGATTTCCTCAATCTCATCCTTCGTAAACTCACCGTTCGGATATAGCAATTTCGTAAAGCCCGACACGATTTTGCGGACGGCAATAACATCACGCTGGTTTAGGTTGTTGCCAAAACGGAAGTACTTGTCGCATACATCGCCGAAAGACTCTTTCCGCATTTCTCGCATAAACTCGGCAAGATAGTCTGTAATAAATCCGTAGTCGTTTGTAAACGATTCAGGACGGTATTTTGGTATCTCCCAACCGGGAATATAGCAGTGCATACGGTCAAGAAACGCTGTATCATACGCCATCGCTTCAGGGAATGGATCAAAGAGGTGCGAAGTTTTCAGCAGTACATCCAAACTCTGGTTGATGTTACCTATGAAAACCATTGAAGCGGAAGCCGCCTTTTCCTCCTTTCCTCTGGCAAATGAGCCGGAAGCCATGTAGTCTTTCATTATCTGAACGCCATCTTTGTCCTTGAAGGTAATTCCAGCCACTTCGTCGAAAGCTACGCAGTCCCATAGACCCACAAGACCGACTTGCTTGCTCGACATATTGTAGAAGAGGTTAGCGACCGTGGTCTGTCCTCCTGAAACAAGAATAGAGTTAGGCGAAATCTCCTTGTAGAGGTGCGATTTGCCCGTGCTGCGGGGTCCCAGTTCGCAGAGGTTTACGTTGTTTTCTATTAGGGGAAGCAAACGGGCAAGTTGTAGCCACTTCTCGCGGTTGGTAAAACGGTTGGCTTCCATACCCGTGGAGCGGAGCAGAATAGTGATCCACTCGTCCTTTGTGAAGGCACGGCGACCGTTCTTGATCTCGCCCATGTCAATGTGAGGCATCTGAATCGGTGTCAGTTTCACAATGCGGATGGGTGTAGATTTCTTGTCTTCCTCAATGTATTCATATTCAAGCCCGACAATGCACCAGATACCACCGCAGAGTAGCCGGTCATACTTCGATACATAGCCCGAAGATATGGGAATAAAACGGATACTGAGGTTTGAAAAGTCTGCTTCGTAGCGGTCTTGTTTAATGTTCAAGTTCACCGTGATGCGATCGATGATTGTATAGCTACCACGTTCACGTAAGGCAGACAGCACTTTCTGTGCTTCGTCAGGCCGAACGAAGTTCTCCGCAAGAATTTGCTTTACGTTTCTCACCCCGTCCTCGATTATTTTGGGGTCGTCGGATGAGCAATACTGCCCAAGCAAAAACTCTAAGACATATACAGGTACATTTGCGCCCTCCTTAATGGCCTTAGTTAAGTCTTTGCGTACAATCTTTCCGTCAAAATGCTCACGCAGTTTCCGATAAATGACCTCATTCGTGTCATTCGTTTCTGGTGAGTGTTGGGTTGATTCTAAGTCCATCCCGGAATCCTCCTTGTCTGTCACAGGTTAAAACCGAAATCATCGGCAAACGCTATATCAATGCGGAACTCGATTTCTTCAGGCGCATCTGTATCGTTGGCAATGACTAGGTGGTAGATTATATTCCGGTTGTACTGCATCTGCTTCAGCGTGAATCTCACACGGAACACACGTTCTGAAGCGTTGTTGCTAGTTCTATCGGCAATTACCGTCTGAAAGTCGCTGACTGGAACGCCTTCGTCATCGGTGAAGTGAAGACTGTAATTACAAGGCTGCACCTTTTGACCCACGGGCTGCTTCTGTAGAAAGTCGAGTGAGAACATCAAATTCGATACCTTACGACTTTCGGATATGAGTAAAAGCCCCGGATTCTGTACCTCAACATACTTTTTATAGCCTGTGCGCATGCCCTTATAGACGATGACAGGTACGACCATCTCTTGCAGACTAATACCGCCATGGACATAGTTCTCACCGCCGCCTTGTACCTTGATCCTTACGGTATCCTGAGGTGCATAGCCTTTCATAGGAGTGCCGCCAATCGCCCGCTCCGTTTTGACTGGCAGTAGGTATTTGGCGGTGGTAGTTGTAGCAGTAAGCGCATAGCGTCTGCCCAGTTCGAACACTTCACCATCAAAGTTCTGACGACTGATTTTCTGGCTCTCTTCAAGAGGTTTGTAGGTGTACAAAAAGCCATGGTCGGCTGTTATGAAGATGTTTGCACCACTCAAATCACCTGTGATTATCTTGACGATAGCGGTCACTTCGTCGATTGCTGTGTCACATGCTTCGAAAACCTTTCCTTCAGTAGGCGCCTTATCTCCGGTAGCATCAATCGCATTGTGATAGATATAAATGATTTCCTTGCCAGCAACTAAATCACGCCTTTCCTGTTTTTTCATCTGGAGCAGTTCTTTATAGGTTACGGCTACGCTGTCAGGGTTGGTGGCGTTCAGTATTACGCCGCGTTGTGCCGTGCTGGCGGTAGGCTTTCCGTCTACAAACACATCTATTTTGTCGTTCACCGACACTTCATTGCCGGGTAGTAGTGCCGCCATACCAAACTTCGTTATACTTGGGAAGACCGTTTGCACGGATTCCAGTGTCGCCTTGCCCTTAGTTTTATGGCTGAGGTATTCGGAAAGTTCAGCGGCTACCTCATAGCGCAATGCATCGGAAATTATCACATACACTCGGTTGCCCTTACTCACATTCGGTGAAACATAACGGCTGTAGAATTGGCGCTGTTCATTTATCTCTGAAACATAACCGAGCGAATCCAAATCGCCCGCTATGGCTTTTGTCCAAGCCAAGGTGAGCTGTTTCAAGAACCACTCACTGTACAAACCCTCAACCACATCGGAACATTTCTTTAAAGCATCCTCCAAGAGGGTGTTCGGGTACTTTAATGTATTGCCGAAGCGGTCATGAAAGTGCCTGTAATGAATGTCCATTTCATAAGCATCGGTTGTGTAAAGTTTCCAGATCTTCGAAGACTCGACGATGTGGAAGCCTTCAATGTGCGCCAGATAAAACTCTTGCATCTTGGCGATATAGTAAAGGCTTTCGAGGTAATCCTCGGTCAGCGCATACCAGGCGGCGGTGCGGCGGTTCTCGACCGCAATGATGATGTCCTCGACCTTTATAATATTATCCCCAACCTTCGCAAAGAAGCGCTTCAGTATGCTTTCATTGATTGCGGGAAAAGTATCGCTCTTTGAAAGGACATCTATTTCCGTTTTGTCAAAACGGTTAGCAAGGCGTAGTTCGTTTTCTACATAGCGACAAATCTCAATCAAGCCTTCGCTTCCTTCGCCACGCTGCCATTCATGCACAAGCTGATAGCAGTATGCTTTGCATGAATCGGAAATGAATCGTTCCAAGCCACGCAGAGCAGAAATAGGCATCGTCTGCGACAAGGCGGTGATAAGGATATGTGCAGCAAGGTCGGAAAGTGGGCGCCCCTTCGAGTTTACATAACCTGTGTATTTCTGTACAAGCTGCCAAAATGCTTCGATATTACCGAACTTCTCTATGTTAATCAGCGCATCGTTGCTTTCTCTCTCTAAGCCCGCAGACAAAACAGCAATTATAACGTCCTGGGCTGAACCCCCGTTCAAGCCGCTCAACACCGCCATTATATCAATGTGCAGTTGGAGCGGCGTCTGGTATGTACGTCCGATACGGCGTAGCTTCGCCTTGCGGTCTTTGTTGTCTAGAAATTTGGCGTACAGTTTCATCGCCTTTCTCATCGCGGAGGAGGGCTCAACGAATAGTTCCTCCATTTGGAGCGACACAAGGTCTGCACGGAACTCTTCGCTGTATAACTTTATATCAAGTAACCAGTCATCATGCTGGTCTCTTTCGTAAGATAGCGGATCGTAGATGAGATAATTGTCTGTAAGATCGTCCGAAGAGAGCAGCTTCTTAACCGCAAAATTGTTCGTACCGGTGAGTTTGACAATGTTTACACCGGACAGATTGAGTTCGTCTATCGCATCCGTAAACTCGCCGTCCTCATCGTGCCAGAAGACGATTCGGCGTTTATAAAATTCCGGCAACGGCGCGGCGAACCGTTCCGCGAGCCTTAGCTTTATCGTTTCTGACAGCATAGTGTCCTCCTATATCTTCGCCAGGACGTCTGTGAAAATTTCGTAGTTCTTCTTCACACCATCGTCGAGGTCTATTTCGATGTTTTGATCGGCAAGGTGGTGAACCTTCTCTTCAAAAATAGTGATTTCTTTCAGTTGCTCTGTCAGCTTATTCTGTTTTTTTAGGAGCCGCGCACGCTCTGCACCCATTGCGGTGTTAAGGGCAGCTGTGATATGCGAAAGCTGGGTGCGGTAACGCTCCTGCTGTTCGTGGACGTAATCGGTCCGCAGTTTTGAGAGCAGGTCACGCGAATAGCGGTGCATATAGATGAGCGCCTTGAAGCCGTTCTTTTTACCGCTGTCGAACATCCAGTAAATCGGGCGTTTCTGGTAGGTTTTGGAGTGGTCTTTGTAGAAGTCATTGAGAAAGTAGTCACGAATGATTTCACGCGACGTGCCCCTGCCACCAATTGCATTAGCAATGAATTTCAAATTCTCCTCCAAGGTTTCAGTGCCGTAGACCACACGCACAAAATCCACAAACCGCCCCACGATGTCGTCGTCGAAATACTCATCGTCGCAGATGGGGAGTATATTGTCCTTGTCGGGAATGAACGTCTTATATTTACCTGCGTTCCACTGACCACCGGCATAGGCAAGACCCTCTTTATCAAGCGAGTACCGTCCGAACAAACAGCCCACGGCATAGCTGATGAATGATTTGATGACATCCTGTTTCGTAAGCGCATAACGGCTGATTGACATGGATTCGGGGATGTCTTCTTTGCTATCGTAAATGCGATATACGGTGACGTCCTTATCCTCGACTTCCGGAGTAAGTTCGTCCTGCAAGCCGTAAATATCTATGAAGATGCGATTGAGTTCTTTCTCGTTGGCGCTAAGCGTATCAAACCGCACTGTCGCCTCGCGCTTCCACTTAGCAAACGCCGCTGCGATTGTACGCTCGCCGCAAATCAGCGGGTGACGTTTGAAATCCCATGAGGTTTCAAAGGAATCCCAATCTGCATGCGAAAGGGAGATGTTTGATGACACGATTTTCTCAACCGAATTTTTTTTGTCGAGCTTTATGTCAAACGGAATGCTTGCTACCGTTCCCGGAGGATAGTTTAGGGTAGGATTCATTATATCTAAGCAGTTTTGAACAATTTGTGTATTCAAATATCCAAGGATGTATAACAAATCATTGTTCGCATATAGAGTCAAACCTGCCATATTAGGAATACTTCCGCTTGGTGTGTACCTAAAACTTGACCTACCAGATGTAATCCGTGACCAAGTGATATTCTCTTTGTAATAGTTTTGTATCCCAGTCATCGAGGCTGCTTTAAATGCCTGCAATTCAGCACCATCATCTTCGTAGTTTAATACGTCTTCGTTGTTACCGTACCAACGCCTAAACATTCCGCCTTTTGTGTGCTTAACCCATTTGGGATTTACAATAGTTGATATGTTTGTTTTTGTATAGTCAATTTCATACCATTTCCTAATAAAACGATCGTTATCAGCTGTTTTCAGCCCTTCCTGTACACTGGCTGATATTCTCATTACTGATTGAGAAAATACATTAAGCATCTTTTCACCCACCCAATAAGCTACAGGGTAACTGGGGATCTTTTCAAAGTTCTCGAGAGAAGAAGTTTTATAGCGTTCATTAATTGTCGGGAACGCAAAAGGTATGCCCTCGGCATCTGTTTCGAAGTAGCAAATGTAGTCATATTGTGCCGCATAATCTTTTATACGCGATTTGCTCATAATGAATGCGGCTGTTCCAAAATTAATGCCTAAACTTGTGCCACCTTTGCCAAGGTAGGGCATATGAACCATGTTTATAATAGTTTGTGTTGTGAACAACTTCTTGCGCAACTTTTCAAAGCTCGACAAGAACATCCAGCTTTCCATTGTTATCATTGACTGTAAGCCCTGCTGAGCGAGAAATTCACTACACCTCTCAATAAATGCCGAAAAAGTATCACTCTTGCTATCTGGATAATTGGTTTTGATAAACTCAGATAGCTTTGAACCCATACCCGTACCGCCCATGTACGGCGGATTGGTGACTACCACGTCATACTTCTGCGCCAAAAGTCGTTCGAAATTCCATACACGTAAGTCTCGCTCATAATCATCATAAATTGTAAGTTGGTCTTTTGACAGTTCTGGCTTCGGAGGCAGCGTGTCCACTTTAATTAGCGAGCCATATTCCTCACCGTCGCTCCAGCCTGCAGGATAATACACCTGCGGCTTGATGTCCTCGGTGAATATGCGGCGGTTGTATTGCCGTGCTTTCATCATCAGTGAAAAATAGGCAAGCTGATAAGCCCTGCGGTCGATGTCTAGACCGTAGATATTCTTCTCAAGTATTAGTTTTGTGGCATCTCGGGGATTGTAACCCTCGCTCTCGTATATCTGCATAAGCACGTCAAAGGCGTAAACCAATATATGCCCGCTACCCATACAGGGATCAATCAGACGGATATCCTCCGGTGACTTAACAGTCGACTGCGAACGCAGTACGCGCAGTTTTTCGGTAACCTCCGGCGTTTGCTCCGCTTCGTCGAGGTAATATTTCCAGTTGGCTTTCATTGCTTTGTTTTGATGGCTTTCCAGCCACAGACGACCGAGCGAGTTCTCCACCATATACCGCACTATCCAGTCCGGTGTGAAAAGCTGTGTCGCAGCGGGGATTTTCTCCTTGGTAATTTTTATGTTTTTCTTCAGACCGTCAAACACTGCCTGTTTCGGCTCGGTGTTGTAATACTGATACATCCACCCAATAATCTGCACAGCGTCCCGGAAATCTTCTTCGGGTATATCCGTCACAAGCCGCCCAAGAACACTGTCCGGCTTCAGAATGTTATTTGGCAGGAGCATCTCAGTGTAACTACCGAGCCGTTCGAACATCTCCGGCAATGCCTCGTTTAAAGCGTTACACTGCGTAAGAAGGAGGTAACGATAGAGTTCCTCCGTCCTATTGGCGTTTAAGAGATCGGATACTTTTGCTTTATCCAGTCCGGGCAAATCAAGATGAAGAACGTCTTTCAATATTTCTGGATTAAACCCGCCATTCGCGTCCGAGAACACACGTACATGGGTTGGCAGATAATCGTTGACCTCCATAAAACGCAGGGCGACAAAGCGGTTGAACCAAGTGTACGCCACCTCCTCAACTGCCTGCGCAAAGCCGTGTCTCTTTATTTCGCTGACAAAAGCTGCGCGTTGCCGCTTCTCGTCTGCGGACAGTACATGCCCGGTGATAACTGCTGCGTTCTCGTCGCCGTAGCCCTTGTCGTTGATGCCATATTGATAGGCGCGTTGCTTCACTTGTTCGATGAGTTCGTTCCGAGCCCACACTGCGTATTTTTGAATAGCGTTCTTGTTCATATGCACACCCTCGCTTAATTTATTTGAATTCCATCCTTTGCTTCCAATATGTCGTACAGCTTCTTTCGGATCAATTCAAGGTAGCGATCCACTTCATCACGAGAGGTCAGCCTCTTGACAGGAAATACTTCGTGGCGGCGCACCTGCAAGATTATCTGAGGCTCACGCTTTTCACCGCCCCCTTTTTGTGGCGCGGGATCTTCATGAAGCATGGACTCCACCTGCTTGCAAACTTGGTCTTTATAGTTGTGCAGTTGCGTTATCATTGCGTCAAGCACGGTCAGGCTCGTCGCGTCGGCAACTTTCTGTTTGTACTCGCCGAAACGATTATCTGACTTCTCTACTTCATCGTTCGCTTTGCTTTCGTCACCCGCAAGTTTACGAATATCATCCATACACGTAGTAATAATGTCGCACACTTGCTCTTTCTTTTGCTGCAAAAGCCTCCCATAGGCAGTCTTAATTGACTGCATCAGGTCGGATAGATCCTTAATTCTTCCGTAAGGCTTCTGCATACTGAGGATAGCGTCAATCTCGTTGATTTTACTGGTTGCTTCGGGGTCGGTGGCGAAGTAATCACGCTCGTTTTGCAGATTGCCCTGGAGTTTTCTCGCAGCATCAAATATGCCCCTCTGAGACTTGAAGAAGGTTTCGATTTCCTCCATATCTTCATTGCAATTAAGCAGGTCGTCCTGTTTGGCGAGCAAGCGTTTCAAAAGAGCTACGTTGTCGTTCTTCTGTGAGAGAATCTCAACCATCAAGTCGCGGGCGCGGATTGCCTCTTCCTTCTGCGGATAGCGGTCGTTGTTGTATTCGGCAATCAGTGATTCGTAGCGATTCTTCTTATCGTTTAGTCTGTCTTTGATAAGCATCAGTAAACCGTCCTCGTCCTCAGCAATGCTCATCTGACCAAGCCATTTGCGTAGGAAATTGACCGCCTTGCGCATATCCTCTTCGGACGGAGCGATGCGGCGGCTTACGCTTGCCTTGTCAACCTCGGATTTAATGCGCAGATAGCGCACCAGATTATTATCGTCCTTACTCACGACCGCGCCGCCATAACGGATTTCAATCTTCTGGGACACGATAAGTCGTGCCACAAGCGCGGCAACATCGATCTCTCGCCAGCCATAAGGGATCGACTGATAACGATGCTGCACATCACCCATTGATACGGGGACATGGCTCATGTGGCGCTCTTCAAGCCATTGGCTAATCTCGTTCAGAGCATACTCGTTATTTGACCCGCTTCCGGCAATGCCGCTCTGTTGCGGTTCGCCGTTGAGAATGGTCAGAATGTCCGCGTCGCTCTCACTGAAAGTATTGACGAGGTTCAGTTTGGAGTAAACGCTCTCTATTAGTTGCTTCAAGGCTTCGTCAAGTTTGGTCTTGGCATCTCCATGTGTGATTTCGACTTTCTCACCAGCAATGAAGAATGTACTACCGACAATAGCCTTTTCTATCTGGTTTTTTGCACTCATTTCCAGGGCCCTGGCTTGGGATTGCCTTTTGCGGATAATAGCCTGAATGGTTTCTGGCAACTGGGAAACATTCTTCTGTTTGATGTACTTACGGATCTTTGCGGCAGTTTCAAGTTCCTCAAAGTATTGGACTTCATCCGACAGTAGGATAATGATCTCGTTGTTGACCAGTGAGTCCACAACCAGTTTTTCTTCTGGGGCTCTGTAGTAGTCGCTTGCAACTGTGACAAAACGCAAACGCACGCCGCCCGTTGCATTCCCAACGATGGTCTCGTCAATGTACTGGTCATAGGCGAAGTCGCATTTGTTGTATTTGTATTTTCTTGACGGGTAGATTTCGCTGAAAATCGTTTGCGCGATGCTCTGAACGATAGTTGCACTATCGACGGAAGTATTGCGAATCTCGATGGCAATGTCCTGTTCTTCATCGGTCAGGAACGAGTAGTTATCTCCGTTTCTGGCTACATAGTTTTGTGCTTCCAAGCGCTCCAAGGATTCGGCAATTTCACGACGAAGGGTAATTTTATCCGCGCGTACATCGTCAATCATCAGGATTGCGATGTTATCAATATTGGCAGTAATATCGTCGATATAGCGCACGAGATATAGCAGTTTCAGTACGCTCACATCTCGCTTTTCCAGGCCGTCGTGTTTGTCGGCCGCGGTCTGACAGCGCTCTACCACACGGCGTATGGGGCTTTCGAGGAAGGTATGCACCGTATCATAGAACAGCGAGAAAGGCACAAGGGCATTCTCGTCTTTATCATGAACTTTCTGTGCTGCCTCTTGGAAACCAGAAAGCATCGAACGTTCACCACCCGATAGATGTTTACCTGCATTGCCGTGCTTGCGGATTTCGGCGAGTACCTTCTGAATGATGATGAACTGGTATGGTACAAATGGATAAGTCGCGGAGAATTCCGCGCCACTGGTGTAGCCTTTTATGTCCATCACCGCGTTGTTAAATGTGAATAGGTTCTTCAATACTGCGTGTTCCTTGTCATAAACTAAACGCAGTAGCGCGTCAGCGTCCTCAGTCTTTTCAAGGATACGTTTCTTGATAACCTCGTCAACCGAAGCGGAGGACAAGGACAGGCGAGTATTGAAACGACCTTGAATCTTGGAAAAGTCGTCGCCGCTGATTCTCACGACAGAATCGATAGCTTCTTGACTTGTGATCATCACCCAGACTTTGCCACAACACTTACTGCCAATTTCCTCAACGATAGACTGGAGGTTCAACATCAGGTCACTGTCATCTCCGATGTACTGGCCTATCTCATCTACGCAGAATAGAAGCCGGAAATCCCCGCCTTTAGAACTGACGTATTCTTTGATTTCCTCCACAAGTTGCTTGATGCTCATATCAGCATTCTCTTCGCCGTTGAACCAGTTGCGGGCGGCTGTTTCGCTCATACTGAGAACGCTTTGCAGAACGGACACAATGTCGTCTTCGAAGAAAGCATAGGAAGCTCTAGCTTCCACCCATGGTGAGCCATTGACTTCCTCAAACGCTCTGCGGAAAGAAGCGGTTTTGCCACACGCATCTACGAAACATTCCAATTTCGCTATTTTTAAGTCATCACCATAGAAGCCTAGATGATTATAAAACACCTTAGCGAACACACGTAAGACTGCCGTTTTGTCCTTTTTAATTGGTCCCTCGATATCGATATTGAACAGTATCGATTCCGTGGGGATTTTGGTGCAACGGTCGACAGTTGCGTACATCATTGGATCTTCAAACTTGTCTTTGAAGAAGTCCACCGCGGATCTACCCGCAACCTTTCGATTGGACAGTAGATAAGACAGCATTTTAAGGAAGTGGGATTTACCACTTCCAAAGAAGCCAGAAATCCACACACCAATTTTATCGGTTGGTTGGTCAATGGCTTTCGAGTAATTATCAAAAAAAGTATTGAAGTGGCGGCGGAGTTCCTTTGTGATGATGTATTCGCCAAGTTCCTGTAATAGACTCTGCTCGTCATCCTGTGCCACTTTGATGACTCCGTTGATTTCTCGGTTAATATCCTTTTGGAACATGCTTTGAATCTTCATAGTGATTTCCTCCAGTTAGAGCAGATTGAACGCCCTGTAATAGTTCCCGTCGTGGAACTTATTGAATAGACTTAGGCTTTGCCCGTTGAACTCTCCTGGATAGAACAGTACAATCGGCACATCTGAGAAGACCTGCTGCATACTGCCTAGCATTTTGTGAGACCGCATGAAGGGGTATACTTTGCCTACACCAGTCAGGAAAAGCACATCGCCGTGCAGGTGCGGCTCATATTTCATCTTGGCGAGGAACGCCTCCGGCGTGGCTATCTTTTGAAGCTGAGCAAGGAGGTAGTCTTTGCCTTTCTTTTGCTCGAGAGCCGGGACAGTGCCAAGCACGCGTTTTTCAGCCAAAATCTCAAGCAAGATTTTATACATATCCCGCTCGATGACCCTGTAGTTATCAGATGATGTATTAGCTAGCCTCTCAATGTAGTCGCGGACAATGAGTTCGTATTGCGGTGCGTATTTGAAAACGTGAATCCCCACTTCGTTGGAAAGCCCTTTGTTTGCGAGGAAGTTCACGTCGGAGATGCGTTCCTTGATCTTATCAAGTTCTTGTTTGATGTCTGCCATATTATCGCTCCTACCTGAAGCAGTTGAACGCGGCAAGCGCGGTCAAGTCATTGTTTTCGCGGATGCCTGTTTCTAGTTCTTCACAAATGAATATAGGGTTTAACGTAGTATCCCTGACACCATCAAGCATCCCCGTTTCAATTAGGCACCTAGTCAATACTTGTTTTAATTTCATTATCGTCTTCTCACTCCAAGCCGCTACGTTGTCGTTCTGTTCCTGTAAGCGGGAGAAGAACACGTTAATGTCCTTTTTAGTGTAGGAGAAGTCCTGCTGGCGGTACTTTTCGCCGACCAGTCCCTCCAAAAACTCGCGGGCAAGACGGTTATAGCGCATTATCGCGTAGAAGTTAATCTGCTTCGCCACCTCAACGGGCGCGGTAGCCACCTCGTAGACCAGTTTCTCGTTGTCAAGCGCAACCAGCCTCTTGTGACAAGCGCGAGCGATCCTTTTGACCATGCGTTCCGTCGGATACTGGAACAAATTGCCCCGTTTGACATACTCAATGATCTCTTCAATTGGCTTTTGTTCAAGATACTGCTTCGACACAATTCTTATCTCATAAAACAGGAATTGCTCAGCAGTCAGGGTGCCGTTATATGGCATAGAAATATTCTTGTGTTTTTTCACCTTTTCACGCCCCTCTTACCTCAGCTTCCATAAGCAGCTCATCACAGCTCTGCCAAAGCGATTGATACAGTTGGGATTTCTTCAATGGCATTGTCTGATCACTCCCAAATTGATATTTTAGAGTTTGTCTGTGCTAAAACTGCAAAATTTTGAACATAGCGTTCCCGCAATTCCTGAAGCAATTCCCCTGTGAAAAGGATTCCATAGCAAATAGAAGCTGACATAAGAATGATAACAGATTCGGTTTCAGGATCATACAAAGGGCTCAATCGAATCATTTCTCAAATGAGCTTGATGTCATCTATACGCGTCACCGCGTTTAACTATCTGGACCACAAGAATCAAAAACTCTTCTCCCCGGACCTGGAAAATGATCCTGTAATCACCAACCCTCAACCGAAGTAGTCCGTAGTATTTGCCCGAAAGACCTTTGACGTCCGGTTTCTTGCTCGCCTTTCCGCCGTAGTAATCGACTAGCTGCCGGAAGCTTTTGTCTATTCTATCCTTAACGGTTTTATCGAGCTTTTCGTGTTGCCGTTTGCTCGATCTCGTGAAGCTAATCCGGTAACTCATAGCTATCAACGATTTCCAGATCCTCTTCCGTCATCTGATCCAGTATCCTTGTGAGTTCTTCATTCTCTTCGGGGTCGCATGGTTCGCTAGTAGCCATTATCTTGAAATACATCGAATTGTAGCCTTCGGTCTTTATGAGATTCCATAGAGCCGTCTCAATGATTTCGCTGGCGCTCTTGCCCTGTACACGCCTTAGCTCCTTCAGAACCTTCCATGAAGAAGGTTTCATCATGATATTGTGTCTCTCTTTCGTTTCCTGGATATCTTTCATGCGATCACCGCCTTATACACACAGTATGTGTATAGTGAGTATAGCACAAAAACATAGGATCCTACGCTTTAGATCCCAACCGTTAGGCCTGCTATTCAAATATCTACGAGTTATTCAATAACTATCTGGACATTTCCACCGAGTTCAGAGAAGAGAATATCTTGTTGGAATGATAAAAGTTTTCAAGCCAAGTAGCTTCCCTATATTCTACCTGTTAGCAGTCCATGAGGCTGTGAATTTAGCATGACCTTTTTCAAAAAAAGTAAAACTCCCATCCATCCTATTATTACTTGAAATTGCTCCGTAGAAGGACATACTATTATCAGTGATGTGTTCTACTGTAACGTCAACTAAAATCAGAACATTTCCATCTGGTTGAACTATTCCAGACAACGTTCCAAGGACACCATCAGGCACAACAACTTCCCCATTGAAACTCCCGCCGGATTGAGTGGTGATATAGAAGTCTATCAAAACTCCTACCTGATTTTCTTGATAAATAAAAACCTCCCATCTGCCTAACATGTTTGGATAAACCTGGCTAACGCATGAGGTAAGAACTAATATAGCCATCATGGCTGTTATCAAAAACAAAATGAAGAAGCTGATTTTTTTCATTTGTTCGCCCCCTTTTTGGTCATCAACTAAATAATAGCCTTTGTTACATTGAAATCAAAACAGTAAAACATATATCCCTCATTTATTCTGATACTAAGCGTCTTTCAAGTTATTTATCAAATGACACTATATTAACGCCGACGTTATTTGAAGTAACGATGTTATGATTTCATTTGGAAGTCATCAAACAATTGCTTAACAGAATATTTGGTGCTTTAACAAAACTAGGGGGTGTTAGTCTTGCGTAAAGGGATTAAGGTACTTCTTGGGCTATTGATCGTTATGAGTATCCTTCTATCTGGATGTATAGTTGCTCCTCCTGTAAACCTGGGGCAATGGGTTTTGAAGGATTATTGGCAGCATTATATACTTTCGGAGCATTACTACACCTATTCTTATTCGCTTTACCCAGGTTACAACTGCGATAATGTCAAGATCGTAGTCAATTGCTCTACAGCACCCAGCTATGGTTTTGAAGTATGGATAATGACTCAAACTCAGTTCAATAACTTCGTTAATTCGAAAGTAGTGAGTGTTGTTGATCACTTCACTCTATATTCAGGCAATTACACATTGTATCCCAGTGCAATGTCACCTGGAGGAACTTATCGTGTAGTGATTGACAATACTGATTATGGATGGGTAGATACTAATTGGGATGGTTATGACGATTATTGTAGATTTGATGCAAGCGTCTATTTTCATATCAATTGATATGCTTTAGAATTCCCTGCTACTCTGGAATCCCCAAGAGACTCCGAACTGCCATTATCGGATATATTTAGGAAAGAAAATTAACCTGAAAAGAGGAACACAATCATTAAGACTAATATGATCAGTCCAGCTATAAAATACCTCATAGGCTTTATAGTATAAAAAGCTAAGAACCAGAGTATCATGAAAGGAAGAATAAAAATTAGTCCCATAGTTTTACTTCCCCTCTGTAGAAATGTATTCTTCTGAGACATCTATGCTCTTTTCGTGTTCTCATATTACTGGACGTGGGTCAGATTTCATTGAACATTTCTTAATTAGCTTATCGTCAGATAGGTATTTCCGTGATTACCTTGTCAGATAGGTGTTTGACCCAAATGTGTGATTCACCAAACACCGCAACTGCGATTTCTACTTGAGGACCATTTGCAATAAAATCCTTTATGGCCTTTAACTCCTTTTCAGGTATTCCATTGCGCGTTCGCGGTTGCCAAAAATGTACCAGATAAGCCCCCCTATCTTTAGCGCCTTTACTGTAACCGCTGTTTAGAAGTTTATCGTGGTCTGGCTTCAGGTGGGTAGCAACTTTGTAGTTGAGGCCAAGTTCAACAACAAAGGCCGGCATTAAAAAACCCCTAGCAAATACCTCTTTTTCTTTGAATGGTCGAACCCTTTGAGGTAACAGTCCAGACTTCTTACTTGCTGCTACGGGATCCATAAGGTCTTCCCTATTCAAAATGGCAAGATCAACTTTCCCTCTATCTGTCTTTCCTTCTCTCCGTAGAGGTTCTGGCCACTCTTTGTGAACGAGCGAGGTCATATAGCCGCTACTTCCTATTGGGAATAAATCCCTCAGGTCTTTGTGAGTAGAAAGCATAGTGAAAAGTTCAAAATGAAAAGAATGTTCACAG
>Ga0116162_10001278_pt1 | contig 16560 bp, 14 predicted proteins | sample AD_UKC105_MetaG_FD_89875 | JGI IMG/M metagenome (GOLD analysis project Ga0116162, IMG submission 89875) | Active sludge microbial communities of municipal wastewater-treating anaerobic digesters from Hong Kong - AD_UKC105_MetaG | ecosystem: Engineered > Bioreactor > Anaerobic > Digestate... | reverse complement strand
TACGACCCCGAGAAGCTTCAGGAGAAACTGGGCCTGACCGACGAGCAGGCCGCTCAGATCAGGGAAGTGGAACACCGGTACGCTCTGGCCGCGGTGGACACGGGCGCGGCCATCGCCAAGGCCCGCCTGGAGTTCCGCGACGAGATGTCTTCGGCCACCCCCGACCTGGAGAAATGCCGTAGGCTGGCCGGCGTCATCTCCTCGGCCCAGGCCGACCAGAGCCGGGCCCAGCTGGAAAAACAGGTGACCATCCGGTCGATGCTCACTCCCGACCAGTGGAAGCAGTACATGAAGCTCAACCGTCCTTCCCGCCGCGGCGCCCGCGGTTCGGGCGAAGGACGGGGGCCGGGCGGAATGGCCGGCCGGATGTCCGGAGGCGGCATGGGCGGCGAGGGTTGCAGGGCCGCTGCCCCCGTCGAGGAATAACCGATACCCTCCCGGCGGCGGCGGCTTCGGCCGCCGCCGCTTTTTTATCGGTTCAGTTCCCGGCAGAGCCCCAGCACCGGCCCGGCCAGGCGGGTAAGGGAGGTTTCCATCTCCGAGTTCGATTCCGTGAACCGCTCGGCCTCGAAGATACGGCAGGGAAGCGCCAGGTTCCAGGAATACAGGTTCCCTTCCTTCAGCTTCTCCAGGCCTTTCCGGGCTTTTTCCCGGATGATTTCCCTGACCGAGGGGACTACCAGGAAATCGCGGATGGGGAAGACCGCCCGCACCGCGAAGTACCAGGCGATATCGGCGAAGACGCCCTCGTTCTCGGCGAGTTCCCCCAGGGGCCGGTCCAGTTCCCCTTCCAACAGCTTGCGGAAGTAAAGTTCCCGCCGGGTCGAGGTCCTTCCCCCCATCTCCAATCCGGCGCGCAGATGACGGCAGGTGAATAAGAGGGAAAAAGTGGGCTGTTCCACCTTTTTCAAGGCGGGGTCGGGTCGGAACGCCACCCAGATATAGCCCGAGGTCGGATTGACCCGGGAAATGGAGTCCAGCCAAACCCGGTATCCCGCGGCCCGGAGACGGTCTTCGAACCCCGGCGCCCAGTGCTCGATACGCGTGCGCAGGCGGGCCAGATCCCGGAAATCGCGGGGGGAAAGGGAGAGGTCGGGCGCCCCCCTTCTCAGGTTCAGGATCGGTTGTCCCAGGGTTTTTTCCAGGCGCGCCCATACTTCCGCGCTCGGCCCCCGGTCGGGGAGAGGAGGCGGGGCGGCGCCTTCCCGGGCGCACCGTTCCAGGGCCGCATTCACCAGCTTCGCCGCTTTTTCTTGGATGAAACCGGGAAGATAGCCGTCTTCCCAGCCCAGGAAGGGGGCGAGTTCGGCCGTCAGCTCCACGTCCTCGCCGGCTTCCCCGTTTTTCCCCAGGCGTCGGACGATCTCCGCCGCCAGGTGGGCGGCCGGACGGAACTGGCGGTAATGGGAAAGGACCAGGGCCCCCTCGGCCAGGGTTGCGATATCGGTGTTCTTCAGGGACTCGGACATGGGCGGCCGGGGATTTTCATGTACAATAGTAAGCACAGACGAATAAGTTCCCGTCAAGAGCAAAGTAGCCGCCCCGCCGCCGCCTCCCCCCGGTCGCGTTGACAGGAGCGGGGGCGGGTTATATAGTGCTGCATTGAATGACGCCGGCGCCGGAAGGGTTTCGACCGGGAGCGCGCCCGCTATCCCTCGGGAGGATACGAAGGATGAAACAGAACAGGGATCATGAACGAGGGCCGGGTCGGCCCCGTGAACCGGAACCGCCGCCGCCTGCCGGTGAAGAGACGGTGAGCATTTCCCGCGCCGACTACGAGCAGCTGATGACCAAGGCGGCCGAGGGGGAGGACTACCGGGAGCGGATGCTGCGGGCGTACGCCGACCTGGATAACGCCCGCAAACGGCTGGAAAAGGAAAAGGAGGAATACCTGACTTTCTCCAATCAGGACCTGGTCGCCGAGCTACTCCCGGTCCTGGACAATTTCCAGCGGGCGCTCAAGGTCTCCCAGGATGAGGGAGACACCGCTTCCTACCGCCAGGGGGTGGAGATGATCATGAAACAGCTCCTGGAGGCCCTTTCCCGCCAGGGCTTGGAGGAGATCGAATGCGGGGCCTGCCCCTTCGATCCTTTCCTGCATGAAGCGGTGGAACGGGTCGAGACCGCGGACCACCCCGACGGGACGATAGCGGACGAGATCCTGCGGGGGTATACCTTCAAGGGCAGGCTTCTGCGCCCGTCGGCGGTGAAGGTCTACTGGAACCCGGAGGAAGGGGGAGCCGGCGCGGAGGGGAACCCGGGGGGAGAATGACCAGGAGAGACTACTACGAGATCCTGGAGGTGGGGCGCGCGGCCAGCGGGGAAGAGATCAAGAAGTCGTATCGTCGCCTGGCCCTCCGTTTCCACCCCGACCGCAACCCCGGCGACCACGATGCCGAGAGCAGGTTCAAGGAGGTTTCGGAAGCCTACGAAGTGCTTTCCGATCCCTCCCGGCGGCGGATCTACGATCAGTTCGGCCATGACGGACTCAAGGGCAGGGGGTTCGGCTTCCACGACCCCGCGGACATCTTCCGGGAGTTTTTCGAAGGGTTCGGCGGCGGCATCTTCGGGGATATTTTCGGGTTCGGGCCCTCCCGCCGTTCGGCTCCGGCGCGCGGCGGCGACATCGATTATCAGATGGAGTTGGACCTAGCCGAAGTAGCGACCGGGGTTCAGAAAAAAATCGAGATCAGCCGCCGGGAAGCCTGTTCCCGCTGCGGGGGCACGGGGGCCGAACCGGGGACCCCGACCCCGCGCTGTTCCCGCTGCGGCGGAACGGGCCACCTCCGCCAGACGCGTCAGACGCTCTTCGGCATTTTCACCAGCGAAACCCCGTGTCCCCAGTGCGCGGGCAGGGGAACGGTCGCCGGCGAGTCGTGCCGGGAATGCGCCGGCCGGGGGTCGATCGAAAAACACGTCTCGATCGACGTCAAGGTCCCCCCCGGGGTGGAGACCGGTTCCATCCTCCGCCGCCGGGGCTCGGGAGAAGCCGGCGAAAGGGGAGGCCCTCCCGGGGACCTCAATATTCACATCCGGGTGAAGCCGCACGAGTTGTTCTCCCGGGAAGGCGACGACATCCACAGCGAGATCTCGATCTCTTTTCCCCTGGCGGCGCTGGGGGGAACGGTGGCCGTGCCCACCCTGGAGGGAGAGACCGAACTGAAGATCGTTCCCGGAACCCAACCGGGACACGATTTCCGGTTCCGCGGTCTGGGCATCCCTCGTCTCCATGGCTCGGGGCGCGGGGATCTCTACGTGCATGTCTCGGTCGAAACTCCCGCCGGCCTTACCGCCAAACAGAAAGAGCTGCTTCGCCGGTTCGACGAGACCCTCACCGAGCGGAACCGCCCTTCGGAGAAGGGGATTTTGGGAAAGGTCCGTCGTTTCATTCAGCGATGACCGTGCGCCGGATCTGCATCCCCCCGGGGGGGCGGCGGGGCGGGCGCCTGGTTTTCACCGGCGCCGACGCCCACTACCTGCGCGATGTCCTGCGCCTCTCCCGGGGCGACCGGATCGTAGGGTTCGACGGTAACGGGGAGGAAAGCGAAGCCGAGATCGCGGAGGTCGCCCCCGGGCGGGTGACCGCGGCGGTGATCGGCACCGCGCTCCGCCCCTCCGGCCGACCTTACCGGGTCGACCTGGCCCAGGCGTTGCTCAAGGGGGGGAACACCGAAACGGTCCTGAGGCAGGCCACGGAATTGGGCATAGACGGCTTCATCCCCCTGGTCGCCGGCAACTGCGTCGCCGTTCCGGGGCGGGACCCGGCGCGGAAAATCGAACGTTGGAACCGCATCGCCCGCGAAGCGGCCCGGCAATCGGGGCGGGCCCGTCTCCCGCGGATCCGACCTCCGATCGGGTTGGCCGAACTCCTCGAAGCCGCTCGGGATTGGGACTTGCTTCTGGTCGCCCGGGGAGCGTCCGACCGGCCGTTGTCGGCGGCGGTCGAACCCGGTCTGCGCCCCCGCCGCGTTCTCCTGATGGTGGGGCCGGAAGGGGGGTTCGAACCCGGGGAGATCTCCGCCGCCGCCGGCGCCGGCGCCGTCTTTTTTTCCCTGGGGCCTTACACCCTCCGGGCGGTTACCGCCCCGGTGGCGGCGCTGGCGGCTGTGCACGAAAGGTTTTTCCGGCGGGAGCCATGACCGGGCGGTTTAAAATCGTGACCCAGGGTTGCAAGGTCAACCAGTACGAAAGCCAGACCGTCCGGGAGGCTCTGACCGCTTCGGGGTGGACCGAGGGGGGGGGAGATCCGGATTTGATCGTTCTCAACACCTGCGCCGTGACCGAACGCGCCGAGGCGAAGTGCCGGAAGCTGGTTCGAGGCCTCCGGCGCCGGCACCCGGCCGCGCGTTTTTTCATCGCCGGCTGCGGAAGTCGGTTGGCCCGGGACCGGGGACGCCCCCTGGAGGAACTGGTCGGTCCCGGGTCGATTCAGGCCCGCCTTCCCGCCCCGGCCGCCCGTTCCATCAGCCGTTTCGAGGGGCGCCACCGGGCCTTTCTCAAAGTTCAGGACGGTTGCGACTCCTTCTGCAGTTACTGCGTCATCCCCTATCTCCGCGGCCCTTCCCGGAGCCGCGCCGTCGCCGAGGTCAGGGAGGAAGCGGCGCGCCTGGCCGAGGGGGGGTACCGCGAGCTGGTCCTGGTCGGGATCCACCTCGGTCGCTACGGAGCCGACCTGCCCGTTCCCGTAGCCCTGGAAGACCTGGTCGAGGAACTGCTGTCGCTCCCCGGCGGCTTCCGTCTTCGGCTGAGTTCGATCGAGCCCATGGAGGTGAGTCCCCGGCTGATCGAGCTGCTGTCCGCGGCGGAACGGATCTGCCCCCACCTGCATATCCCCCTTCAAAGCGGGTCGGACCGGGTACTGCGGCGGATGAACCGGCACTACCGCGCCGGGGAGTTTCTGGCCCTGATCGGTTCGCTGCGCCGGGCCGTCCCGGGCATTGCCTTGAGCACGGACGTGATGGCCGGTTTCCCGGGGGAAGAGGTGCCGGACTTCCGCCGGACCCTGCTGACGCTGGACGCGGCCGGTTTCAGCCGCGTGCATTGTTTCCCCTACAGCCCCCGCCCGGGGACGGCCGCGTCCGCGTGGGCCGCCCCTCCCGGCGAAGAGATATCGCGACGGATGGCGGCCCTGGAGGCCCGGGCGGCCCGAGCCGCCCGAACCTACCGCCGCTCCCGGATCGGCCGGGAGGGGGTGGCCCTCTGGGAGGGCGTCGATCGCCTGGGGCGCCCGCGGGGAACGGACGAATACTACCAGAAAGTGACTCTGATCTCGGGAAGGGGGCGCCCCGGTTCCCTGGCCCCGGTCCGGGTGGTGGCGGAGGAGGAGGACGGCTGTCTGGTCGAACCCCTCGTTCCCCCGGGGGACGACGGGCTTTAAATGGTGGCGGAAGCCCGGCTAATATGGTAGGTACACTTGCCTACTGCAGGAGGGCGGATGAGATTAATCGAGCTTTACCGCCGGGCCCTGGAGATAGGGGCGGCGGCCGATCCCCGGGGTCCCGAGGGGATCGAGGCTTTCCTGGGACGCGTGGCCCGGGAGTACGAGAAACTCGATCCCCGGGAGATGGGCCGCTTCGATTCCGAACGGCTGTCCAACCCCTACGCCGACACCCGGATCCTCTGCGGGGACCCGGAGACGGAGGTGCGGGGAGTGATGGTCGGGATCGACGTCGAGGTGGGGGAAGTGCTCCTGGCCGACCGCCTGCGCGACCGCGGCCGGCGGATCGATCTGCTCCTGGCCCACCATCCCGAGGGGACGGGGATGTCGGGTTTTTTCCGGGTAATCGGCATGCAGGCCGATATGCTCCACCGCGGCGGGGTCCCGATCAACGTGGCCGAAGCCCTGGTCGCCGAGCGCTCCGGCGAAGTGGAGCGGAGGTTCCTCCCCGCCAACGCCGAACGGGCGGTGGATGCCGCCCGCCTCCTGGGAATCCCCTTCGCCTGTTTTCACACCCCGGCCGACAACTGCGTGAATTCCTTTCTGCAGGCCCTGATCGACGGCCGGACCCCGTCGGACCTCGCCGGACTGGTGGACCTGCTTCTGGAAATCCCGGAGTATGCCGCCGCCGCGGCATCCCCTCCGCGGGTGGTCGCGGGGGAGGCGGGGCGCCGCCCCGGGAGGATCGTCGTGGAGATGACGGGGGGGACGGAAGGGTCTCTCCGTGCTCCGGAAGCTCTGGTGGGGGCCGGGGTCGGCACCGCGGTGGTCATGCATGTCAGCGAGAAGTACCTCAAAGCCGCGCGGAAGCATCATCTCAACCTCGTGGTCGCGGGCCATATCGCCAGCGACAGCCTGGGAATGAATTTGCTCCTCGACCGTTTGGGAGGGGAGGGGGCTTTCGAAATCACGCCTTGCTCGGGTTTTCGGAGAATAGCCCGGTGACAGGGCTTCGTCGCTCCCCCCGGTGAAGATAACCCCCGACATCATCGACCTGGTCAAATCCAGCATCGACATCGTGGACGTCGTTTCCGATTATTTCCCGCTCAAGCGCAGCGGCCGCAACTACAAGGCCCTCTGCCCCTTTCACCAGGAAAAGACGCCCTCCTTCATGGTCAACGCCGACCGCCAGATCTTCCGCTGTTTCGGTTGCGGCGCCGGCGGCGACGTGATCGAGTTCGTCATGAAGCAGGAAGGCTATTCCTTCATGGAAGCCTTGCGCGCCCTGGCGGAGCGGGGAAGGGTGTCCCTCCCCGAAACCACCCCCGAGAACGCCTCCCGTCGCGAGCGGCTGCTGCGGCTCCATGAAACCGCCGCCGGGTTTTATCACTGGGTTCTGACCAAGTCCGACCGGGGCCGGGCGGGGCGGGAGTACCTGGAAGCCCGGGGTTTCGACCGGGCGTGCGCCCAGGATTTCCAGCTCGGGTACGCCCTCCCCGGGTGGGATTCGTTTCTCAAGCACGCCCACCGCCGCGGATTCCGTGACGAGGAGCTGGTCGAGGGCGGCTTGGCCGTCCGCAACGAACAGGGGCGGGTCTATGACCGGTTTCGGGGGCGCCTGATCATCCCCATCCGCGATCCCCGGGGCCGGGTGATCGCGTTCGGGGCCCGGGTTCTGGGCGAGGCCGACGACGCGCCCAAGTACATCAATTCCCCCGAAAGTCCCCTCTTCCAGAAAGGGCGCGTCCTCTTCGGGCTCGACCGGGCCCGCCGCGCCATCGACGAGGCCGGGGAAGTCATTCTCGGGGAGGGTTACCTGGACGTGATCCGTGCCCACCGGGCCGGGATCTCGACCATGGTCTGCTCCCAGGGAACCGCCTTTACCCCCGACCAGGCTTTGCTTCTGCGCCGCCATGCGGAGCGGGTGGTTACCGCGTTCGACGCCGACGCGGCCGGCCAGGCCGCTTCGCTGCGGGGTCTGGATATCTTTCTGGAGAAGAATTTCGAAGTCAGGATCGCGCTGATGCCCGCCGGTCACGATCCTGACAGTTTCATCCGGGACCGGGGCGGCGAAGCCTTTCTCCGGCTGGCGGCGGCGGGGATACCCCTCCTCGACTACAAGCTGGAGCGGCTCTGCGCCTGCGAAGACATCGCTTCGCCCGCGGGGAAGCGCCGGGTGGCCCACGCCATGCTCGAAACCGTCCGCCGGGTGGAGAGCCCGATGCTGCGGGAAACCTACTTGAAACGGATCGCGGCTCGCCTCGGGGTTTCGGAGCAGGCCCTGGTCCGGGAGGGGGAGGGCCTTCCCGGGGCCGCCCCGATCCGCCCCCCGCGCCGGGACGGGGTCTCCCCCCGGGAAAAGGGCGACAAATTCGAGCGGAATCTCTTGAAAATATTACTCCACCACGATAGCATTGCTGTCTTTGCGGAAAATGACTTGGACCCCCGAGACTTCTCCCCCGGGCTGCGCCATCTGGTGGAGCGGATGGTGGATCTGATCCGGGAGAAGAAGTTCCCTCTGGCGCGCCAGCTGCCGCTGGTGGTGCGCGAAGAAGGGGAACAGTCACTGGTTTCGGCGTGGCTTTTCGACGAAACGCCGCCGGCGCCGGCGCGCGGGGAAGTGGGCGATTACCTCTGTTTCCTCAAACGTCGGAGCCTGTCGGAGCGCTCGCGGGTCTTGGAAGAAGAGATCGAACGGGTGGAAAAACAGGGTGGAGATATCGCCGGACTGCAAAAAGACCGGATGGCCCTCGACCGGCTCCTGCGCGCATTGCCCAGGGAATTCAGGGAGAGGTACGAAGAAAAATCATGAGCGCCCTTGAAGACAAGAACGAACGGCTGAAACGCCTCATCGAGCTTGGCGAGGACAAGGGGTTTCTCACCCTCGCCGACCTCAGCACGGAATTTCCCGAAGAGCTGATCAGCCCCGACGAGATGAAGGACATCCGGTCCTTCGTCCAGGGGATGGGGATCGAGATTCTCGAGGTATCCGGGAGCGCGGGCGAAAGCGAAAGCTCGTCGGAAAAAGCCGAGGGCGCCCCCTACGACATCATCGACGATCCCGTCCGCATGTACCTGCGGCAGATGGGGCAGGTGCCCCTCCTCAGCCGGGAGCAGGAAGTCGAGATTTCCAAGCGGATCGAGAAGGCCGAGGCCGCCGTCTACCGGCTGACCCTGATGATGGGCGTGACTCCCCGCGAGATCGGCAACCTGGCCCGTCGGCTCCTGAGCGGAAAGGAGCGGTTCGACCGGATCGTGGTCGAGAAAAAAGGAATGAGCCGCGAGAACTACCTGGAAAAACTGCCCGCCTGGATGGAGGAGATCAGGGTGCTCCAGGATAAGATCCGGGCGAGGTTCAACCGCTACAGCGCCCTGCGCAGCCACGCCGAGCGGATCGCCCGCCTCGACGACCAGATCCGGAGAAGGCTGGCCCGCGCCCGCGAACGGGTGGAGGAGAGCGGCTTTTCCGAGGCCGACCCCTCCCGGATTTTCCCGGCATTCGCCCCGGACCGGATCGTCGCCGGGGTCAGGGAGATCGCCGCTTCCCTTAAGGACGAGAAGATGCCCCCGGCCTGGGAAGAAGCGGCCCGCATCGCCGATGCGATCGAGCGGGAACTGGCCGCCGCCGTCGGCGTGGCCGACGCCTCCAGGAGTATCGATCAGATTTCGACCAAGCTGGCCCGAATCTATTTCGACGCCCGCCGCCGGGTCAAGCCCCTGGGGTTGAGGACCCGGGATTTCGAGAGGATATTTCCCCCGGAATCCCTCTCCGAAACGATGAAAAACGTCACCGCTCTTCTCGGGGAGCTGCCCCCGGCGGTCCTGGAAAGCGCCCCGGGGGCGAAGGTCCTGGCCCTCGCCGCCGCCGCCCGGGAAGAAGCCGTTTTTCTGGAAGGGGTTCGGGAGGAGGAGAAGAAACTTCCCGGTCGCCGCGACCAGGTGAGGAAGGAACAGGCGGAGCTGGAAGAACGGTTCGCGAAGCTGGGTTTCGAGCTCCGGGACCTGCGCCGCGTCTTCAAGAAAAAATCGACTCCGGCCCAGGTGGCCGCCGCCGCCCTCAAGTGCCTGGAAGGCGGCCCCGGCCGCGCCCGGGACATCGAGCGGGCGCGCCGGGCGGTGGAACGGTTCCGGGACTCCTCGGCGGCGGTCGCCGCCGTCTCGGACGCTTTGCGTTCCGCCCCCCGCCGCCAGGAGAAGCTGGAACGTTCGGTCGAGGATATCAGGAAGAAACTTCTGGCCGCCGGAGTGGAGCCGGCCCGTGTCCGGGAGGCTTTCCCGGAACACGATTACCGCCGGACCCAGGCGGGTTTGACCCGGCTTCTGGGCCGGTTGGGCGGGAATCCGGTCGCGGCCGATGCGCTCGCACCCCTGGCCGAATCCATGGAGGAGAACCTCCGGGAACTGGAGGCGATCGAGGCCGATTTCGGAGGCGAATCCGGGCGGGAGGAAAGGATCCGGGAGCTGATCTTCGGGATTTGGAACCAACTGACCATGGCCGGTCTGGCGGCCCATCAGGGAAAACTCTTCCCGGGATACGATCCCGCCGCCGCCGGGACGCTGCTGGCGGCCGCCGCCGCCAAGGCCGCCAAGCGCAAGGGGATGGCCCGTCTCGCCTCGGAACTGAAAAAGACGGTTTCCGCCAACCGGAAGGACCTCAAGATACTGGAAGGCCTGCGCAAGGAGGAGGGGAAACGGGAGCGGGAACGGGAGGAACTCGACCGGCTCAACGCGGGCATGTTCGAACTGCTGAAAAACTTTTCATTCCGGCAGAATATCGTCGAAGACCTCTTCATCCCCATCGCCCGGCTCCACCTGCGGGTGGACGAGGCGCTGCGGACGATCAAGGCCTGCGAGGCCCGGACTTCCCGTTCCGCGGCGGCGCGGAACGAGCTCAAGAACGAGCGCCGGAAACTGCGGCGGATGGAACAGAGCATCCTCATGACCATCGACGAGTTCCAGGCCTCCTACCGTGATCTCCGCGCGGCCCTGGCGGAGGTCAGGCGCGCCAAGGGAGAGATGGTCGAGGCCAACCTCCGCCTGGTCATCAGCATCGCCAAGAAATACACCAACCGTGGGCTCTCCTTCCTCGATTTGATCCAGGAAGGGAACATGGGCCTGATGAAGGCGGTCGACAAGTTCGAATACCGCCGGGGGTTCAAGTTTTCCACCTACGCCACCTGGTGGATCCGCCAGGCGATCACCCGGGCCATCGCCGACCAGGCCCGGACCATCCGCATCCCCGTGCACATGATCGAGACCATCAACAAGTTGATGCGGGTTTCCAAGAAACTTCTCCAGGAGACCGGAAGGGAGCCTTCCCCGGAGGAACTGGCGGAGGAAATGGATATCATGGTGGAGAAGGTCAGGGGCATCCTCAAGATCGCCCAGCACCCGATCTCGCTCCAGACCCCGGTCGGGGACAAGGAAGACAGCCAATTCGGGGACTTCATCGAGGACAAAGGGGCCGAATCCCCGGCCGAGGCCACCAGTTACGTACTCCTCCGGGAGCAGATCCGCCAGGTGCTCAAGACCTTGACCGGCCGGGAAGCCGAGGTCCTCAAACTCCGCTTCGGGATCGAGGACGGTTCTCCGCGGACCCTGGAGGAGGTGGGGAAGATCTTCAACGTCACTCGGGAGCGGGTCCGCCAGATAGAAGCCAAAGCCTTGCGCAAGATGCGCCACCCCACCCGCGCCCGGAAACTCCAGGGTTTTCTCGAATTCGCCGAGGGCGACGGGATGACCGAAACCATCTGGGATATCTGATACGCCCCGCCGCCGGTGAAAGGGGCGCCGATACTGAAATCCTTCCTGCCCCCGGCCGCCCTGGCGGCCGTCTTGTTCCTGCTGCGGGCCGCGCTCCGGGCCCCCGAGCCGGTCCCGTCCGCCGCTCCCCCCCTGGAGGAGGTCCGCCGGATCTTTCCCGGAGCCGCCCGGGTCTTCCCGGGCCCGGCGGAGCGTTTCGGCGTCGAGAACTCCGGCGGCGTCCCGCTGGGGACCGTGATCGACGCCACCGCCGCCGCCGCCCGGTGCCCGGGGTACGGCGGCCCGGTTCCCCTTCTGATCGGCGTGGACCCGGATGGGTGCGTCTGCGGAGTATCGCTTTTGTCCAACCGGGAGACGCCCGCCTACCGCGACTTCGCGGTCGAGCGGGGTTTGCTGGATTCCTGGAACGGGGTTCCCGGCGACGAGGCGGCGCGTCTCGACGTCGAGGCCGTCAGCGGCGCCACCATCACCAGTTCGGCCGTCATCGCCACCGTCCGTTCCGGGCTTTCCGGGGCCGGTCCGGCCCCGGACATGCTTCGTCGGGCGCCCGCGCCCTGGCCGGCCTGGCTGGCGCTGGCGCTCAATCTGGCGGTCTTTTTCCTCCCCCGGACGCCCGGGAAAATCCGGTTCGCGGTTTCGGCCGCCACCTTCGCGGTTCTCGGAGTCTGGAGCGGGGGCCTGCTTTCCCTGGAGCTGGCGCGCCGCTGGTTGGTCGGCGAACCCGGGAACGCCTCGCACCCCCTGGCCGTGTTCCTCCTTGCCGCGGCGGCGGTCTCGGTCGCCGTCAACCTGGCCACCGGCCGCAATTTCTACTGCGCCCGGCTCTGCCCCTTCGGCGCGGCGCAGGACCTGGTCCGGAAAGCGGGGCCTTCTCCGCGGGCGGTTTCGGCAAAACCGTTCCGGGCCGCCCGGAGCCTCCGGATGATCTTCCTGGCGGCGGCCGCCGCCGCCCTCCTGGCGGGCTGGGAGGGGGACCTGGCCGGGTTCGAGCCCTTCGCGGCGTTTCGCCCCCCCGCCGCCCCCCTCTCCAGCCTGATTCTGGCCGGCTCTTTCCTGCTCCTGTCCTTCTTCGTCCCCCGTCCCTGGTGCCGTTCCCTCTGCCCCACCGGCGCGCTCTTTCAGATCCTGGCCCGCCGCCGCCCCCGGAACGATTCCGGGGAGGAGCGGCCCTCTTCCTGAAGGCTCTCCCGGGCGGCCGACGCGTTCTGGCATCCGCGCGGGGAATCGGGTATTCTGTTCGCCCATGATGACGGTAACGATCATTTTTTTCCTGCTCCACCTGGCCGCCAACGCCTGGCTGGTCTGGAATTTTTTCGCCCTCATCCGTCCCCGGGGGAAAGGCAGGCTGCTTTTCTGGGCGGCGGCCGCGGTCGCGGTTCTGGCTTATCCGCTCCCCCGGGTGGCTTCCGGAGTCCTTGGGCCCGATCTCAGCCTCTTCCTGGCCTCCCTGGGGGCGGCTTGGTACGGGTACGTGTGGTATCTCTCCCTGGCGTTTGTCGTCCTGCGGCTGGGCCTGCTCGGGGCCCGGGTCCTGGGGCGTACATGGACGCCGGGCCCCGGGCTGGGGCGCCGCCTGGCCGCGGTTCTCTTCCTGGCGGTCACCCTGCTGCTGGCGGCGGGGGCCCGCAACGCCGCCCGGGTCCGGATTACCGAGCAGCGCGTCGCGCTCGCCCCCGGCTGCGGCCCCCTGCGCCGGGTGCGCATCGCCGCCGTCTCCGACATTCACCTGGGCCTGCTCGTGGGGCCGGCCCATCTCTGCCGGATCGCGGCCGCCGTGAAGTCGGTCCACCCCGACCTGGTGGTCATTATCGGTGACACCCTGGACAGCCATATCCGCATCGACAACTCCGACGAGTTCCGCCGCGTGCTTTCCCGGATTCGCGCCCCCCTCGGGGTCTATGCCGTCCTCGGCAACCACGAGTACCTTTCCGGGGCGGAGGCCGCCCGGGCCTTCCTCGAATCGTGCGGGATCCGGGTGCTCCGCGACCAGGCGGTGCTGGTGGCCGATAGTTTTTATCTGGCGGGCCGGGACGATTACGCGCGGGGCTGGTTCGGTTTCGACCGCACCCCCCTGGCGGCGGTGCTGGAGGGAACGGATCCGGCCTGCCCGGTGGTCCTGCTCGACCACCAGCCGGCGGAAAGCCGGGTCGCGGAGGCGGCGTCCGCCGGGGTGGGACTGATGCTTTCCGGGCATATCCACCGGGGACAGCTCTCCCCGTTCGAGTGCCTGGTCGGGCTCTTCTTCCCGTATATCTACGGGGAATACCGGGTGGGGGAGATGACGCTGCTCGTCACCAGCGGCGCCGGCTACTGGGGGCCGCCGGTCCGGATCGGCAACCGGCCCGAGGTGATGCTGGTAACCGTCGAGTTCGGGCAGGAGTAAGAGGAGCGGCCTTCAGGGGGCCGCCGGAGCTTCCCGGACCGGGGGGGAGAACGTACCCTCCACCCACCGTCCGAAGCGGTTGAAGTGCCCGGGGGTCCAGGTCCGGCCCGGCACTTCCTCGATCCAGCGCCCCGGGATCCAGGCCCCCCGCGCCATCCGCCCCCCCACCCAGATCCGTCCGGGGGGCCTCGGCCCCGAGGGCTCCCAGTACCCGGGGACCCAGCCGCCGTCCTTCCAGGGGCGCCCTTCCACCCAGCGGTAACCGGTCTTGGTCTCCGGCCGCTTATGCCCGGGGATGACGATCCCCGAGGGGAGGACCCGGTCCCCCGTTCCGACCGCCGGCCGGGATGGGGACGGAACCGCCGCCAAGGCGCCCAGAACCACCGTTATCGAGACGAACCCGCGCATCCTGCTTCAAGTTTATTCCCGGGAATAGTATTATGCAACCTCGTCCCCCCGCGGGGGCGGAACCCGGGAGGACCCCGATGAGAGACCCGAGACAGAAAAAATTGGCCCGGATCCTGGTGGAGTATTCCACCGCCGTCGCGCCCGGCGACGTGGTCATGCTCCAGTACCAGGACGGGACCCCGGTGGAGTTCGTCCGGGAAATCCAAACCGCGGCCCTGAAGCGCGGGGCCCGCTGCGTCCGGCCGGTTGCGGTCAACGAAGAGCTGGAGGAAAATTTCTACCGGGCCGCCTCCCCGGCCGCCCTGGAGTATTTCCCGACGCACGAACTCGCCTTCATGAAGGCGGCCCAGGTCTATATCGGGATCGGCGCCCCCCGCAACAGCCGCGCCCTCAGCGGGGTTCCCGCCGGGGTGCTCGGGGCGCGCCAGCGGTTGCTCCGGCCCATCCTCGACCGCCGGGTCAACCACACCCGCTGGGTGGTGACCAGGTATCCCACCCCGGCCCAGGCCCAGGACGCCGGGATGAGCCTCGCCGACCTCGAGGATTTTTATTTCCGGGCCTGCCTGGTCGACTGGGCCCGGATCCGGGACCGCCAGGAACCCCTGAGGCGGCTGCTGGCGTCCGCCTCCGCGGTCTCCATCAAAGCGCCTGATACCGACCTGCGTTTCTCCGTGGCCGGGATGGGGGCGGTCAGCTGTCACGGCGACCGCAATATGCCCGACGGCGAGGTCTACACCGCGCCGGTGGCGGGAAGCGTCGAGGGGACGATCGTGTTCAACACCGTCTGCGAGCGGCAGAGCCGTCTGGTCGTCAACCCGCGCCTGGTCTTTAAAAAAGGCCGGGTCGTGGAGTGCGGGGCCGACCGGGGCGCGGTCGATCTGGAGGCCATCCTCTCCGTCGATTCCGGGGCCCGGGTGCCCGGCGAGTTTTCGTTCGGGTTGAACCGGCGGATCCGCCGCCCGACCGGCAACACCCTCTTCGACGAGAAGATAGCCGGGTCCGTCCACCTGGCCCTGGGGTCCGCCTACGAGGACTGCGACAACGGGAACCGCTCCGCCCTCCACTGGGACCTGGTCCGACTCTGCTCCGACGCCGAGATCCGTTTGGACGGGGTCCTGGTCCAGGCCCGGGGGCGTTTCCTCCTCCCCGAACTCGCTCCCTTGAACCGGATGGGATGAGCCCTTCGGCCACAGAAAGGGCGCCGAGCCCGGAACTTGCCGTGGCCGAAGCCGCGGCCCGCGCCGCCGGTGCCGTCATCCGCCGGGGTTTCGCCCGCCCGGCCAGGATCGCCCACAAAGGCCGGGTCGATATCGTCACCGAAATCGACCTGGCCGCCGAACGGGAGATACTCCAGGTCATCGGCGACGCTTTTCCCGACGACGGGATCGTGACCGAGGAGGCGGGGGCGAGGGAAGGGCGGGGCGACCGCTGCTGGCTGGTCGACCCCCTCGACGGCACCACCAACTTCGCCCACGGTTATCCCCAGTGCTCGGTCTCCGTGGCCCTCGTCGACCGCTCCGGCCCGGCGCTGGGGGTGGTGTACGATCCGCTCCGCGACGAGCTGTTCCGCGCCGTCCGCGGCGCGGGCGCGGTTTTGAACGGGACGCCCCTGGCGGTAACCGGCGTCACCCTCCTGGAAGAGGCGCTCCTGGCCACCGGTTTCCCCTACGAGCTCTCTCATCGGGCCTCGGCGCTGGCCCTGGCGGGAGCGTTCCTCCCCCGGATCATGGGGCTCCGCCGGGACGGGTCCGCCGCCCTCAACCTGGCCTGGGTCGCGGCCGGCCGCCTCGACGGATACTGGGAGTTCAGCATCCGGGCCTGGGATATCGCCGCCGGGTCTTTGCTGGTTGAGGAAGCCGGCGGCCGGGTCAGCGGTTTCCGGGGGGAGCGCCTCGACCTGGAAAAGCGCGCCGTGGTCGCCGCCAATCCGGTCCTGCACGGCCTGATGGTGGAGATCATCGGCGGTTCGGGATTTTGCCTGCCCCGGTATTGAGCAATTGCGGCGCCGATTTCGTATAATACAGGGTAAACGCGTTCATCGAGGAGGTCGCGATGATTGGTAAAAAGCGGGTTTCGGCCGTGGTGCTGGCCCTGGGACTCATGATCCCGCTGGCTCTGCCGTCCTCCGGGGCGCAGGGAGCGATGGTCCCCTCGCGGGGGACTCACGGGGGGGCGTCGGCCCCGGCGCTCGTCGCTTCCGGGTACGAAGCGCGGGTGCTGGCGGGGGGCGAGGACCCCAAGGGGCCGCTGGCGTCCAACGAGGCCGTGGCCATCATCCTGACCATCCTCATGGTGGGAGCGGTCATCGGATATATCGCCTATCAGCAGTGAGGGGGTGGGGAAGGGGGGAGCGTGGAGCATAGGGCAGAGGGGAGGGTTGGCCACAAGAGGCGCAAGAGGCACAGAGGATTTAAGGGGATGAATACGGCCTGGGAATGCCGGGCTCTATGCTCTATACCTGCCCTCCTGAACCCTGAACCCTTTCCCCCTCCCCAATCAGAGAAATCAGGTGCTGAACTCTCCAGGGGCCGAGGCGGGGGCCTCTATGCTCCATGCTCTATGCCCTATGCTTTTCACAGGTGCTGAACTCTCCAGGGGCCGAGGCGGGGGCCTCTATGCTCCATGCTCT
>Ga0116162_10001277_pt1 | contig 16564 bp, 17 predicted proteins | sample AD_UKC105_MetaG_FD_89875 | JGI IMG/M metagenome (GOLD analysis project Ga0116162, IMG submission 89875) | Active sludge microbial communities of municipal wastewater-treating anaerobic digesters from Hong Kong - AD_UKC105_MetaG | ecosystem: Engineered > Bioreactor > Anaerobic > Digestate... | reverse complement strand
CTGGGGTTCCGATCAAGGAGCTGTGCCGTCGGCATGGCTTCTCGGAGGCCAGCTATTACCTCTGGCGCAGCAAGTTCGGTGGTATGGACGTGTCGGACGCGAAGCGGCTCAAGGCGCTGGAGTCGGAGAATGCGCGGCTGAAGAAGCTGCTTGCCGAAGCCCTGCTGGAGAACGAGGTGACGAAGGAAGTCCTTCGAAAAAAGTGGTGACCGCACCGGCCCGTCGGGAAGTGGTGCGGCTCATGAAGCAGCGCGGGATGAGCGAGCGGCACGCGCTACGGGTTGTCGGCATGAGTGCTTCGGCATTGCGCTACCTGCCCAGGCCGGACAGCAACATCGAGCTGCGCCAGCAGATCGTGGACATGGCGCAGCGGTATCGCCGGTATGGTGCCCCGATGATCTACCTCAAGCTGCGCCAGGCCGGACATCGGGTCAATCACAAGCGCGTGGAGCGCCTGTACGCGCAGGAGAAGCTGCAGGTGCGCCGACGTCGGCGCAAGAAGATCCCGGCTGGGGATCGTCAGCCGCTGACCCGACCTGGCGCGGCCAATGAAGTCTGGTCGATGGATTTCGTCTTCGACCGAATCGCCTCGGGCCGTGCGCTCAAGTGCCTGGCAATCGTCGACGACGCCACACACGAGGCAGTGGCCGTGATACCGGAGCACGCGATTGGCGGCGACCATCTGGTGCGATTGCTAGACGAAGTCTGTGCGCTCCGCGGCAGGCCATCGATCATCCGCACCGACAACGGCAAGGAATTTACCGGCCGGGCCATGCTGACCTGGGCGCATCGTCACGGCATCGCCCTTCGTCTGATCGAGCCGGGCAAGCCGAACCAGAACGCGTACATCGAATCCTTCAATGGTCGGTTGCGCGACGAATGCCTAAACGAGCATTGGTTCGTCAGCCTCAACCATGCACGGGTGGTAATCCGCGCCTGGGTCCGCGAGTACAACGAGGAAAGGCCGAAGAAAGCACTCGGCGGGCTGGCGCCCGCTCAATATGCCAAGCAGCTCGCCGAGAAGGCGGTAACATATGAACCGGGACTCTAAACCAAACTGCTACTCAGCAGGGGGTACCGTCGCGGCGTTTTCAGGATCCTTCCTGATGTAACGCTCGAATTTATCGCGAAAACTGTTCTCCCGCTGCCTGACGGCACTGACTGCAGCCAACCAATAGGCATAGCGTAGACAGGCATTGCCGTGTTTCGAAAGCTGATAACGTCCCTGCTGCTGTCCGCTTTGCATCGCGCCGAGATTGAAGCTGTAGAGCGACACCCTACCTTCGAGCTAAGGCGACACCCAGTGTTGCGCACGGGTGTCGCTGACATTCCGTCGTTGCCCTGACACGCTGTGCCCCTCACAACCCGGGGGGACGGCGTCATGGCAAACAAGCTCGATCAGGAGGCGCGTCAGCACCGCCAGATCAAAAGTCCGCAAGAAACTGGACACTACCGTGCAGTCGGCCAGGAAGAGACTTTCGCCAGCCACGGGAATCGGGTGTCAGGAATCTTTACTCGGCTGAGGCGAGGAACGGGTGCTCCCAACCATCAACGGCCCCTCGCCCTGTCAGCGGAAGCAGCTACTTTCCACCTCAAATTCTCATAACGCTTCGCACCACCGGCAGCAAAAAGTGCCGCTCGTTCCTCGTTTTTTGCTGCCGGTGGTGCGATTGTTAGGCTTTTCTTAAGGCAAATAAGCTGCATTGCCCAGGATTAAGCTACATTGTTCTTACGAAAAATGAACTGGCTATTACGTATTTCAACCAACTGAACTGCTTGATTGTTTGCAAACTCATCCACCGCTTTTTTCACTCCACCTTGCCACCAACCTCCTTCACCGTAGTCATCTCCCGTTATGTACCCACCAGATTTTACCTTCTGAAGCGATAACTCTATATCTTTTTTCACGTATTCATATAAATGATTCCCATCAATATAGACCCAGTCAAAATATTGATCCTGGAATTTCTGGAGTATATCCGTCGAATATCCACGGTGAACCTTCACTTGTTGATCGTATATGTTCTGGCTGAATGTCTCGATAACGCTTGCATAACGTTCGTCCAATTCAGTTTGACCGCCTATTGCGCCTCCTCCATACCATGCAGTCTTGTATATGCTTGAAGTTTGGTGTTCCCAGGGATCAATGAGATGAAGCTCTCTTGGCGAGATAGCGTCTAGTATTTGTTTAGAGAATTCTCCCAAATGTACTCCTATTTCCGCCCCGACCGACTCCTTCGGCAGTATGTCCAATAAAAATTGACGACGATTTGACTGCTTTGGAGTTGCTCCCAATAGCTGTGCCATCCGTCTACTTCCAGGTAGATTCTTTAACATATTAAATCTTCCAAATTCGCTTATTCCTAATTACTGTACCCCACATATGTCCGATATCCCTTCCTCAGTTCCGTCATGTGTTTGGGCTTATAACTCATTGAAAGACCATGCACAACCATTAAAAGACCGATATCGTACGACGGTACCTGGCAAGCCCCGACTATTGTAGACACCCGGCAGCGTTAAACTAACGCAAACCAGAAGGTGTGGATATGAGCGGGAAACGCTACCCGGAAGAATTCAAGATTGAGGCGGTGAAGCAGGTCACCGATCGGGGCTACAAAGTCAGCGAGGTGGCGCGGCGGCGTGGCCGTTTACGCGGCACCTGCAGCCCAGCCTGGCACTACAGTCAATGACAACGGTCTTTGCCCATGAGCCAGCCTTCGCGCGCCAGGAAGATCCGGATACGCCGGTAACCGTAGCGCGGGTACTGTGCCGCCAGGCGGCGCATGGCTTCCATGGCCGGTGCGTCCTTTTCATCCAGCCGAGATTGATAACCCAACATCGATCTGGCAACACTCATCAGCGCACACGCCCGTCGCTGAGACAGCCCCGCTGTTGCGCGTGAACTACCGCTCGGCGGCGTTCGCGTGCGCTCAGAAGTTTCCCTTGGCGATCTCTTTGAGCACGTCCACTTCGAGATCGCGTTCCGCGACCAGCTTCTTGAGCCGCGCATTCTCGCGCTCCATCTCGCGTAGCCGACGCACATCCGCCGTCTGCTCGCTCACGCCATGCTGCTTCGCCACATCGGCCACCGGGCGGTTGTCGGCCTCACGCAGGATCCTGACCATCTGCTCTTCGGTGAATCGGCTCTTCTTCATAGGCTCCTCGCAGGGTTGCGGGAGCCATCGTCTCAAGTTTCAACTGGCCCGAAAATCGCCGGTCAGGTCAGGTCAGGTCAGTTCCATTTCCTCGACGAACACGGCATTCACAGGCGTCAACCGACACAGGTGCTGCCCCTGATCAGCTTACGACGCTCAACACGCCTAGCTTGGCCAGCCATCCCAAACTGCGCAGCACGAAAGGCTGCCGCTCGGTCGGGAGCGTAGCCACGATCTCCGATGCGGTCCTGGCACCCTCGGTCAGCGACACGAGGACAATCTCAATTTCTTCGCGGGTCGGCAGCACGATCCGGGCAAAATCGACCATTGCCAATTCGCGGTAGGCGAGCGTGCGCTGGATCTCGGCGTCGACGTCGGTCCCCGCCAGCTTGAGCACGGTGTCCCGGGTCAGCGTGTGTGTCGGGTAGGCCGCGTACGCATCGAACGGGTCCATGCGGGCCGGCCACGGGTGGGCCAAGGGCTTGAAGTTCTTTGTATGGGCGCGGCGGATCTCGCCGAGTTCGGCCCAAAGCATCTCGTACTGGGGAATGATCACACTCCAGTCGTAAGTTGCGCGAACGCGCTCGCGCCCGGCCTGTCCCATCTCCCGGCGCAGTCCGGATGATTGGAACAGGCGCACAAAGGCGTCTGTGGCGGCCTGCACGTCCACCGCCACTAGGCTGCAGGTGTGGCCGCAATACATATCGTAGGAATCGATCTCTAGCGCGTGGCGCAAGGCTAGATCGCCGCCCGAACCCGGCGCCGGCATCAGTGTCGGGATACGGAAGCCGTCGACTCCGTCGCGCACGGTGTCCCGGTAACCATCCCAATCGGAGACCACAACTGGAAGCCCCGCGGCCATGGCCTCGATCGGGGCTATGCCGAAGGTCTCCTGGATGTTGTCGGACAGCGAGCAGAAGACGTCTGCGCCAGCCCAGGCTGCGTGGAGGTTCTGATTTTCGCGCCCCTCAAGTGTGATGACACGGACACTCGGACAGGCCAACTGGGCCGCGTCACCGTACGCCTTCGCAATCGCCTCGTTGGCATGCCAGCCGCATTCGATCAGTACCACCTGCTTGCCGGTCTGTCGTGCGGCCGCCTCCAGCGCCTGGTACATCGCCAGTGGATGTGCTTTCGCGTGAAACGACAGCCGACCTACGTACAGTACGATCAGGGCATTGTCGTCGACATCGAGCGTCCGCCTTGCCGCAGTCTTCTGGTTTGCATCGAATGCGAAGTCTTGCATATGGACCCCGAGGGGGATCACTGGTAGTTGTGGGAGCACGGAGCGACTGGCGCCGAGGCGTTCCTGGAGGTATACGATTTGCGATTCGAGCAGGCGTTCTACGTTGTGCTTAACCGCCGTGCTGGTACAAATTATCGCGTCCCACGATTGCACGGGATGAGTCAGCAAGCCGGTTAGCGAATCCATAGCCTTTGCACTGCTGGTTGTATGTGTGATCCCGCAGATACTCCAGGACGCCTCTCCGTAGAGTGCCCGGGTCAAGGCATGACCCCCGACTCCTGGGCCAGGGTAATAGACTAAGCCGACCTCGGCCAGCGCGCCGAGATTGTTTCTGCTGACGACTTTAACCGGCTCGTTGCGTCCAGCCTTCCTGACGGTGGCAGCGAACTGCCGCGCATACTCGTGTTTCTTCACTTGAATCCAGAACTCTTCGGCCCTGCTGTGCGTGAGCAGACCGCGAATCATGGACTCACCGGCGACGTTGCGGCCCATCAGCCAGTTCTTGCTGGTTGTGTACGCATCAGGATGGTAGTAGATGGCTGCACTCACTGTGCACCTCCAACAGTGTCCATCACAGCACGCTCCCGTCTTTGTTGCATCACCAGCCGTTGCAGGACGTTCGTCTTCCTGATCTTGTACAAGACGGTAGGCTCGGCTACGACACCGTGCGGCGCGTTGCGAAGGCCCGCAAACAGGAACCTGTCAGCGAGCAAGCCGGGCTTGACCGACCCACTCGATGCCCAGCGTCCGATCAATGGCGCCGTCCTAACGGAATCGACCATCAGGCAGTTCGGATCCACGAAACCACCGCGGGAGGCGAAAGTGCCTTTGTCGACGCCGACTGAATGCCACACATCGGGGCCATAGTTCTCCGCGGTGTCCTCGTCGATCAAGAAACGCTGGCTGAAGGCCCAGGCGTTGCCTTGAATGGCTTCCAGCAGCCTCGTGAGGTGGTTCGGTGTCCAGGTGTTGTCATCATCCAGGTAGGCAACATAGCGCGAATGCGCCATGAGCGTCAGGATCGCCCTGAGCGAACCGCCGTCGGTGGCAGTGTGCACTCCATCGTGTCGTGCGGAAGTCGAATAAGGCAACTCGAGCAGCAGCCCGCTGACATGCGGGGGGCGGCTCTGCAATACCTCGGAGATGAAGGCGCTGTCCATTTGCGGCTTGTCCACCCCGATCAGAATCTGGACCTTATCCACCCCCTCCTGGGCGTAGATGCTCTCAAGGCTGTGCTTGAGCGACGGTCGCACAACCGTCGGAATGACGACTGCCGCCGAGGCAATCCCATTCAATTGTCCGTAACAGGTAAGGCAGTTCATCGTCCAGGCTCCCTCCTGACAATCTTGCTGGACGCGGTGCCGGGAGCCGCCCAGTGATATATACGATTCTGTTCTATGACGCCAACGGTGTTGCGGGGCGCGTGCACGAAGGAAGCATGCCGGCAAATGATTCCTTGGGCTCGGTTCGCAGGTCGAGGTGCGTCAGCATTCCCGCTCGGGGTGCAAAAGGATGCCTGGAAACCAAGTGGCGCAGGCTTACGCCAAGTTGACCTGCAACCAGCAGCAGCCAAATCGCCGGCTCCGGCACGAAGAACACGTTCGCCTGCAGGCTAACGTCGTGCGTGTTACGCATGATCACGTTCGCTAGCGTCGAGTCCTCAATATATTCGAGCCACAGCGGCTCGAACATCCCCGTCTGTTGATACCAGAAGCGATCGCCCTCGCGTAAGCGCTCGAATTGGTCCGCTATTATCAATGAGAACAGTTCGCCGAGCATACCACCGTTGACGTGGCGCTCTGCCAAGCCTCCGGCCCACAAGTCGATATCGTCGATGTCATCGTACACGCCCATCAGTAGGGCTTTGAAAGCCGGTTGGAAATCGGCTTCATCCCAGTTGGCATAAGCACCCACGCCCAACGCATCACGCATGGCGTTAAAACCCGGCAATCCATGGTCGCGACCACGCTGGATGTTGAGCGAGGCAGGGTCCAGCCCGCCACTGCCTGGCGCACCGAAAAGCATGCTGCGCACAGCATCGATTATCATCGGGTCGATCTGCTGACCGACTTGACTGGAAAGTCCGCGCAACGCGGTCTCTATACCTCCGTTATCGGGGTTCAGCAACAGGCCAGGATCGAAGAAGGCATTCTCCAGGGCCAGATTGCCATTCGCTATTACTTCACCGTTTTCGTCGAGGCGTTGCAGGAACCGTGGTAAGGTCGAATGGCCGAAACGGTATGCGGCGGTACTGAACTCATTCGCAATACCGGCGTTCACTGTGTCGTCATAGCCTTGGTAGTTACCTGGTGCGGACGATCCGAGTAGGGTGGGCAGAAACTCGTTGTATGTGATCGCCTGCATGATCGCCCCGACGATCTTGCGCGTCTCTTGATTAAGAGTCTCGTCATCGTACTGAGGATGAGATGCAGCGATCTGTTCGGCGATGCGGTTGTGTTCGCGATTAAACAAAGTATGCATTGTGGTCAACCCGACCTGTTCGTTGACACGTTCGTCGCTGGAAATGAACATCGGACCTATCGCTGAATATTCCATATGCAGGAGACCGCCCATAGTGTCTGTCATCTTCAACTTGCCACCAACGAATGTCCGCAGAGAATCGGCGGTCGACTTGTCAGATCCATAGATTTGTGATGCATCGATATAGGCGGTGCTGGAGTTAACCTGTTGGCGCGGCATACTCGTGCCCTCGCCGGTGAAGATGCTGTACACCGAACGGTTGAACGGGATTTGGCCAGAGAAATAGGCATCACCCACGGGGCATTGATGGGCACCGCATCACTGCTATCGGTATGGGTCAGGTCGAGGTCGTGGTCGAGAAACTGTCCCCATTGCATGAGCATACTGGATGCATTGAACTCGCTGAGTACCAGTTCAGTCTGTGCGGACACTGCGTTGCTAATTTCGCGAGCGCCAGGTTGACCGGCTGCCAGCGGTGTCTCCATGTCTGCGTCGTACTGGGCGGCATCGTGTAAGCGTAGCAACTCGCTTCCGGAGCTGCCCCATTTGGTCCGCCCGGCGTGAAGGTTGTTGCAGGAGCCGTCGAAAGAGCGGTACTCGGTGCCCATGCCCACCAGCGTGCAGGTACCATCCGGGTCCAGCATCGCAACGCCCGCGGTCGCCGACGAACCGATGCAGGCCGTGACGGTCAGGATTGCTGCGGCCAGCAGCAGCGACGGAATCCGTTCAGAAACCAACATCCCCGGCACTCCTTGGATGGTTTGGTATGGGCTGAAGCAAAGTTTGCGCCAAAAACAACATTGTCTATTTATTTCAATCATTTGATCGCGCCGAATCGGCGCGTGGCAACGGGGTTGAAAGAGATTCTGACACTTCCTGGACGAGGCGCCGACGTTCCGAGTTCAACGTGCGGCATGCAAATTTGGCACTTTTCCAGCAGGTGCGATACCCGCCCTGCCTCTTTCGCACCCGCGTGTAGCAATCGGAGCAGTCCTTGGGACCACGGAGTGGCTGACGCCCTCGGTGTAGAGGGCCACTAGGAGCCTGCGCGACAGGCCGCTTCTGAACCAAACAGGTGGTTAACAGGCTATTGAAATTGCCCCCGATTTTGCTGCCGCGTCGCTGCCAGAGTGAAATCGGTGGCTGTTTTCGAGGGCCGAGTTGAACTCTGGCACTCGATACATTGAAAAAGCTGGATAACAGGCGGATTGCTCCCTCGACACTCGAATCGTCAACACGACACCACTCCCAGATTGCGCATCCGGATCAGTTTGAAGGCCGCCATCGTCAGGACAAATTGAAAGTCCAGCTTCTCGCGGCTGACGAGCTGGCTCTTGCGCAGGCCACCAACGGTCTTGGCCCAACCAACGCATTCCTCGATGCGCTTGCGCAACTCCTGGCTGGTCGCATAACCGGGCTGGCGGGTGGTGCGTCCATCGATGGCCGATGAACGGTTGCTCTTGTTCTAGGCGACGTGCGGCGTCACGTTGGCGCAGCGCAGTTCGTCGACACAGCCCCGGGTGTCGTAGGTTTTTTCCGCGCCCAGTGTCACGCGATGCGTGCCATTGAGCGCTGCGGCCATGTCAATGGCGGCTTGCCGTTCGGCGGTACCGGTAGCCCGGGTCACTCGCGCATCCACCACCAGGCCGTTACGGTTCTCCATCAGGATGTGGCCGAGATAAGTCAGCTTGGCCGCGACGCCCTTGGTCTTCTTGAACAAAAGGGCATCTTTGTCGGTCTTGGATTCGTGCGTATCCCGGCTGCGCTTCTCGCCGTGGAAGTCCACCGACGGTTTGCGTATACCATCGCCGGGTGGGCCATCCTCATCTTTCGGCCGGTAGCTCTTCAGCGAAGCCAGGGCCTCGATCAGCGTGCCGTCGACGCTGAAGCGTTTCTTCGACAACAGCCCGGCGCGGTCCGCCTGACCCAGCACTTGCACGAAGAAACGGTATGCGACCTCACCGCCCAACAGGCGGTCACGGTTCTTGGTGAACGTCGAATGATCCCAGACCTCGTCGTCCATCGAGAAACCGACGAACCAGCGGAACAGCAGGTTGTAATTGATCTGCTCCATCAGCTGACGCTCACTGCGGATCGTGTAGAACGCCATCAGCAGCTGCGCCCGCAGCAGTTTCTCGGGTGGAATCGAGTCGCGTCCGAAGGACGAATACAAGGCATCGAAATCGCGATCCAGGCCTTTCAACGCCGTATCGACCATCGTGCGGATCGGCCGCAAGGGATGATCTTTCGGCACCCGGGCATCTGGACTCACCGTGCTGAACAAAGCACTTTGCTGAATATCGGGTCCGCGCATCGTGCTCGCTTTCGTCCTCGGCTGGTAAGCGCTATCTTCGCAATCAGGCGGCGAATTTCAACAGCCTGTTAAGCCACGAGCCCCATTCCATGGTCGCCAGCTCCACGGATGAACGGGTCTTCCATAGGCCCCGACGATGAATCAGTTCGGCCTTGTACAGTCCATTTATGGTCTCGGCCAAGGCGTTAACGTAGTTCCTCCGCGCCGCATCGGTCGACAGCTTGATCGGCACGGCGACGCTTGAATGGTTGGAGTATGGGGTGTAACTGCTTTAGAGGTTCCCGAGCGGAATTCGTGCTGCGATTCGCAGTTTTCACGAGCTGGGTGAAATAAGCTGAAAATTCTGCCGCTACCCTTCGGCGCAGGTGGATCCCAGGCAGAATCACCTAGCAGATTGATTCGATTTGGAGGCCCGTGATGTCAGACCCCAGTGCATTTGAACAAATGATGCTCGAGTACCTCAATCGAGCTCGACTGGATCCACAGGGTGAGTTCGATCGGTTCATTGTCAGCACGGACCCGGTGCAGGCCATTGACTCGAAGATCACGTCGGCCCTGAAGTATTTTAGCGTGGATCTGAATGTCTATCGGCAGCAACTGGAAGGCCTTGAACCTGCGGCGCCTCTTGCATGGAACTCTGCGCTGAACGATGCGGCAACTGCGCACTCGCAACTCATGATTCAGCAGGACACTCAGTCGCACGTGCTACCCGGAGAAAGTGGGCTGGGTACGCGAATCGGCGCGGCGGGTTATGACCACTGGGCATACGTCGCAGAAAACATCTACGCATATACATACTCGCCGGCCTATGGGCATGCGGGCTTCTTTATAGACTGGGGCAACACGCCCACGGGCATCCAGACGCCGGCTGGACACCGCAACAGCATCATGAATCCCAACCTCACGGAAGTGGGAATTGGGGTTGTTGAAGACAACAACCCAGGCACGGCGGTTGGGCCCTACGTCGTGACCCAGGACTTTGGAACTCGTTGGGATTATGAAGCACAGTTCGTCGGTGTCGTGTACGACGATGACGACGTCGACGTGTTCTACTCTATGGGCGAAGGCCGGGATGGAGTCACCGTAGTGGTTTCGCCTGAAGGCGGAGTAGGAGGGGCGACGGAAACGCAGGCTGCAGGCGGTTACCAGATAGAAGGCCTCTCGGGGATGAATACTGTGACTTTCTCTGGTGGTGGATTGAGTGGCGCCGTCAGTGTGGACGTGATGTTTGGCGATGAGAACGTAAAAGTGGATCTGGTCAACGGAACGCGTATCGAGTCGTCTGCAGATGCAGAGTTGGGCGGCGGTGCTGTCGATCTGACATTGCTCGGGCAGGGGTCAATCGACGCTATAGGCAACTCGTCGGGCAACGCATTGCTTGGCAACAGTAGTGACAATCTGTTGTGGGGCAGGGCGGGGAATGATCGCCTTGACGCGGGAGGTGGCGACGACACCCTCAAAGGCAACACTGGGAACGATACCATCGCAGGTGGCGAGGGCGACGATTGGGCGCACGCTGGAAAGCACGACGATCTGCTAGACGGCGGGAATGGCAGCGATCGTATGTATGGCGGCAGCGGAAGTGACACCTTGGTAGGTGGCGAAGGAAGTGACTGGCTCCAGGGTAATGCCGATGCAGATGTCTTGTACGGCGGTAATGGTAGTGATTGGATCCATGGTGGCATGGGCAATGACGCGATCCACGGCGGACCCGGCAGCGACACGCTTATTGGTGGTGAGGGGCAAGATCGGTTTGTCTACGAGTCACCGTCTGATTCCACGCCTGGACTTTACAGCCGCGACGTAATATCGGGGGGATTTGACAATCCTGGCATCGTGGTCGGCGATCAGGTTGACGTCAGCGAGATGGGGTTGTTTCTTTTGTTGGGACAGGCGGATTTCAGGGGTTCAGGGGTAGGCGAAATCCGGCTGGGGAGCAGTGGCGGCGATTCGATCATCCAGGGAGATATCAACGGAGACGGCATCGCCGATTTTGAGATTCTTGTTGAGGACGTTTTCGCGTCTGCATTCACTACTGACGACTTTATTGGCGTGATCTGATTCGCGCGAAAAAGCGCGTCCTGCTGCAGGATGCAGACATGCCCTTGGATCCATACGCTCGCTTGCCGCGCTGGGCATCCGCGTGATGTAATCTTGCGCGATTATCGGATCCGTTGGCCAACGAGTGACAGGGTATGGAGAAGGCTGTATTCGAGCGGTACGTAGAGCAGGTTATGCGCATCCTCGAAACGCAGCGGCTGTTTTTCGTCTGTGGTGCGCCGAAGTCCGGCACCACTTGGCTGCAGAAAGCGCTGGACGCCCATCCCGAAATCGTTTGTGCAGGCGAAGGCCATTTCGCCGATCGCTTTGCTGTCGGGCTTTCGCAATTGTTCAGCGAGTACCACAAGCATCAGCAGGTGGTTGCGACCAACGTTTATGAAGGTCATCCTTATTATCGGCCCGCGGCCAAGAATGATTTCGATTTTCTTGTCGTCTCGTTCATATTAAACTCTTTCAGCCGGCTCAAGATCGACTCCGGAACTTCCATCCTCGGCGATAAGACGCCGGCAAACGTCGAACATATGAACTCACTGCGCCGGCTGCTCCCGGATGCAAAATTCGTGACCATCGTGCGTGATGGTAGGGACGTTCTCGTGTCGCAGTTCAAGCATGCAGCGAGGGTTAATCGAGCTACCGGAGTCATTCAGGACATGGAGCGGTTTCTTCTGGAAAACACCAGGATTTATGCGGAGCGGTGGGTACGCGCGGTCAAGAGTGCAGACGAATTCGGCGTAAAGTTTCCTGACGCCCTTCACGTCGTCCGCTACGAAGACCTCAAATCCGATTTTGCGGTAACGTTTGCCGGCGTGCTTGAGTTTCTGGGGGCGGAAGCATCGGGAACAGTCGTGGCCCACTGCGAATCCGCGGCAAGCTTCGAGCGCTTGACGAATGGACGTCAGCCGGGACAGGAGGATCCGAACGCTTTCGTTCGCAAGGGAATTGTTGGTGACTGGCGGGAAAACCTAACGCGTGGCCATTTGGAAATTTTCGAGGAAGTCGCGGCGGAATGGCTGGACCGCTGGAGCTATCCTCGGGAATTAGGCGACGCAGGAAACGGAACCCTGATATAGGCGACGCAGCAGGCGAGAAATCGTCAGAAGGCCATCGATTCAATACGGAAGGGACCGAGGACATCAGCGACATAATAAGCGGTTATCTCAAGCGAGCGTTCTAACCGCTTTCGCGGTGGGAGGTCTTCGAGTGCTTTCATCGCACCCAAACCGACCGGGGCTCCTGAGCCGATGCAGTCGAAACCGTCACGCATATCACCCACATGGAAATCGTTGTTCACTGAGAACAGTCGACCGGCGTAGCCGACCAGGAACTGGCCACCGGTTTCCTTGTTCTGTTCGATCGAAAGCACGCCTTGCTTGCGAAACTCCGTTCTCACGGCTTCGATGAACCGGGTTACCATGAACTCCTCGGGCGCTTCGTTGGCACCGCGCTCAGGGATCGCCAAACAGTGCTCCAAGACCTGCCCCATCCTGAAGCTTCCGCAATAGCCGATCAGACAGGGACCGTTTCTGAACACCTTTGGAAGATTGGTCGTACGGATGAATCGATGTCCCGTGGCAGCCGCATCCGCGCCCATGTAAACGCGTTTTCTATGCACTAGACCTATGACACAGGTCATCGTCGGGTATCCTTCTGGTGATCCGCAAGTACTGTGCGAATGCGGTTGGCGTGTTGACCGCCAGCGCACACGGCGACGCGGGCATTTTTTGGAAACGAGAGGCCTGCCGGTATTGCGATGATAACCTACGCAACTGTGAAGTGGTTTCTCTTCATTGCGCCGCTGGTCATTCTGTCTGGCGGAATCGGTGCATCGGAGGATCTTCGGGGTCTTCGGGTGCCCCTGCTTTGCGGCGCAGATACGCATTGCCGCGTGCAGAACTACTTCGACCACGATCCTGGCCCCGACTTTTTGGATTACAACTGCGGTCGGTTAGGTTACGACGGCCATAACGGAATCGACATCCGGGTCCCGAACCTTGCAACAATGCGCCGCGGCGTAACAGTGGTGGCAGCTGCATCCGGGCAAGTTCGGGCCGCACGGGACGGAATGCCTGATGTGAGTGTTCGCTCGACGGGCGGTGCCTTGGTTAAGGGGAGGGAGGCCGGCAATGCCGTCGTGATTCGACATGAAGGTGGCTGGGAAACGCAATACAGCCATCTAATGAAGGGTAGTGTTCGCGTGCAGCCGGGTGAACGTGTGCAGGTAGGGCAGGAACTGGGATCGGTGGGGCTTTCCGGCAATACGGAGTTTCCGCATTTGCATTTCGAGGTGCGTCACCTTGGGGTACCCATAGACCCGTTTACGGGTGTCAAAAGGGAATCGCCGTGTGGGGCCGGGCCGCGAGCTCTGTGGAGCGACGCTGCGCTGCAACAGCTCAGGTACGAGGAAACCGGCATACTGCAATTCGGGTTTGCGCCCCTGCCGCCGGATGCACAGGCGGTTCAGGAAGGTCCTGAACCGCCGAGCCACCTGCAGCTCTCCGTGCCGGCGCTGGTGTTTTGGGTGGAGCTTTTCGGGGTTCAGGCAGGGGACCTCGAGGTGATAAAGATAACAGATCCGTCGGGCGGGGTGCTGGCTTCGAAAAGCCAACATGTCGATCGCAGCATGGCGAGGTGGTTCAGTTACGTCGGCCGAAAGCGCCGCGATGCCGAGTGGCCCAGCGGAAACTACATTGGGACATATTCTTTACTCAGATCTGTCAACGGGGTGCAAGTTGCGGTGATAAGTATCGAGCAGGTTATAGAGGTCCGGCGAGCGGATTGATGGATGAGTAATTTCAAGTTTCATATCTTCGGTGCCGGCCGAGGGGGGACGAGCCTGCTCGCAGGCGTGTTGGATGCCCATCCACAAGTACGCGTGATGATCGAGCGCCATTCGATTGCCCATCTGTGTGGGCGGGCAGCCATGTACGACAACCAGCCGATCAGCGGGGCCGAAGAAGCGGCTGCTAGAGTCGACAACTTCATTGCAGCCTGCAACGCCGAGGCGGCACTAAGTCCGGACCTGATGTTTGGGCACAAGTCGACGACGGAGCAGGTCGGGGCGCTGCGCCTACCCATGTCCACAGAAGAGGTCGTCGAGCCCGATGGGGCGATGATCAACGACGAGATCCTATGGCATTTTGCACAGCGAGTGTCTAATGCCCGCGTGATCTTCATTCTCCGCGATGGCCGCACCTGTGTCCGGTCAAAGATGCGTAGGGCCGGAAGAACGGTCGAGAAGGCGGTCGCCGCTTGGCGCTATTCGGTGACAGTGCACAATGTTATGAAGAGGATTTGCCCGCTGTACTGCGAGGTCAAGTTTGAATCTCTGATAACGCGTCCGGCTGACGAGATGCAGCGGATTTGTGAGTTTCTCGAGATCGAATACGTGCCCGAGATGTTGAATGGCACCAATAATCCTGCGATCAGAAAGGAGTATCGACGCATGGGTTTTGATTCCGATATTCTCACTCTCGATGGCTGCGACGACTGGGCGGGGCGAGAAATGAGGGACGAGTTGTTAGAGCTTGGTTACATCTGATGCTTGATCGCTCGCGCGAGAAGCGAAGTTGTTGATGCCGGGTACATCGGGAATGATTGATTGAGTATGTTGGGTGAACGGGAAAGAATTTGTGCGAGATTTTGATCCGGAAAAACCGCTTATATTTCTGCACATACCCAAGACGGCCGGCATAAGTTGTCGGCAGATCTTCGAAGGTTGGTATGGCGGCAATCTCCTCCTGCACTATTTCGATGAGGTGACAGGCAGTATGCCGGAAGTCCACGATCTGAGTCGTGGTTCTGTGGGTGGGGAGTCAGTTGTCGTGTACGGACATTTCAATCGGGTCAGGGGGTTTGGCGTTGAAGAATACTATCCGGAGGTCAATCAGTTCGTCACGATTGTCCGAGACCCTTTCGATCGAGCAGTTTCCACCTACTTCTATCTGCGGAAAATGGCGGCGGATTACAAGGATAAATCCAATCTGCCCGGCGGCGGCCTCAGAGAGTATATCAGTGGATTGAAGCCAACGATGACGATGCTGAATTTCTTCCCGCGTCAGGTAACGATGGATAACTATAAAGATCTGATCGAAGAGTATTTCGTGGACATAGGTGTTTTTGAGTACTTGAACGATTCGATACGGAGGATTGCTGGAAAATTGCGGAAGCCGTTCGAGCCGACGAGAATGCCGAAATTGAATGTTTCAGACAAAGATCAGTGGGTTCCAGGCGATTTGAGGGATGAGTTCATGGAAGGGAGGCTGCTGGAATATGCCGTCTATGACTATGTGAAGGAGATGCATCGGTCGTAGCTTTGTGAACGTATAGGTTAATGTTTCTGATTCCGCGCGCGGATCCCCGCATCTCTCATGATTTCACGTAGGTTGGCGCGAAAATCAATTGCATGATGATTCATGATAGTTTTCTATGACAGATGCCGATCTCGACAATTGGCCGACGCCTCCTTTCGATCCGGATGTGGAGCCCCATTTCCTGATCATTTTGACGCCACCCTGTTCGGGCTCCACTGCGTTGGCGGCGGTGATCAATTCAAGCCCGAAGTCTACATTTCTTCAGGAACACGGTGAAGGACAGTGGCTCATTCCAGGGCTTTGCGCCAAAGATCGATGGGATCCCGAGAAAATGGTAAATTACGACTCTGTCAGAGCAGTCTGGCTCAGTGCGTTTCAGTTTGCGAAGCGGTCTGATTCATGCATAGAGGTTGTCATCGAAAAGAGTCCGCCGAACATGGTTCGTATTGCCCAGATGTTGAGGGTGTTCAAGAGGGTTAGCCTGCTGGCGAATATTCGTGATCCTTATGCATACTGCGCGAGCAGGCTGTATAGAAACTTCGATGTCCATCGGTTGTGTGGCGATCAGCGCTTGACAATGGTTGAAGGGCTGGCTCTTGATTGGATCAAGAAAGGAAGGATGATAAGGACGTTGATTGGTGAATATGCGATTCCTTTGGTTACGTACGAAGAGATATGCCGTTATCCACAAATAATAAAGGAAAGGCTTAGGCTGCCGCGTGATTTCATCGATTCGATTAACTTTGATGTCATGGTAAAAGTCAAAGATTACCCCATCCAGGGCATTGTGAGTCAGAACTCAAGACAATTGGCGCGGCTATCTGGTCCAGAGCTGCAGTCAATCAAGAGCGTTCTCGATGCTGAACGGGAGCTCGTTGAGTTTTTCGGGTACGGATAATCACTGGCCTCTTTCTCGATCAGATATTTGCGACGTATACGACACATGAATGATTCTTCAAGCTCCGCCCCCGAGATTTGCTTTGTCTTCGTCTGT
>Ga0116162_10001276_pt1 | contig 16571 bp, 16 predicted proteins | sample AD_UKC105_MetaG_FD_89875 | JGI IMG/M metagenome (GOLD analysis project Ga0116162, IMG submission 89875) | Active sludge microbial communities of municipal wastewater-treating anaerobic digesters from Hong Kong - AD_UKC105_MetaG | ecosystem: Engineered > Bioreactor > Anaerobic > Digestate... | reverse complement strand
GAGAGGGTAATGTCCACCTGCGGAGTCCCGGTATGGGACGGGTCCGGCAATCTCAGAGGCTACCGCGGAGCGGACAGGGACATCACCGGGGAGACAAGGTCCAGGGAGAGGCTCAGATCAGCTCTCGAAACAATATGGCGAACACTGGACATGATCCCCGTGGGTATGGTCGTGGCCGACAGTAACGGAAGGGCCATCAGGGCCAACCGTTCCGCCTGCTCCATGGCGGGTATTGAGCAGGCCTGTGCCCCCCAGTCTCCGGTGAAAGAGGTGTTCTGCCGAGGCTGTGCGGAAAGATCTCATGTGTCCTGCACGACAGATCCATCTTCGGTCTGCATTTACGATCTTGAACGGTCGGAAAACAAGACCATACCCGTGATGAAGACCGTAACCCGGGTTCCGTTCAGGGATGGTATGCTGTTCGTCCATATCATCACCGACCTCACAGGTGTGTTTCGGAAACGTGAAGATGCTTCGGTCATGGAAGAGGAACTGAAGGGGTTTCGCCGGCGTCTGGCGGGTGCCAGGGATATCCACGGCAGATTCTTCAGAGAGGTCATGGACGGGCTGAATGGCATTTCCGCCTCCATCGACCTTCTCAAGTCGGGTGCCGCCGGATCAGTCGAGGTTGCCTCAATGCTCCAGGCAAGCGGCAATGCGGTATCCTCCGCCCTGAACTTACTCCGTTCGATGCACGACTATGCCGCGGAAGAGTTCTCAACCGAAAAGGAAACCTTTCTTCTCTCATCTCTGCTTCGCGACGCAGTGGAACCTGCGTTGAAGGCCGGAGTAAAGGTGCGGACCCAGTTCGAAGACTCACCGGGAATCGCCTGGTACGGTCCCGCAAGGGGAATCAGATCGTTGATCTCGATCCTTCTCGAGCATGTTCCTGCCCTGGCGGAGGTATTCGTAGGAATCTGCAGCACCGGCGGCGACGACTCCACATCGCTGAGGCTTACCGTTGCGGTAACCGGGCTGGTTCCCGCCATGGAAGGCGAAGGAAGCAGCAGCCCTCTTACTGAAAGAGGATCCCCTCTGATAAATGAATGCTCCGGCTTGACAAGGAGCATTGGAGGGGAACTGATGCAGGAGTTGAGTCCGGGAGGTGGTGTGAGGATATGGACCGATCTGCCGGCGAAAAGGGTGAGAACCTCCCGGTACTCAGAGCCGGTGCCCGCCGGAACCAGGGTCGTGGCAGTGTCCTGCAATCAGGAGGTTGCGGCCATATGGACCAGACTGGCCCTTGAGGCGGGATGCGATGCCGTTTCCGCCCCTGACTGGGACTCTCCAGCGGTCTTCGAGTCAGGCGGCACGGTTATACTCGCGGACCTGGACTGCGAGTCTCTTCACTCGATCCCTGCGGGAACATTATCCAGGGGAAGGATAATAGCCGTGGTGTCCAGGGTCCGGGCAGGAGACATTTCATTATGGAAAAGGGCAGGGTGCGCAGCCCTTCTGATGAAGCCCCTCTCGTTGAGCAGGCTTCGATCAGTTCTTTCCCGAATGGACTCCAGCGAGCACTTCCTTACCGACAGCTGCCTGTAGTGAAGTTAGAAATATCCCAGATCCCTCAGCGCTGACTGGATAGTTGCGCCATCAACAGGAACACCAGGCAGCAACGGAGGAGTGGCCCAGTAGTTCTCCACCATGGAAAGCAGGTCTTCGCTGGCAGCTGAGGGATGCTGTTCCATCGAGTCAGGCTCTATGTTGTACATTCTGACGTTCCCGGTTTCGGTGTTCCGGATCACCCGTTCCTCTTTTGTGGTTATCGCAGCCACGACCGGTACAAGTCCGCTGTTCACATTGCTGGAAGGCACCTGCCTCGGATGCTGGTTACAGATGGCAGGGTCCACGAGGACTGGGCAATGACATTAGTGAACATGATTCCGGACTCGGCAAGACTGTCGATGGATGGACTGGTGTTCCGTTCATAACCGTAGCAGCCTAGGTGATCAGGACGCAGTGTATCTACTAATATCAATATAACATTATTATGTTTATGTAAAATACATGAAGACAGCGTCAGTGAACACAGGCACATGAAGAGAATAGCTGTATTATTCAAAATTTACTCCATTCAGACGTGCAGGGCATAGTGAACATAACGGGTTCACCAAGGTTCCGCTACGGTCCTTTCTGAGCCAGGCACCTTGTGGTATTATTCCCACTGGGAAAAGGGGGATACGATGACGAGAAAGACGGCGGCCGTGATGGCGATCCTTGCCTGGACGGCATCTGCTCAGATACCCGACGGGTACTACGACCAGGCTGAAGGGCTTACAGGTGAAGCCCTTCAGTGGGCGCTGCACGGCATAATCGACAACCACGACCCGGTGAGCTATGACTACCTGTGGACGGCTTTCTACACCACCGACGACAGGTACGGCAACAAGGTATGGGACATGTATTCCGATATTCCGGGGGGAACACCACCCTACCTGTACACCCTCGGAGACGACCAGGGCGGATCCGCATCAGGCGAAGGCGAGGGATACAATCGGGAGCACAGCTGGCCGAAGAGCTGGTTCGGGGACTCCTCACCGATGAATACCGATCTGTTCCACATTGTGCCCACGGACATCTATGTGAACAACCGCAGGGGTAACTGGCCCTATGCGGAGGTGGGCAGCGCCACCTGGACCTCCCTTAACGGTAGCCGCCTTGGGAACTCCTGCACCCCCGGGTACTCAGGCACCGCCTTCGAACCGGTGGACGGTTACAAGGGCGACCTTGCCAGGAACTACTTTTACATGGCAACAAGGTATAAAGGGGAGGACTCGGGATGGCCGGGAAGCCCGATGACAGACGGAGCCGATCTGGAGGAGTGGGCTGTGGAAATGCTCATCCAGTGGCACCTGGACGACCCTGTGAGCGCCAAGGAGATAGAGCGGAACGACGCGGTCTACGCCATACAGGACAATCGCAATCCCTTCATCGATCATCCAGAGTACGTGCAGATGATTTACGATCCCCAGTCGGGCGTTGAAACCTCTCCCATACACACCGCCCTGGCGTGTTACCCCAACCCCGCATCAAGTTCTGTGAACCTCACGTTGTGCATGCCCTCATCTGAGATCCCCTCCGGCAGGATCCTGGATGTAACCGGCAGAACGGTGGCTGTACTTGATTTCGCCCATGCCGGAGACTCTCAGTATCATGCCTGCTGGATCTGCTCTGACACATCTCCCGGGGTTTACTTCGTCGTGGCGGAATCGGAGGGTAACAGGATTTGCTCACCGGTCCTGGTTCTTCGCTGAGGATTTCCAGAACTCGATCGACGGTGGTCCTTGCCGTTGTGATGTTCCTGTGGTACTTCTATTCCTCATTCATTGCAGGTCAGCCCAGGAATGGTTTCGATCATCTGGACAGCGTATCACCACAGGCTGCCATCAGACTTAGGCTGACGTTCGATGGACTTCCCCCCGTCAAGCGTGGGGAACAATCCGAGACTGAAACCGGGTAGTCCACATCCACTTGCCCGTTACGTGCTCCATATTCGGTCCGTTGTACCAAATCCCCCTCAGAAAACCGTTTTCAGTGCTCCCCAGGTAAGCCTCTCAAGGGAAGTGGAAGTGCTGATCCGGAAGAAATAGTTCGTGTACTTCTCGTTGAGGACCATGGGAATGGGCATCATGTCCGTATCGAAGTAGTAGCTGTGAACGGGACCCGCTGATTCACCGGCATCCAGGAGAGGAGAGGGCCATCCTCCTGTACTGTAGGAGACCGTGGACTGTATTACCCAGAAATCCTCAGGGACATAAGGTGTTGGAGACATACTGACATAAATTGGAGCGTAATGGATCGCGGTTGCCTCCATCGCGTCAATTATGCCCACAGGGCTTGAAGCATCCCCGCTCCACAGCTGGATCTCTGTAGTGGAACTGTCCCAGGGATAACCGCTGTGATGAAAGAACCAGAGCTCTATAGTTTCCACCGAGATTGAGCATGGCCAGGGATAGAAATCCTCCGTGTTGAACCATACCCCCCTGTAGGTTCCGGTCCAGTACACCCAGTTAGGTGTTCCGTTGTCATACTGAAGGTAAGCGTCAGGAACAGGATCAAGCAGAACAGGCGCAGCTCCATTGACCAGAACGGCAATCATCAGTACAGCCATGGATACTCCTTTCTGTATAATTGAAAATGCTTATCGAGCATAAATAGAAGATTGAAGCATGAAGACAATTGAATTAAACCTGCATTTTCAAATCAATTTAAGGCTTCAGCGAATAATATGGCTGATGCTCCATGCAAAAGAAACCACCCGGATGCACAGCCAGCCTCCTCTTGACGGCATTCCCTTTCTGAGAGCTATCCTGAAGGAGTAGACTTTCTTGCCAGCTTAAGCCTGCTTCCGCTTAAGATTACTTGCTGGGTGCTAGCTTGCATCCTTACTGTCGTGGGACTGTATAGCTGGAGGGCTGTAAATGGCTCTAACCTTTCTGATGCCATATGAATCTTCCTCGTCTGTCACGGTTGGAAGAGATTCCGTATCCTGATCGTTCTTGTAAGCTGAGCGAATGAGACTCCGGCGACGGAAATTCCCAGTTTTAGTATATGATCAGGTACGTTCACCTGGATGACTGCTGAAACAGAGCTTAATTTTCACTGAAAGAAATCCTCCATTGGGGCTCTCGCTCCCAGGGTGAGGCAGCTCCTCGACTCCCGCTGATTAGCCAGACCTGTACGGCCAGGAGTTGTCTCTCCATGGATTGCGTGCGGCTATGTCTTCGGCAGGTATTGTGCCACGGGTCATTCGGTCACAACGAACGACCCTGAGAACTCAGTAACTCCAGAGCTAACTCTGAAAATGTACACGCCGGTATTCAGGTTCTTTACGACTATACTGTGTGTTCCCGCCGTCCATTCCCCTTCAGAAGAGTGCACTAATCTTCCGCTGATGCCGTAAACCAGTAGTTTTACAGTTCCACTGTCCGTTAGACGGAAGATGACCGCCGTGCTGCTTTCAGATGGATTAGGGAATGACCTGCAGAGCGAGAACGGTTCGTCATTCCCCTGAGATTCCTCCACTCCCTGGCTCGGAAGCCAGGCAACCGATATGTCTTCCAGCACCGGTGTTTCACCGGGAGAGTCGCTGGAAAGGATCGTCATGTACTGGAAAAAGCTGCATCCCTGGCTGATTATCCCTTCGAGGGAACTTGGGCTGAAAAGTGTGTCGGACCATTCTCCCATGGTCTGAGGATCGTCCGATGCACGGACCAGGAATATCACGGAAGTGCCTGGTCCCCCCGAGGAGGTCCAGTCAATCAGCTGCCAGTCCGCCGCCTCCTCCACGTTGAGAATGCTTGAGACCAGACTGCCGTCGCTAGTGAGGGGAACCATGTCCCACCATTTGATCCAGCTGCTGTCTGAGGGAAGAAACCTGGATGCCAGTATGTCAGGGAAGCCGTCCTCGTTCAGGCAGGAAGCGCTGACTGAAACATCAAATGCGATCTCCGGGAAAGTTGAAACAATGTGTTCATCCCATGATGAACCTCCGTCCCCGGTCCATGCATGTATTCCCTGGGATTCACTGACCGCTACGATATCTGTCCATCCGTCGGCGTTGAAGTCGCCCGACGCAATCATTTGAACGTCAGGGAAGGACTGGTCGATGGTGTGGATCTGCCAGGTGCTTCCCACGCCGTTCATGTTCTCGTACCATCGTATCTCTTCCGACGCCATAACTGCGGCGATGTCGCAGTCACCGTCACCGTCCAGGTCATCAAGGGTTACGTCAACATTTCCCGGCGGGCCATCGTCGATGGTATACTCCGTCCATGACAAACCGGTGCCGTCAATATTGATCCAGCAGTTGACTTCTCCCCAGTCGGAACCGCCGACAATATCCATGTCACCGTCACCGTCAAGGTCGGACGCAGCCACCGTGGTTGCTTCGTAACTCGGCTCCTGAAGCAGAACGTATTGCTCCCACAACAAACCCGTACCGTCGAGGTTCTTCCACCAGGAGATGTCCTCCATGTCACCACCTGATGCACCCACCAGGTCCATAAACCCGTCATCATCCATGTCCAGGCAGAGCAGGCGGGTCGGGTCGTCGAAGTAGTTATCCACAATGTGGGTGGCCCATCCTGCGCTGGTTTGTTCCCACCACATAACGTGGTCGCCCATTCCGTAGGCAATGTCCACATCACCATCGCCATCGATATCCCCGGGAGCGATGCATGGGCTTCCGGTGAATGTGAGCATTTCGTGCATGGTCCAGACGGATCCGGTTCCGTCGGTGTTCTCCCACCATGCCAGGTAATTGGTTCCCTTCTCGATCACATCCATGTCCTGGTCACCGTCCATGTCGAAGGGTACAGCCCCGCGAGGAGTACTGTTGCCTGCGATCAGGTTCTCCGTGACCGATGACAGTTGAAGAGAGCTTCCATATTGAATGCCCGAAGATGTCAGGAACATGTTTTCCCAGTCTGTAACCGGCCCAGTAACCCCTCCACCCCCCGACCAGTCGTTCTGTGTCGCTAATCCACCACTTGCAGAACCAGAAGCCATAAGCAAACAGCATAATGCAATAAAGGCCGGTCTCATCTCTTCTTCCTCCTTCTTCTCAGTTATGATATCATCATACACCAGTAACAACGTATTGTCTACTATGCCATGTTTTTGCAGACTGACTCTCCAGAGGTGCCAGAAGATTCTTGCAGACAGCTAACAGCCTGGGAAAAAAGTAGAAAAAACAGAGATAATGTCACATGCTGGAGCATTGAACTGGCTCTGGTGACCAAGGTATGCTTCACACCTTTCCGTTTCACCGAAGTGGAATCTGTTTCAGCCTGATGTCCGGTAATGACCAGACCTTCTCGTTCGTTAATGGAAGAATTGGATTACTCTCACCTTCCATATGGAAGATTCGAGCGCTCTGCGGAGTTTCGGTCGGCATACAGGTAACTGCACCAGGGGCGTACATGGCTGATTCTGACTGGCCCGGGCGAGACGAAGTGACAGGAGGATGGACGCTTCCATACTGCGGTCTTGAATACATGCTGCGAAGAAGCGATTCCGGGTATTCGCTAAGTATTGATACCAGGGTCATCCTCTCGCGATCTCCTGACGGATATGATCCTGATCACGGAATCTCTGTAAGTATCCACCCCAGACCTGTGTTTCCCATGGATTCGACCAATGATCAGGTATCTTGGTTCATCAATACTATCAACTCTGTTTTCATGCCTATGAATGATAGTGAGAAGCGCTTTTGGATTCAGGAACTCCGAGAACTATAGATTGAGAGTGAGAGCACTGTGTGTTCTGTAATTGGGGCGACTGCCCTCGTTCATGGTGTAGATCCTGGATCCAACTCAAAACCGCCCGTTCGGGCGGCTTGTCTCTTCTGGCGACCCCAACGATAAAAAGTTCGAACTCGATCGCTCAGTGTCTAGGTGGAACTACTTCATTGTAGGAAGAGCCTGGAAAGACTGCTTGTAAGGGCACTATGACCGTTTTGAAACTGAACTCACCTGGCTTCAATGATAAGGAGACTCCCACCTGATGGGTCTCCATTCACCCAACATTGTTTCAACAAGTTTTACGATAGGAAGAGGTATCAGGGGATTGAATACTGTAAGAGTAGTCGTCGCTGCAGTCGCTTTTACCTGGAAGCCATTGTCAAACCGCTACTCCACAGATATAGTGTATCAGAGGCGTAAGGAGAAAAAATGCATTATACGAACGAAATTATTAAGGAAGCGGAATCTCTGCCTGTCGAGGAGAGGGCAGTAATAATTGACAGGCTTCTTCAAACTCTCAACACGCCCAACCCAGAGATCGATATGGTTTGGGTTGATACTGCAAAACGTCGACTTTCAGAGATACGCTCAGGCACAACAAAGACAATACCAGGTGAAGAAGTGTTTGCTCGTATTAAGGAACGCTTTGAGGTATGACCTTTTCATTTCATCCGGAAGCGGATGCGGAATTCACAAAGGCTATTGATCATTGTGAAGATTGTGAGATTGGGCTCGGTTACGACTTTTCTATAGAAGTTTACTCCGCTATTCAGAACATTCTAGAATATCCTTAAGCCTGGCCGGTTCTCGACGGTGAGATACGAAGATATTTGATCAACAGGTTTCCCTTTGGAATTCTTTACAACATCGATGGCTGTGAGGTTGTTATCCTGGCTGTGATGAACCTGCACAGAAAACCAGAATACTGGAAACAGAGGCTGTTTAATAACTGAGGAAGAGCCCTTGTCTCCTCTGGCGACCCCAACGTTAAAAAGTTCGAACTGGATTAGTGTATTTCTTAGGCGAATTGACGGTACTTCTGAATAGATGCCTTTATGGAGTATGTATAGGATGTACGGAGCTTTGATCGCACTGGGTCTTCAGGCGTACCTGCGGTTGAGATTGTTTTGTGTCACTATCTGAATGGAGAATCCTGTGTTCGTAGTCCTGCTGATACTGATGGCTATCGGATCCGTTGATCCATCATATCAAACCCGGGAAGCATCCTTTGGGGAGATGGGATTCTATGGAGACCTGACATGTTTCCAGGGAGACAGCAGCAGATACTGGGGTGGAGAGGCAGGGGTATGCTTCTCACCTTTCCGTTTCACTGATGTGGGAATCGGTTTCAGCCTGATGTCCGGTAATGACCAGACCTTCTCGTTCGTTAATGGAAGAATAGGACTACTCTCACCTTCTTTATGGAAGCTTCGAGCGCTCTGCGGAGTCTCGGTCGGCATACAGGTAACAGCACCAGGGGCGTACATGGCTGATTCTGACTGGCCCGGGAGAGACGAAGCGACAGGAGGATGGACGCTTCCATACTGCGGTCTTGAATACATGCTACGGAAAAGCGATTCCGGGTATTCGCTCATTATTGATTCCAGGGTCATCTTTGCTGAGAATGATGTAAGAAGGATAACCGCAGGTATTGCTGTCAGCAAATCTATTTTCAGTGAATAGTCGTTGGAGCGACAACTCCTGTAGATCCTCTCAGTACAGATAAACCGCCCCTTCGGGCGGCTTGTCTCCTCTGGCGACCCCAATAGGATTATCTTCGAAAAAACTGATCAACTGGCTGACGAGAATTGCCAGCATGAAAAGAAATTCCTAGAACACTTATTCTAACGTGGAAAGGTGGCTGGCTTGATTCATGATTAAGCCATCGCCCCTTCCAGGTGTTTTGCGATAAGCATCTTTATCAGGGACTGTCTGGGTATGCCAAGGCGTCTTGCTTCCTTGTCGAGTGAATGAATCATCCAGATAGGGAAATCCACATTCACTCTCCTTTGCTCCTGTTCAACCCTTCGAGCTTTTGCCAGATCAAGGAATGCTGTTACATCTTCGGCGTTGTCGAACTTCTTATCGAAAACCTCAGCTTTCATACAATATCACCTCCTCCGCACGCGATCTCCTGACTGATATGATCCTGATCACCGAATCTCTGTAAGTAACCACGCCTGACCAGTGTTTGCCATTGATTCGACCAATGATCAGATATCTTGGTTCGTCCACCGTTCGAGCCGGTACCTCCAGCAGGTCAGGATCATCCCAGAGGGCTTGAGCCTCTTCGAAGTCAATTCCATGCTTCTTCTTGTTTGAACTGCTTTTGCTCAAGTCGAATTCAAATTTCATGGTATAAAAACTATACCCATCAAACGATGTATCGTCAATGCTATCAACTCTGTTTCCATACCTCTGAATATACAGAAGAGTCATTGGATTCAGGAGCTTCGAGAATAATAGATTGAGAGTGAGAGCACTGTGTGTTTTGTAATTGGGGCGACTGCCCCCGTTCATGGTGTAGATCCTGGATCCAACTCAAAACCGCCCCTTCGGGCGGCTTGTCTCCTCTGGCGACCCCAACGATAAAAAGTTCGAACCGTATCAGGGAATGTCTGAGAAAGATGATAGCTTCTGAAGCAGACCATTCAAGTCTCGAGATGCAACCAGCCAGATCCTTTCGGTAAGTATCTCACCGTAGTCATGAGCAATGATGTTCCTGAGCCCTATCACTGCTTTCCAGGGGATCTCCGGAAGACTGGACCGAAAGGAGTCAGACAGCCCTTTTGCAGCTTCTCCTATCACCAGAAGCTGTCTCTCAACAGCATACCTGAGCATCTTGTTCTCAGAGAATGACTCATAGTCGTATCCTTTGATGAAGCCCAGAATGTCCTCTGCCGCTGAAATGATGTCCAGAACAAGTGCTTGGTCCCTCTCTTCAGGAAGCATAGAGGAGCACTCTTTCTTCAAGTATGCGCTTCTTACGGAGAGGATTCCTGATGGCTTTTTCTTCCACAATATCCACTTGTGTTCCAATGATCTGTCTCAGGTCTTCTTTAAGATTGAGAATGTCCAGGTAGCTGAGCTGGAGTCCGGGATTGAACTCAACAAGAAGGTCCATATCACTTGATGGGGTGGCTTCATTCCGTGCATAAGAGCCAAAGAGGTACATAGTGTTGATCCCACGGGATTCGCAGAACTTCCTCAGTTTCTCCAGTGTCTGATCACTTATGCCCATAAGTACCTCCATAGCTAATATGTGCAGAGGCATTATACAAGAAAACCGCCCCTTCGGGCGGCTTGTCTCCTCTTGCGACCCCAACGAAAAAAAGTTCGAACTTTTTCACAGCTTTCCTCAGGGAGATTGCCTCGCTTATGCAAACGCCCTCAAGCACAATATAGAAGGGGATCTACTGATTTTGATCAGGATTGAGACGGGGTTATCCGGGGTGAAGAAACTGTGTCTGCGGGGTCCACATTCCCCCAACCCTGTTCCAACAAGGTACTGAGTGACTCGACTCGCCTTGCTCGCAAAGAACTGCTCCATGAATCCGGCATGTTCTCGCTCATTTTGGAGTAGCATGCAAAACTCGAGACTTGCATTTCTTGCTAAGATATCGGTAACTAAATGCAATGAGTTCATGCAATCTGTCCGATAACCAGAAAGGTGTGCTTAACATGAGGATTATTATCCTTGTCGCGATCGTGCTTGTTGGGACTTTGCAGGCGGAGTGGCTGAACTTCAACGCGGGCTGTCTCGAAGGGAATGCCCCCACAGTAAGGTACGGGGAAACCACTTCCGATTGTATCTCCTTCGATGTTGAAACCAGTGGACTGCTTGTGGAGACTGTGGAATACGATAACCAAGAGTTCCTCAGGTTCAATTCAAGCCCCGGAACGGTGGTACTTGAAAACACCGGGTTCCCGGAATTGCCCCATTTTACCTGTTTTGTAGTGGTTCCTGAGGGAGTCGATCTTGATATATCCTGTACAAGGAGCTGCTTAGAGACGATTCAGACCCTTCCGGTGTACCCTGCGCCGCTGGACAGTGTTGTGAGTGAACACGGAATGACATGGGTTGAGGAGTTTTTCAGAAAAGACCCCGCAGCATACACATCATCTCAGTGGTACCCCTCGGAAACTGTGGATCTGGTCGGGGAGTTCAGGCTTCGCGACCAGCGGGTGGCGATCGTAGATGTTTATCCTGTACAGTATCTGGCGTCTGAAGACAGCCTCAGAGTATGGGGTGACATATCCGTCAATGTGGAATTCAGTGGTGGAACCCCTGTGTGGAACCAGACGGGCCTGGAGCATTACGACAGAGTAATAGGAGACAGGCTGATCGGCTACACTCCAACGGTCGGACCAATGAACTTGACGCCTTCTCCCGGAACCGTTTCCAGGCACGAAGACCTGAGTAACCCACCCTCAACACCGCCTGATTATGTGATAATCGTTGCACCCGGGCTTGACGGTCAGTTCGTGGATGACTTTGCTTCATATCGCGCCTCTCTCAATGGGTTTGACGTTCTGATAACCAACCTTGAAGACATCAACGCCTTCTATGGCATCCACGGTCAGGACTACTACTATACCTGTCCTGAGTTCATCAGAAGCTATATGGAGGATCTTTGGGAATCCTGTTTCCCCGAAAGCAGGCCAACCTACCTTCTTCTAATCGGTGACCATGACTACCCCAGCTGTGTTTCCTACACATATTGCCTGCCCACATTCGAATATGATTGGGAGGACACACAGGAGGGTCCTAAGACAGAAGCAAACGATGAGTGGTATGTCCTGTTCGATGAACCATGGGATGAATGCTCGGGAATGCCCGATATGATAGTCGGAAGGCTTCCTGTAAGGGATACTGACATCCTCCAGGAGATCTTTGAACTGATAGAGGATTACGAATCAGCCATAACATCGCCCTATCCAGACAATCTTCAGAACAGAAGGTTTGTCACAAGGCTTTCCGGAACTGATAACGATGGGGAGAGTACCAGTGATCCCTGGTTCCCTTCGGAGGATTGGACCTCTTCTTTGTGCGACTGGATGGGTTATTCCCTTGACAGCTATTACTGTGGAGACGGAGAAGACACATGGGATGAAGATCCCCCGAATCCCGACGGAAGCAGGATGACCAGTGCGGATTGGGTAACTACCTGTAAGAAGCTGTTTGAAAGAGGGTCGCAGGTAGCTTTCTATACTGATCATGGAGATATCCATATGTTTTCTGCAGGTCTCAACTGGGAAGAAGGGGGTCCAGTCAATTTTGGCTTACCGGACTCCACCTTCAATGATCAGGATGTTTGGGAACTGGATCCCGACACTGACCACTGGTTCCCGTTTGTTCTGATGTTGTGCTGCAGCGCTGGAACATTCAATCATCTTGAGTATGAGCATCAGGCCCTTCCTGTTTGGCCATGTTTGTGCAGAGACCAAAACGACAGTCCTCCATATGACTTTTCACCAAGCTGTTTTGCCGAGGAATTCATATTAAACACCGACTGCGGGGCAATTGGAGTGTTTGCAGGATCAAACTCGTCATACATAGGATGTTACAGGCACTATGGGCAGGGCATACTTAGGGCAATCTTTGAGAAGGGAATAACCAGAACGGGCGATGCGATTCTTTCCTCAAGACTTCAGAGCCTTGACTACTTCTATCACAACGGTGATCCAAGAGAAGGGCTCGCTCAGTTCAATCTTCTGGGAGATCCGGCACTGGACATTGGAGACAGGATGAAGTTCCGAAATCGATGTGACCTTATCATCTGCCCCGATGATATTGCGATGAACGCCTATCCTACATTGACCGTCAGTTCTTCAGGGGTAGTCGGTTTTTCGGCCATAGTAAGAAATGCGGGATGGCTTTCTGCAGGACCTTTCACTGTTACCCTGGAGATATCGGAGGGAAGTGGTACACCTGATATTATCACCTCTCGATGTGATGGGCTCGGAGCCGGAGAGGAAACAAGGATTGCTTTTGAATGGAACAACACATGGTTCAATCCCCCAGGCTCTCTGAACCTATCTGTATCAGCGTCGGACCCCGGGGGACAGACACCGGATTCCTGGATACCAAACAACTCAGCGGAGACAGAACTCGAGGTGGAGGACTTCTACCCAAACAATGACGGCTGGCCGATCTCTGTGGAGGAATCAGTTGTAGTCCCTCCGGTACTCTGCGATTTCGATGGGAGTTCTGCGAACGGCCTTGAGATCGTGCTGGCAACCAGGAACCGTCTACTTGCTTTCGCTGATGAGGCACCGACTTCACCTGTATGGGAATCTGACGTGTATCCGTTCCTCATTACAGACGCTGCTGGAGAGGTCCTCAGAACAACTATACCTGTTGCAGGAAACATTATCGGAAATGATGATCCAGAAATAGTGATCGACTGTAAGGATGACCTTCTTGTGTTCAACAACTCTTCAACTGTTCCAGTTGCCTCTCTTTCTCACTCAGGAGGCTGGTTCTTTGGCTTCCATTCCGTGTCACTGGGTGATTTCGCCGAAGAAGCTGATTTTGGGGATAGGGATGAGATTGTCCTTATCAGGGACAATGAGCTGATCATTCTCGATATTGTTGGCTCCAGCCTCACTCCGATTCGAACCCGACAACTTCCCAATATTCCCGGTGGAGCGGAAAACATATCTAGTTGGTCTTCTTTGCAGAACATCAACCATGACGGAACTCCAGAGATCATTGTCAGGGTAAAATGGAACACCCTTATTGATGGACCGAGTTCCACCAGATACTTCATATACGATTACGCTGCTGACAGCTATATATCCCAGAGGGAATGGTCACAAACCGCCTGGCCAACAATACCTGCCGTTGGCGAACTCCCTTCGGGATTCCAGATCGCTATTCCAACAGATCAGTCAACCTCCTCCTACAACCCTGCCTGGCTTGTTGATCCTTTGAACCTGTCTGCAGAAGAAGACTGTGAAAGCAATCCCGGCCTTGTTTCTGACCATGTTCCATACTGTGTAATGGCCGATTGGGATCCGCTTGTAGCAGGGGCAGATAGAGTGCTCGCTAACACCGAAAACCAGTGCTTTGCCTGGAACAGTAATGGAAGGGCGGTATCAGGATACCCGAGAGAATACAGTTCTCAAGGTTTCTCTCAACCCCCTTTTCCTGCTCTGGGAGAACTGGATGATTCGGATATTCATGAATACTCTGATGTTCTGGTCGCTACAGCTGAAGGAGTTATCTATGGCTATTCCAGTGCCAACCTTGTTCTTGACAATCTTGGTTTTCCCTACACTCTTCCTGCTGCGATTCAGGGAGGATTCGTTGTAGCCGACATTGACAGGGACGGCAAGGTGGAGGTTGTCTTTGGAACCATGGACAATTACCTTCATGTATGGGAACTGGGTAGTTGTACTTCGGGTTATACCCCATGGCCGCAGTGTCAGCATGACGCTGCAAGAACAGGAGTACTGGTGGAGTAATGCCTGTTGTTCTGCTGTTATCGAGCTTGATATCGGTTACATATGCCCCCGGGTGGAGCGCGCCTATGATAACGCAGGATTCGTGGTCTTATATCAGTGAGCAGGATGAGTGCATTCAGGTAACCGGACCTGATACGCTGCACCAGGTCTGGAGTATAATCGATAACGAATCCCGGATCGGCTACAAGGTGTACCTGCCTGATGGGACCATCATCTATCCAGAGACTATGGTTTCCAATGATGTGTGGTCAGCTTATTCAACAAGCTGTATCGTGAACCAGGATAGCGTTGCTCTATTCTGGAGGGAGGGAGTACCGGTCTGGTTCACACTGCGGGATAACACCGGCTCTGAGCTCCTACCATCAAGTCTCCTCTTTCCAGAATCGTATGTGAGTCGTCCCAGGGTGGAAGCTTCGGCTGATTCCCTGGGGCGGCTACACTGTGTCTTCGAGATATCAGCAGGGGTCTGCTATGCGGTCTATGATCCCGGAACGGGTGAGATGTTCAGGGATACTATCCCTGGTAGTAACTCAGATGTTTCAAACATCTGCGTTGATGGCGATAGAGTCCACATCTACTACACAACAGGATACGCTATACCAGCCTATATCCAGTATGACCTTTCAGGGAGCATTATTATCCCTACAACAATACTCCTGCAGGGACTCAGCGACCTATATCCACAATCATCAGTAGCGGTAGACAACGATGGGAACTTCTGGTGCTTCATCTATTACCTCAAGCAGAATGACTCAGGATATGTGCTATCTGCAATCAAGGTAAATAGCTCATCAGGAGATGTCTTGCTCGAGAAGGAAATTGAGATTCCGAATCTGGGTAGCTGGTTCATGAACATCATGCCAGGTCCCGAAGGCGAAACACTGTATCTCATGTGGCAGGCTTATTTTCAAAGCGATCACTATGTCTACTTTGCTATCCTGGACAAGGAAGGGAACTTCATAGAAGAGCCATATCCGGCTTACGACTACAGTGATGAGGAAGTGCAGAACCTAACATGCCTGGATGCCACAATAAACAGCGACGGAGATGTATTTGCTATTTGGTCCCAGGGAGATGTTCAGGTGGGTGGTTACTGGATCGTCATGGGCTGGCTTGATCACAACTGGGTAGGGGTAGAGGAAAGCGAAACCGCTCAAGTTACTCCCGCATCGCTGTCTTTAACCTGTTCAGTCAATCCATTTGAAGAGAGTGTTATTATCAGCTTTGAAGGCGCTCAAATCCCAGAGCAGCTAATGATCTACGATACTTCAGGGCGGCTTGTAAGAAGGCTTCATTACACCGGTGGAGGAAGCTTCCTTTGGGACGGTAGGAACTCCCAGGGCGAGGAAGTCCCAGCAGGTTGTTACACCGTGCGTGTTGTCTCCGATACGGAGCTAAAAAGCCTGACGATAGTGAAGACGAACTAAAAAAACCGCCCCTTCGGGCGGCTTGTCTCCTCTGGCGACCCCAACGATAAAAAGTTCGAACTTTTTCATTAAGTGTCTCAGGGATGTTGCTACTTTGTGAAGGATGCTCTGCAGCATGGTATAAAAAGGGATTTCCGGACCCCGGAACTGTAACAGACAACTGTTTCTCAGCGATGAAGGGTTCACGCCTGACGGGCTATCATTTCCCCAGTCTTGTTCCAACAGGCTATTCGAAGGATGTTCTTCATCCGTTCTGGATATGATGATGGAGCATAAAGGAAAGCATCCAGGTGAAGAATATCTTAAACTACCTTATGAGCACACAATTCTCCGTGATATGCCCATAGCTTGTGTCCATCCTGACCAGGTAGCAGCCCGAGGAAAGCCCTTCTGGTACGGTCCAGGTAATGGTGTTACTCCCGGAGGG
>Ga0116162_10001271_pt1 | contig 16621 bp, 7 predicted proteins | sample AD_UKC105_MetaG_FD_89875 | JGI IMG/M metagenome (GOLD analysis project Ga0116162, IMG submission 89875) | Active sludge microbial communities of municipal wastewater-treating anaerobic digesters from Hong Kong - AD_UKC105_MetaG | ecosystem: Engineered > Bioreactor > Anaerobic > Digestate... | reverse complement strand
TCATCCGATCGCAGTGTGTATGTTGCTTATGCCGGTTGGACAAGAGTAGGACAGGCAAGCTCAGCATCTCAGGCAATTTATATGGCTGAAGCATGGATTGCTCAAAAAGGATAAGAAAGTTTGTACTATATTTCGGGAAACACATCAAGTCCGTTTCGTTTATTGTCGTATCGCTCAATTTCGAATAAAACAGTCTTCGCCCGTTTTGATACTTCAGAGTCGTTGTTTTCAGCTATTTTCTGAAGGTATGGATGGAATTGTTTATTCCAAATATGTTTTTCAAAAACAGAAATTATTTGCTTGTTTGCATTAAAATTAAAGTTCTTTAACCACTGCACAGTAATGTCTTTATCGCACTCCTGCAATAAATATAATGAGCGATAACGAGGACGAATGTATGTGATTGTAAGCATTTTTACAAGGTGCTTTATTAATAAGTCTTCGTTTTTAATTTTACGAGCCCAATAAATCCAATCACCACCATAATGCAAGGATGCTTCTAACATAAATAGCATTAAATTGTCGTCTTCAAATTCGATAGATTTAGGAGAATTTCGAAGAATTGACTTTTGTTCTTCGTCTAAACTTTCCAATACAAAGTAAGCATAATTGTTTTTCTGCCAACGTGCTGCCAGTTGATAAAACTGACCTAAAGGGCTTAATTTACTGTAGTTTGCTTTCAGAGCACTATCAATTCCACCAGGTACTTTGCCAAGCAATTTTTTAACAGTATCAATTAAGCTTGCTATATGGGCTTCTAAAGGTGGTGTTAATGCATCTAACCAATGATCGGTGCAAGTGCACATTTCAATGTCGCCACTTATTGGTATTACTTCTTCTATTTTGAAGGGCAGAATTATTTTCCCATAGTTTATACCTCTTTCTATTTCGCGAGGTACCCATTGCGACTCGTTTGAATTTTTTGTAAAAATTAAGACTACAATCGAGCAGTTTACAATCCCGTTTATTATTGCATTAGGATACGATTCACCTGCCAGAATGTCTCTTGGTGCAATCCAAACCCGTATTCCATTACTTTCCATTTGATTGCATACTGCATCTGCAATAATTTTGTCTTTTGATGAATAGCTAATTAAGATGTCGTGCATAGTTATTTTTTATTTATTTTTCTTGTTTATCAATAGCCCCATTCACCATCCCCCACAACTCCTCCAACTGCCCGTGAGTTACACCTTCGTCTATAAGCGGTTCAAGTATGGCTTTAGCTTTGGTGAGCCATAATAATTTATCTTCTTTTGCAATAGATACTGAGAAAATGTACCAATAACTGAAAGCACAACCAATACGACAATCGATATTGTCTGAATAATGTAAAACTAATTCTTCTAAAATAATCTGCATTTTTGTAAAGAAGCCTTTTGCTTTTTCAATATTTCCATAATTTGCAAATATTTTCCCAGTAATTTTAAAAGACATTGCAAGTTCTCTACGTAAGTCGTAATTTTCTGGTTCTAATAAAATCATTTGATTTAAAGTATTTATGATTATATTGTAATACTCTAAAGCCTTAATAATTACCCCTTTTTTGTAAAAAAGATCTGCTAATAGTTGTGTTTTCCGAATAAGACTTTCATAATTCTTTTTGTTTTTATGAAAGTGCGATATCTCATTCAATAATTCTATTTCTTTTTCAAAATATTTGATAGCTTCATTATCATCTCCTTTGTCTTTGAGAGCTTTGCCTACATAATTTAAGCTTACTGAAAGATCTTGTTTGTAATCAATTCTTTGGGGATCAATAGCGATTAATTTTTTTCGTATTTTTAAGGATTCTACATAATATTTCAATGCATCTTCTTTTTGATTCAATGCAAAATAGCAGTGAGCGATATGGTTTAAGCTAAATGATAAGTCATGAAGAAAGTCTGCCCTATGTTCTTCAATAGCAAGTAATTCTACTATGATAACTAAACTTTTTTTAAAATTCATCAATGCCTTTTCGATTTCTTTCATTTCTCGAAAAATTCTTCCAATGCTATTATATTGTACAGACAGATTTCTACGATGGTTAGTGTTGTATGGCTTATAAGAGATTAGTTTCTTATTTATTTTTTTTGATTCTTGGAAATAATCTAATGCTTTTGAGAAGTTACCCATTGATCTATTGATATCTCCAAGATGCCCCAAACTTTGCATTAGAGTATTTAAATATACTTGGTTTTCAGGATTAGTAGCAACTATATTTCTAATGATTCTTATAGATTTGTTAAATAATTCCATCGCCATTTCATTTTGCATAATATCTAAATGCAATTGTGCAATATCATTATAAGCCACTACAAGATCATGCTTTAAATCGGTGTTTTTTGGCTCTCTGGATATTAATATTTCTAATTTATCAATAGCATTGTTGAAATAATTAATTGCTATTTTAGCTTTACCAATTTTAAAATATGCTCGACCTATGTAACAACAACAAAATGAAAAATATCTAACAAACGGAATATTATCTTCATTCGTTCTAATATAGCTATCCAAGATAGAATGTGCTAACTTATAGTACTTTAATTCAGAGTCTATAAATCCTGATTTAGTATTATTCAAACCTATTTCTAATAAACTTAATGCTAAAAGCTGGAATATTTCGTTGCCTGCAACTCCATTTTCTGTAAATTTTCTACAAATATTGCTTACAGTCTCAAATAAAAAAATCGCCCATTTTGAATAACCCGAATCCTTAAAGTCAATTCCAATATCATAAATCAGTTTAATAGTTTCAAAAGGAACTTCTTTGGAATATACTTTTGTTAAAATGTCTTGCAAGATTTTTTCTTCGGGAATAGGATGGTTTGTAATTACATATTGGATTAATTCTCTTAAAATCATGCGATTACTTGCGTTGAAATTTTCTTCTAAAAGAATAAACTCAATAAGTTGTTCAAGCTTTTTCGAATCTGCTATTTGATATAAATATATGCCTGTATTAACAAGACTAAAATCGGTATCATCACGATTATTCTTTATCCGATTAAATCCATAGTGCGCATGTTTACGAATAAACTCTTTTTCATCTTCAAAGTTTGGGAAATATCTGTTTCTAACGGCTTCAGAAAACTGTTGATGAAACAATTTGAGATATCCTTCTCCGGCAGAGCTCAAGTAGGCAGCAATACTATAATAAAACTTTATCCATTTATTGGTTGTGAAATTTTCTTTAAAATCTTCTTTTAGCATCTGAATTAAATCATATTCCAAAACACCATACAATCCTGTTTCAATTATGCTTAAAGTTGTTTTTACAAAGTCAAAACCAAAATCTTTTTCATGCCGTTCAAGAACATAATCGAATATCTCCGAAGTTGATTCGGGCATATACTTAATAAAGTTATGCAACAATTCAAATGATGAGAAAATTCGTAACTCCTCTGCTGTAACGGTAAGATAAAGCGGAGAAGATGCATTATTTTTACTAAGCAATACTTCTAAGTCTATATCTTCAATTGTTTTACGATATTGGTTCAAGTATGAAGTAATAATCCTCTTCTGCTGCTCTGTTTTTAGTTCTCCAATTTCAATTGATGGGAGGTTGAAAATTTTTGCTCTTTCAGTTAATTTACCCTTTGTCGAACTGATTAAAACAAATACGTTTTCCGGTAGTCTCATTGGTAGCCAGTTCAGTTTTTCGGGCTCGAATGCCGGATGTAACTGGTTTATGGCATCAATACAAATCAATATTTTTTTATCTTGTTTTTTAAGTTCTCCTATTATTTCATAAAAATATGAATTTATTGCCTCAACATTATTTAAATTTTCATCTTTAACTTTAAGCTCAAATTGTAAGCAGATTGTCTCAATGATATTTTTAACAATCTCAATAATATTACTTGATTTAGGTGTGCAGTTTACATACCTTTGAATCACAAATACATCCTCATAAACATTTGCAAATCTTTTTGCTGTTTCAGCCATTATCGCGGATTTTCCTGAACCGGTTTCTCCATAAAGAATTAATGGCTTTTTAATATTATTATCCAATAAATAGTTTTCAATTTGTGTCTGAATTTCACTTCTTTCCTGAAATGTTTTAGTTAGTTTATAAGCAAAATTATTGTGATAGTTGTTTTCGATTAACAAATGGTTTAGTTTTTCATCAGAATCAGGATATTCTTGCTCAATAGCACTCCATAAGTCTTCCAGCACCTCACTTCCAAACTCTTCAAGCCCAGCAAGAGAAACCACGCCGTATTTATCAACAATATGCTTTTGTATAGGAGTTAAGCTGATGTATTCGTTGTTATCTAAAAGGTTATCATCTACTACAAGTTCTTCAATTACTTTATAATCTTCTGAACTGATAGTTGTGGCAAGATCAAACTTAACTTGTGCCCAGTTAATCATTAATCCTTTATACTTACAACAGTATGATTCAGTAAAGTTACCTTGTAATGTGTCAAGATTATAAATGCTTTTAATCTTTTCTTTTAAATCATTTAGTTTTTTGTGGGAATTGTCATTTTCAGAATTTACATCTGCTTGTTTGCTTTGAGGTACGTCTTTAATAAAATCCGGATTCCTAAAATAAAAGAATGCACGGGTTTTCATATCTTTGTTTTTCAGAACGCCCTGGTAAATTTCAAGTGCAGTAATAGAATGTCCTTTTTCAAAATCTTTAAGCCAGTCAAATTTTTCGTAATCAGGAACTTGGTAACTATCAGGCACCCAGCCATAACGTTCCCCAAGTATTCCGATAAAATATGGGCGACAATTTTCAATTTCTTCAAGACAAATCTCCAGTGCTTTTCCTTGTTCTGCTTCTTCTTCTGTTACTCCCCATCGTAAATCAATGGGTACAAGTGACAAACCTCTTTTGGCACAGCGTGCACCAAGCTCAGGAAAAACATATTTCACAAGATAATCCCTTTCTGAGTGCATGTCGCGGAAAGTGGATGAGATGAAGATGCGGATGGTTTTCATAGAAAAAAACATCTAAAATATTCTATCTAAAATTTGTTTATCACCGATTAGCCTCTCCAAAACTATAAGTGCGGCATCATGTGAAGAAAAACCACCATTTGATGCACAATACTGTTTTAAGACAAAAGGACGAATACCATTTTGAAAAAGATCGGTAGCAGTTATTAGTACACAACAGTCTGTGTCAATTCCAGCGATATAAACATTTTGGATACTATTTTCTTTAATATAATTTAACAGCCATTGATTACATGCTGAATAAATATTCTTAACCAATATTTGATTCACAAAAGGTAATAATTCATTTACTATTGCGATTTCTTCTGCAGTTTTAAATCGGTACCAATTCAAATAATTTTCATAAGGACTATCAGTTTTGTTTACAAATTGAGAAAAAATTACATGAGTAAAAACCTTTTCATTCAATAGTTTCCGTAATTTTGGAACAATATGACTTGTTTTTTCGGAAACAAATCCATTTTGCACATCTACAATCAATAATAAATCTTTCATATTCCAGTAATATATTTAAATTAAACTTAACTTGTCATTTATACTATCCCAAATTGTTTGGATTTTACTTGTTTCAATTAGACTTTCTTTTAATCGAGTATAATGTCCGGCACCAGTAGGGTTAATTTTTGTAAGTTTTGAATATTCTATTTTGGTTTTAAGTAATTCTTTTTTCACACTTGCCTCGTCAAAAATTTCAGGATTTAATAAAACTTTATCTAATAAATTATCATAAGCGAAAAGCTTGTACCACAACTTTTGCAAATCTAACTCTAATTGAACTAATAGTTCAAAATCATTTGATGGGTTTTGATCATCAACCAAGATAACATTTGCCCAACTAACATAGAAAATATTATTTTTACTTGAAATTGTGTTTATTACTTGATGGGCTTTTGCCGGAGTTATTCTTGCTATAGATATTTCTGCTTCTTCATAAGAATTGATAATTTGTGATGGATCGTCAGTTATTCCAGCAAATGATGGTTCGCAAATGGCAAACAAATTACTTTCATTCAGATAATTTCTGTCCATAATGTGGTGAACACTCATAACATATTCTATCTCAAGCTTTTCTTCTTTGATAATTGGATTTTGAACAGAAAGAGTTTTTTTTAAGCCCAAGACTCTTTTAAGAATTTCACTTTTAGATTCGAGTATGTTTAAATGTTCTTTCCTTCTATCTATTAGTAATTGGAACGCATCACTATAATTTTTTGTTTGTTTAATAACTATTACAGCAAAACCATCACAAAATGTTTTAACCCAAGTATCACCAAAATCAGAATTCTCTAAAAACAGGTATTGTTCGCTAGCATTTGGGAACATTAACCCTAAATAGCAAGGAATAATTCTACAAATATTAACAGCATAATTCATACTGATAAGGTCAATAATTTGGGGGCTTTTTTTAATAATGTCTAAAACCTTTAGGGCAACTTCCTCGTAATGGCAATTGTCTGATAAGAGAATCCATTGGGATGTTGATGTCCAGTATTTTAAATTCTTTGGTTTGCAGGCATCAATATTGATTACAATAATTTTCTTTTTCACTTGTGATGCTAATGAGAGCTCTCTTTCGACCTCTTCAGATTCATCAGACTTTTGACTTAATATAAGAACAATGGCTTCAGAACTCTCTATAGCTTTAGTTATTCCCCTGTTATATGCACACGCATCCGCCAAGTCTCTTGAAGCTATCCAGCACGTTGCACCAAATTTTTCAAGTACATTTACTATGCTTGTTGCAAAGTATTCATCATAACTACTATAACTAATAAAAAAATCCATTTTAAAACTCAATAAACATTCATTTTTACATCTTTACTCTTCTTCTCTTAGTTAGATGAAGCATTGTATATTAACGCCAACTAAATATCTTTGCTTATTCAACTTTATTTTTCCAATCTCCCACATCAATTACCTCGTTTAGAGCATGCATTATTTCTATCCTCCTCTGTCTGTCCCCTTTCTGGACAAGACTTATGTAAGCAGCATAACGATACGCAATATCAAATAAAGTATCTTTATCACTAATGTTTTCGACAGTAAAATCAAACAATTCATTTTCTAAAGACTCTAAATTTCTAAAAACATCGTATTTTTTCTTGACAGGTTTTATTCTATTGCCTTCGTTAATAAAATATCCATGCCTATAAAGTAGCCCTACACCTCCAGCATCTCGTACGAATTTTGAATAGTTATTAAAAATATCTTCTATATTTTCTAAAATACCTGCTCTGATTTGCTTGTTGATAAAATGTTCGAGAAAAGTATTTCTCTCTTCTGGACTAATCATATCTTCATTAATAAGATTTACAAACACTTCTACAAGAATATCTGCATCTGTTTCTTCATGGCTATAAATGTATTGTAATGCTAACTTTTTTACCTCTTTATTCTTTTCTATTTTCAAACAGCGTTGATAAGCTTCTTTACGATACTTTTTAAGAATTTGAAGTTCTGAAATTTCTTTTTTGTTATAAAATTCTATTGAAACTAAACATAATGTCAACACTTGTTCGTCTATAAAATATATTTTACTAATGCAATAATCGACCATTTCTAAATGCCCATTTCTAGCAAACAAAATAGCTGATGCCTTCAACCAATGGTCTCTCTTTTCGTCATTTACAATTTGACTCAAATACGACTTAACTTTGTTGTTTTTGCCAATATTAATATAGTAATAAACAATGTATCCCAAAAGGTCGTCTTTTAATTGGCAATTGTTCATTTTACTAACAATTGATTCCGAAATATTAATGAGTTTATTTTCATTTAGCCAACAAATAGCAACCTCACTTTTCCATGCGACATCTTTTTCAATTATTTCGGCTACAAAATCCTCAAGACAATCGTAGTTGTTGGCAGTTAAGTAATGCAATAAAACTATATTACAGTGGAGCATTGCATTTTTAATATTCCGAAATAATAAAATTCTTGCAGCATCAACATCATCATTAATATAAAGTTCAGTAAACAAATCAATAAATAACTTATCTCCGTCTTTACTGTATTCTTGAATATATTGTAACGCCTTATTTAAATAAAGTTTTGCCCGCCCATAGTTCTCATTTTTCAAACAGGTCGAATGATAATGTAAAAGTCCAATTATACCCCAATACCATTCCTTTTTATCGAAACGAATTGAGTCAACATCTTCAATATCAAATTGCCTGATATTCCGAAGCATTGTTTCATAAAAATGAGCTTGAATAATGCCATTTATAAGTTTATTGGCATTTTCTTTTAACATTTCTTCTGCAGTAGTTTTTATCGATGGCGTTGAATTAAAATTTTCAATCCCAGCTAATTCAGGGAAATAGTGTTCTGGATTAGCACTAACTATTGCATTATAATTACTAACAAAAAACGACAAAATATTATAAGATATATCTAGATTATTTTCATCAAAAGCATACCCCATGGCTAATTGAGGATTAATTAATTCCCAATCAATAAAATATTCGAAATAATACCATTTGTTTTGGCCTAAAATATTTCTAAACCATTTTTTATTAATGTTTTGTGCTAATTGTTTTTGTAACTTTATAATCTTATTTGGATAATCAGATACGAAAGCTACATCACCTAAGGATAGTAATTTATCAAACTTAGGCCTACTACTTTCGTTCATTAATAATAGTTCAATAGGGATAGTTCTTTTTTCATCTACTAGATAATTGATTAGATGAGTTCGTGTTAGATAATTTAATTTTTTACTATTATTTGCAACAATTTGTTTTAATATTTTTAGAACATCTTGCAGTAATTCTTTGTTTTCCTCATTAGCAATTAGTTTTCGTTGATTTATAGTGTTGCGTCGATTCATCAATGAAATACTATTAAGCCTAATAAATCTCACATTTTTAACTCCGATTTTATGAAATGAAAGTAAAATTGAGTTATAAGGATTAACACGAATTAATAGAAAAACAAGTTTTGTGATAAAAAATAATATAAATACAATGCAAAATAGGCATGATGAAACAAAAATCAAAAATAGTTTTCTTATTAAGTGTAAAAATGTTTTAGTTAAATTATAAATTTTACCTTCATTATCAACAGAATTTGTATTATTTTTAATGTGTTTGTTAAAAATCAAAATAAAACTTTGATCTAAATTTCTAATAATTTCTTTTGCCTTTTCAGACTTGTTGTTTTTATAAAAGTCAATAGCTAAAATTGTTAGCATAAATGATTTGGCATCATTAGTTGTTACACCACTAAATGAGTTATCAAATATTTCATAGTAATTTAAGCTCTCATCAATTATGCAAATTAGCAATAGTGCATTACATGAAATATCTAAATCTTCAATTTGATAACATACTTCTTTGATAAATTTTATAGGAAAAAAATCCAAAACATTAATCGGAATAAACTTATTTATTATGTTCTTTTCAATTTTACTTAAAACATCTGTAACAATTTCTTTTTTTTGTGCTTCACTAAGCTTTTTCCCAATAAGTGTACTGTACAGAATCGATATATATGCAATTAATAATTCTTTCCCAACGAGCTGTTCTGTATACTCTGTGGCTTGCCTTAGTGAGATGAAATCACCTTTTTTTGTGAGTTTAATAAGATTGTCAGAAAAAATGTCAAAAATAGCATTATGTGTGTAAATTGAGTTTATGAGAATTTTGTGATAATCAATAAAATTTTGTGTTTTCGCTAGTCTTAACTGTGTGCCAAAATCATGGAGTAAGATGTCCTTATATCCTAGCTCGATTTTATTATTTAAATATTGCCTGTCATTCAACAAATTTGCCAACTCATTGTAATTATTCGAATCTGCCAAGTAAGATGGTAACCATTTCAAAATATGGGGGTCCAATTTTAAAGTATCTCCTTGCTTGAATTTGTTATATTCTTTTAATCCATACTCACAAAGTTTTTGTAATCCATCATTTAGGTTGACTGAATAACAACCACTTCTTTTATCGTCAATCAGCCATTCAATATAAGACAAATGCTGAATCTTCACAACCTCATTTTCAGCTTTTCCTTGTATTTCAAGTAAGGAGCCCATTACTACTGTTAGATTGTAAAATGCACTGTCGTTGATATTAAAAATCTTTTTTAGCAGGTGTGTTCCTATCGGTTCTTTTGCACAAATAATTGCAGAAATTAAGTCTTTAACATTTTTTTGATAATAATCAATCTCTTTAAATTGCCTTTCAAAAAAGCTAAAGTATATACTACCTAATGATCTGGGGAACGCCTCAATTTCCGTAATTTTCAAGTTTTTATTAAGTAGATCGTCGCAGATACACTTTACGTATTGGAAAACGCCTTCACTTCTTTCAGCAAGTTCAGTTACATAATAATCAATATTACGAAGTTGAATATCGTCAAGAATAGGTAGCAGTGCCACCATAAGGTAATTTTGGATGTCTTCTATATTCTCTTCACATGATGTGTCAATTGTTAAAGGTGAAAATTTCTGTAATGGGAGTATAACTTCGGCATCAGGTCGACTCGTGATAAAGAGTTTGAGCCAATATGGGGTTTTGTCGAATTCATTTGCAATGAATGCTGCAACTTCATTGTGTCCTTTTTTTGAGGCTTCGTCCAGAGCGTCAATAATAATTACAATCTTACGATTGGGAGTTGTAATCTTATTCAAAGGCTGTACTACCAGTTTATTGAAAAGAGTAGTGGCATCATTGTAATTATTGAGTATTTCTTTTAATCTAAACTGCATTAAAATGTCAGAATATTCAGGCAATTGAGTTGACAATTGAAAAACTATTGACTTAACAATTCTTACAGGATCATTTTTTATTTCATTTTTATATTTACAAAAATGAATAGCGCCGATTTGATTTCTATTTTCTGCAATCCATGCTGCAACACTAGATTTTCCCACACCAGGAGCACCTGTAATCCAAAACACTTTGTCATATTGAGAACTTTTTGCAAGCCAATCATCGATTTTTTTAATCAACCACTCTCTTCCTGTAAACTTTCGAGTTTTTTCAATTATATCGTCACTGCAATCAATCGGATCTAAAATAGAAGCAAGAGAAAATTGCATGCTTTCTGCTTGCAATTCGTTTTTATTTACAATTTTTACGAGTTGGTCAGTCTTCGACATAAATTTGTTATATCTTTCATAAAAAGGAATACAATCCTGCATGTCGTACCACTGTAAGTTGCAAATAGATAAAGGCAATTCAGAATAAATTAACATTACAGGTAAAATTTGTATGTTTTTATAGATTGCTTTTGCCATTTCTTTAAGGCAAAATCCATCAGGCCTCCTAACCGAATGTGGAGTAACCACAAAGAGCATAATTCCGCTTTTTCCTGCTTCAGCAACCCAGTTCAATCCATCTTCAATATATTTTTCCCAATCGCCACCATCTTTAATTTTGTCAATGTCAAACCAAACATCACAATTCTGGCTAATTAGTTGTTGCTTTAAATTCTCTGCAAAAATTACATATTCATCATGACCATAACTTATAAAAACTCTTTTCTTTACGAATTTATATCCACATGTATTACAAACAAACATAGCAATATTTTTGTCTGAAACACTTGCTATTTCATTCGAATTACATTTGGGACAGCATAGTTTCTTCATGAAAATTTAATTTTATTTTTTCTCAATCCTCCACCCCAATCCCAATATCACCTTAATTGTCTCCATTGCCGTTCTTCTGTCGTATTCTTTTTCTTCTTCGGGCAAATCTTCGTAAGGGATTAGGCATGGGTGTTCTTTTTTATCATCGTTGCGTTCGGCACCGTACTTCCAGCCTTGTTTTATGCGGTCGGATGCCCAGTTTTCGTGAACGTTGCGGGCAAGAGTTTCGGCAAGTGCCATCAATTCACTCGACATCTGTACACTCGATGTATTGATGGGATTGGGGGTGTAAGGTAAATCTTTCATTTCTTTATAATTACTTTCGACAATTCTATGCCGGATAATACATGATGAAAGTGCGTAAGTTTCGCGTCAATATCCTGGTAATCTTTCGACAAATGCCCCCAGGGGACAATACACAAATGCCAACGCAATCGTGTCTTCAGAAATTCTTTATAAAAGGCCTTATCATTAAGCGCGATTCCGGGCACAAAGCCGGTAAGGTGTTTTTCGGCAAGCCAACGTTGATGTTCCCATCGGGCAATATGTTCTTTTATTGCCTTGGGGGCTTTATCGCTATTTTCCAATTGTTGATTATAATTGAACAACGTATCATTCTCCGAAACAGATTCGGCAGGAACTATTTCAGCATTTAAATACCTGAGTTTAATAAACATGTGTCGTGCAGCCCACCGGTTCTGATCTTTCTCGTCATCGGTAAGGAATTCCCATTTTTGGCTGTATATTCGCTTTTCGATACCATGAAACTCTTTCAGGACTTCGTTGCCAACAACATCCGATGCATTGCCAATTTGCTGTAACCGGGCTATTGTATTTTGTTTTTCGTGTTGTGAAGCTGCCGGAAGCTTATTTAGCAATGCAATAAGACAGGGAATTGCATTTTTAATTTTCCCACTATCGTCGTTATTGGTAACACAATAATTAATGTAAATCTGCTTCGCAATATCGTCGATAATTTCGTTCCCGAACAACAATTTATTGTTTACACATACTTTGGGGTACATTCTCTCAACCGAAATTTCGAGTTTCTTAAAATCGGAAGCACTATCAGATGCTGTAAGTATCTCGAATACATCGTCGAAATGCGATGATGCAAGAACAATTTTGGGTTGCGACAACAAGGCGATTCTATCGAGTGTTTTTGCTTGTATTTTCAATGGCTCCAAATTCGACAGATTTCTATCGAAAAACAATTGCCGCAGCCTGTGCGATATAATGTAGTTTTCTGCATCTAATTCTGCTGAAACAAAGCACAAATCAACATCATGGGTATTTTTGGTAAAATCACTGAAGAAAGTATCCGTTTCAACAAAACTTACATCAACCACCTTGTGTATCGACGGTTGAATTTTAAGATAGGCCTGGCGTTTTTCTTCAATATTTTTATCAACAACAGTAATCTTCGTAGTTTTTCCATGTGCAAAATGATAAGTATGGGCTGCTTCGGTCAACAGGCATTGTCCCATTTTACTGAAACCATATATGAGTACATGGGCTGCTTTGTTTTTTTCAGTTTGTAAAGCAATAAATTTATCGGGTGAGTATTCATGAACCAATTCACCCGCAAAAAACCGATAGATATTGAAAGCAGTTAGTTGAATGCCACTAACAATCGGAGAATCGCTACTCTCCGATTTATTCTGAAACATAGCGTATTCAAGTTGCTTAAACATTATTTCGTTTTCGGCATCATACAAGTCAACAATTACCTTGGGTTTACGGCCTACGTCCTGATTACCGGAACTCTTTTCGAGACAGATACCTTTAATGTTCTGTGCAATATTTAAGTTAGAAATGTCATTACCGGTATTTACAAATATGTTTTGAGCCCGGCTGACATTCGCTTTCTTAAGAATCTTAACATCTGCGGCATCACCGATAAAGATCATTATTTTTGATACAGGGTATTTTAAATTGTTTAAATAAATATTATCAGGGTTCTTCTCGATAACAACGATATGCTTGAAGTTGTAATTTTTCGATTCAATTGCGAGTTTCGCTTTTAACCCTAACCCACAAAAAACTGTATGCTCCTTCGAAAGTTTTATTCTGACCAAAGCATAGGAGTGCATCAGAACATTGAAAAGCACTTTAAGTATTGGCAAAATCAAGGATATAGGTGCAAGAAAGCGTGCAATATTTAATACCGGAGGTATACTGCTATAATCCTGAAAATCGGTTTCGAGAATAAAGAGTTTTAATGTATTATAGATTACCTCGAATAACAGCTTAAATGTAATCTGCTTTTCGTTGAATAATACCAAAAATCCGCTAATACCAAGAATCAACGTAACGATTACAAAAGCAACATAAATTAGGCTCAGCCAAACATTGTTCTTATTTTTATTCGATTGAATTATCATACCTCTGTTATTATAGCATTTTGTATATTTTTTCAGGTAATAAAAGTAACTTTAAGTTGAGAATATTGCAAATAGTTAATTAATAAAAACCCAATCAATAATTGTAAAATCTTTTAAACTTCATTGAAACAATGATTATCAAACAGTTAGAGATTGTATTATAAATTCAAAAAATAAATCATTAAAAAACCACAGTTTTTCAAAATAAATTTAAAAATTATTATCTTTATCAAATCGAATTAAAACAAAATTAGTTGTTGAATTTATGCCATTAGCAACATAAACAATGTATTTAATAGCAAACGAAAATTATGATTGATATTAACAGACTACAAAAAACAGGCTTTCAAAAAAGGACTATGTTCTTATTGGGTGGGCGCGATCTTGAAATGATAAGCATCAAGAAATTATTATTGGATTTCGGGTTTGAAGACATTTCCGAAACCGCAGACCTAAGCTGTGATTTATGCTTTGCCGATTTCACTTTAACATGGAGCGATGCTAGTATTGCCTCGTATAAAAAGTTTCTGAATTATTCGGGTATCATTTATGGCATTGAATTATTCGCCAACGAAAATATCAAACTGCCGGAGCAATACCACCGCATCGATCATCACAACGATTTTTCTGACAAACCATCGGCAATAGAACAGGTGCTTGCAATTATCAGCGACATTCCAGTACAATGCCAGAACAGTATGTTACAAGGTAAAACTTGGCTTCCCAAAAACAGTCTTATTGCTATTGAGGCAGAAAAACTCAAGCTTGAACCCATTCAATTTATTAAACTGGTGGCTGCTAACGATACAGGACATATTGCTGGGATGCGTAATATCGAATTTTCTACCGACGATATGATTAAGTCTATTCGATTTCTAGACAGACAAGCTCAGGGCATTACCGAAGAACAATGGCAACAGGGAGAAAAAGCCATTAACGAAAATTTGAAAAGAAATAAAGATGTTTGTATCGTTAAGGCACTCCACAATCATTTTTCGGTAGTTACCGACCGCCTCGATGAAAAAAAACTCATTGTTTACGACGATAAACAACTGATGTATTATGGGACACATGCACGAAAATTACCTGAAATTTTTGCCGAAAACATAGCTGCCAAAAATGCATTTTACGGAGGTTCTGACGAAAATGGTTTTTTTGGTTTTACTAACGGCACTATAAAACCCGAAAAGATGGACGCAATCATTAATAAAATTGTAGATTTTGTTGCGAACCAAGAACCAATTAGCCACCATATTTTTTTGATGCCGTTTCAATGGGATTATTTTAAATATGACAAAAAGGATAAACCCGAAAATATTTTCGATATTCCTTTCAAAGAACGATCGTCGCTTGCAGGAATTATAGAGATTATGGAAGGGAACCTTTCTGATAGCTTTTGCAATCAGAGCACGAACTACCATAAATGCTGGAAACGGTATTATATGAATTTCGATTCAGCCGGCGACTTCAACGAATACACCTATTTCTACAATCATGTGCGTGAAGCTTTGTTCGACAGAAAAGATGGGAAAATTGAAGATAAAACACTCTTACAGTACGAATACAATATACCCTGTAATCTGCAATATGTTATTAATATTAAAAAGGCAAATGCCATTAAAGAATATAAACTGGCTGTTGAAAACATTACCCTGAATTTTTACGATTCGGGTGTGGGTGTTTTTGCTTTTCACCTAACCAACAACACCTATTACGAACTGGACGATATTCTGAACATCAACGATTTTGGCCGACGAATCTATCCACAATATATAAGCGATCAACCAGATATGCTATCGAATGTGAAAGGGAATTTCTTGGCAGACTCCATTGTGCTTAGTTCAGAAGAAGCAAATTTTAATATTTGTGAATGTTTCGATTATTATACCAATCTTTCTAGAATAGCTGAGAAAAAAATTGAGTTGCCCAAACACATACAATGCCTGCTCGGCAACAAATTCACAACTAAAGTTTTACCCAAACAGGAAACCGGAAGTAAAATACAAATGAAACCGGTAATAGACGATCGTATGTTTGTGTTGTGTTGGTATGGCAACGATAATCTGGTCCAAAAACTGGTAAGGCACAAACCGAAAACCGGAAATAACGATATAGAATACAATTACGAAAACAGTCCCGAATGGCACAAGCTCATTTTTGTGGACAATGGCGACGCAACAGTAAAAAACAGCAATATGCTGAATCGACTGTGCAAGGCACATACTTACGAACGTTGGACAGATAATAAAACACTATATGGCATCAGCCGCTATTCGTTTATTATGTTAACCGATACAGACTGGTTTCCAAAGAATATATTGCTCCGCCACTTACAGACCATGTACTTCCAGATGGTGATGCTAGCATTGGTCCAGAGGGCATCGGTGTTACGGTTTTCTATTGAAGTAACTTCGCTTTCGGGGCTGCAAGACAAACCGGAATTATTGAGTCCCGAAATTGCAGGCTTGCATAAAAAATATATCCGATTTGTAAACAAAGTATATTTCCGCGAAATTACAGCACAAGAACAAGGCATTGAACTCTATAACATACTTGCCGAAAAAATGCGGATACACAGCGAAGTGAAAGATTTAGACAACGAAATAGAAGAGCTCTACCGCTATGTAAACAACACCGAAACCAACAAAAGCAATAAAATGCTGGAGAAGTTGAATATATTGGTGGCAATTTT
>Ga0116162_10001266_pt1 | contig 16721 bp, 18 predicted proteins | sample AD_UKC105_MetaG_FD_89875 | JGI IMG/M metagenome (GOLD analysis project Ga0116162, IMG submission 89875) | Active sludge microbial communities of municipal wastewater-treating anaerobic digesters from Hong Kong - AD_UKC105_MetaG | ecosystem: Engineered > Bioreactor > Anaerobic > Digestate... | reverse complement strand
CGGTTTTGCATCTTCCGAGTTTGCAAATACCGGAATCTCATGCGATAAATTCATGAATATTTTCTATGAGATCCCGGTATTACCTTCGGTAAACCGGGATGACAACAAAATGTGTTATGAAACTGTTGCCCCTAAAAATAATTTGCTACCATCAAATATGTCCTGTTTTATGGATAATCTTCTTGATTAATAAACGTTTAAATAAGAAAATATCATTAAAAACTGTTACCAGAGGCTTTAATGTCAGAAATAATGATGAACACCAGAGAGGTGGCTGACTACCTGGGTATTCACGAGAAGCAGGTATACGCCCTGATCAAGCAGAAAAAAATTCCCTGCACCAGGGTCACGGGCAAATGGCTTTTTCCGAAAGACATTATTGATGAGTGGATCCATTCAAACGCCCAGAAAGAAATCGGAACGCGCAGAGCAAAAAAGAAGGCCAACCAGGGAGTGCTCCTCGCGTCCGGCAGCAATGACCCCATACTGAATATTCTTTTCACCTATATGATGAACATTTACCCTGAATTCCATATTTACACCAGCGCCACGGGCAGCACTGCCGGATTGAACCTGCTCATGCAGGGCGAGACCGACATTGCATGGTGCCACCTCTTCGATCCCCAGACCGGCGAGTATAACATCCCCCAGGTGGCCGATCTTTTAAAAGACCTTGATGTCGCGGTGGTCCATCTCTTTTATCGGGAGCTGGGTTTCCTGGTGTCGCCGCGCTGCGAAGAACCGGTCAAAGACTTCAGCGACCTTACGAAAAAAGGGGTCACCTTTATCAACCGCCAGGCGGGTTCCGGAACGCGCCTGCTCCTTGATTATAACCTGTCGCGTCTGGGAATCGACCCCGCAACAATTAAGGGATACGAAAAAGAGGTGTACACCCACATGGAGATAGGCCTTTCGCTTCTCTCCGGGGAAGCCGATGTGGGCATCGCGTCAGTCGCCATTTCACGCCTGCTGGGCCTGAATTTCGTGCCCCTGGTGCGCGAGAGCTTTGACATGGTGCTGCTGCAGAAGACTTTTTTCGACAAATGGGTGCAGGCCCTGATGGAAGTGCTGGCAACGCCCGAATTCAGGAAAAAGGTCGAGGCCCTGGGTTATTACGATTTTACCGAATCGGGCAAGATCATCTATTCATCCACGTCTTAGCCGCGGTTAAAATTTTCCCGGAGAATGCACTGTTTTTTTTCTTTCTTTATTTTTCCGCACGCGGTATAATGTCGTTAATTGCGATTTAATGAAAAAGCATATCCGAACATCCGTAATAATTATTCAAGGAGGACTCTATGAAAAAGATATCTGTTCTGCTTCTTGCTGCACTGCTCTGGGTGGTCCCTGCCTGCGACGATGACGACGACAGCACCTCAGTTTCTCGGGGGACACTGGTGGTGAACTATGATTTTACCGGATTGAGCATAAGTACTGCTGCCACGAATATGGTTTATGTCTATCTGTATAAAGTATTGTCACTGTTTCCTTATGAATACTATACAACAGAAGGTTCCAGCGATGAAATAACCGATATTGCGCAGTTTGACGGTTCAATTACGCTTAATAACGTGGCAGCGGGAAATTATTATGTTGTTGTTTTTTATGATTTGAACAGTAGTACTAAAAGTACTGCCCGAAATAACGATCCCTATATGATCTATGTCAATGACGCCACAGCAGATTACCAGACTGTAGATCCTTATACTGCTGTAAAAGATACAATTCCAGAATCGACTGACGGTATTGATGACGATATTGTTCATCCTGACGGTTATGTTACCATTACGGCAAACCAGACAACTACTATTGATATGGACTATGACGAAGGAACCGGGGCAACGTTTAAAGATCAGGGCGCCTGGTATATTGACACTATTCACTGATGTGGCCGCGTGATCATTGTTGCCTACCCCCTGTCCCCCTGAGGGGGCACGAGGCAATCACAGGGAACAGGAATTTACATGGATGAATTTCTGCAGAGTTGTGAAATCAAAATAGTGCTTATTAAAAATGAAAACGTATTAAATACTATTCAGAATGTCAAGGAAGCGATATAAAGAAAAATCATTCGTGTAATATTTTTGAATACATGCCCCCTCAGGGGGACAGGGGGCATGTCATAAGTTTTAACCACATATCAATTGAACCCGTACCTGGAGGGACGCTGTGAAGAACCCGGTTATTCTGCTTGTCATGATTGTAATGCTTGCCCTTTTTTCCTGTGATGATGTTGACAGCCCGTCTGACCCGGTGGGCACCCTTAAGGTCACCTATGATTTTTTCGCGGTGGGCGATTTCGGTACCCTGAGCGGTTCCGCCACGGGCCAGGTATATGTGTACCTGGTGCAGAAATTCGCCCTGTACCCTGACTACAACGTGATACAGAGCGCCTCGTCAGGCTCAAGCACTGCCAGCACCGGGACCATCACCATCAACAATGTCTACGTGGGTTATTATTACGTTGTGGTCTTTTACGACCAGAACTATGACGAAGACTGGACCGCGAGCTCCGGCGACCCTTACGCCATTTATGATGCGACACAGAGCGGGAACGCAACGTCCAATCCGTACGACGCCTGTGAAGGTGACGGCGCCATGATAACCATGACCAAGGGTCACACCCTTGACATCAGCATAACCTACAGCGGCAGCGACGAATTCACCTCCCGCAACGCCTGGCTGTTGTAGCCGCAGTAATTATTAAGAATGCCACAGAGACTCAGAGGACACGGAGATTTATAATATTTTTTATCTGTGGCAATCAGGTCCCATCCGTGTTTATTTTTTCCAATCCTCTGTGTCCTCCGTGCCTCTGTGGCTAATCTTCCTTATCGAAATCATCCGCAATTTTCCTGATGGCCACCACCCGCGAACCTCAAATTTTTGTTGCTTTACCCGTCATGTGGTATAGAATTGCAGCAGGGTATAGTGCCCCGCCTCATGAATCTTGTGCGGGGTCTCTTGCCGATACTTGCGGAGGATTTGCGCTGTATGGACTTTAATCTTTCCCTCGGATCATTCACCACTGAACAGAATTTTCATCCCCTTGACGAGGCGGCCGTATATGACGTGATGATTTTAGGCGGCGGCCCTGCGGGCCTCACCGCGGCCGTATACTGCATGCGCAAGGGCGTGAGCACCGCGATGGCGCTCAAGCACGCGGGCGGCCAGGTCGCCGAGACCTCGGGGATCGAAAACTATATGGGCTACCGCCACATCAACGGTATGGAGCTCGTGGAGAAGTTCAGGGAGCAGGTGCTCCAGTTCGGTCTCGCGTACGAGGAAGGCCCCGAGGTCGGCTCCGTTGAATACGGTAAAATCAAAAAGGTAACGATGAATGACGGAAGGACGTTCAGCGCCCGCGCGCTCATTGTCTGCACGGGCAAGTCGTGGAGAAAGCTGAACGTTCCCGGCGAGAATGAATTTATCGGCAGGGGCGTGGCGTACTGCTCCACCTGCGACGCGCCGTTTTTCGCGGGCAGGGACGTTATCGTTGTTGGCGGCGGCAATTCGGGCCTTGAGGCAGCGATAGACCTGGCGAAGATCGCGTCCAGGGTCACGGTGGTGCAGTTCCTTGAAAAGCTGACCGGAGACCGGGTGCTCATTGACCGGCTTATGGGGTTCGGCAATGTCGGCGTGCTGTACAGCCATGAAGTCGCGAAGATCAGCGGCGACGACGAGGTCAGGTCGGTTTCATTGAAAGACAGAACAACCGGCGCTCTTAAAGAAGTCAATGCCAGCGGTATTTTCGTGGAGATCGGCCTGGTCCCGAACAGCGGCCCGGTAAAAGGTGTTGTCGAGCTCAACCAGGCGGGTGAAATAATCGTGGACTGCGCGTGCACGACGAGCAGGCCCGGCATCTTCGCGGCGGGTGACGTCACCACCGTGCCGTTCAAACAGATCATCATAGCCGCGGGTGAAGGGGCCAAGGCCGCCCTTTCGGCGTGCGAATATTTATTGAAAGAATAACCATCACGGTGAAGGAGGTTGCCATGCCGTTACTTGATGACAAGGTCAAAGGCCAGCTCAGTGGAATACTGAAAAACATGAAAGATACGGTCACCCTGGTGTACGGCACGCAGGAGATCGAGTGCAACACATGCAGGGACACCCGCATGTTCATCGAGGAAATTGCTGCCCTGAGCGACAGGATCGGGGTCGAGGTCTATGACTTCGTGAAAGACAAAGAAAAAATGGCCTCGCTGAAGATAGACAAAATACCGGCCATAGCACTGCTCGACAAAACCGGGGCCGACACCGGCATCAGGTTCTACGGCCTGCCGGGCGGGTACGAGATCAATTCCTTTCTGCAGAGCCTTCTTGAAACGTCCGGCCAGAAGGAGCCGCTTCCCGACGCTCTTGCCAAAAGGGTCGCCGCGGTGAACAAGGACGTCCATATCCAGGTCTTCGTGTCCCTGACCTGCCCCTACTGCCCGGCAGCGGTGAGCACCGCGCACCGGCTCGCCCTTGAGAGCACAAACATACGGGCGGACATGGTCGAAAGCACGACCTTTATCCACCTCGCGCAGAAATACAGAGTGCAGGGCGTTCCCCGGATCGTCATCAACGAGAGCCATGTGCTGGAAGGCGCGCATCCCATGCCGGCCTTTCTCGATATAATCGAAAAACTGTAGCAGGCAGGGCGGTGGCCGGGTCACCGCCTGTTTTTTTTCACCAGGCCGGTGACGCACTCGATCACGTGGTCGGATTCCTCTTCGGTCATGCCGGGAAAAATGGGCAGCGAAAGCGAGCGCGCGAACACCCATTCGCTGCGGGGATAGTCGTCAGCCGAATAGCCCAGGCCCCGGTAATAGGTGAAGCGGTACAGGGGGATGAAGTGGACGCTCGTGCCCACTCCCTGTTCTTTCAGCGATTCGATGAACTCGTCGCGCGTGCACGAGAGCATTTCGGTGTTGAGCTTGAGCGGGTACAGGTGCCACGACGTTGTCCGGTCGTCCATGACCCGGTACAGGATGAGCTCTTCATAGTCCTTGAACGCGCTGTTGTATTTTTCAGCGATCTTTTCCCTCATCGCCTGCATGTGCCCGATTTTCTTCAGCTGTTCGATGCCCATTGCCGCGTTGAGGTCCGTGGTGTTGTATTTATACCCCGCGTACTCGACGTCGTACACCCAGGTCCCGCTCGCCGAGTAGCGGTTCCACGCGTCCTTTGATATCCCGTGGAGCCGCAGGGTGCGCATCATGTCCGCCCAGGCGCTGTTCCCGGTCACGGCCATTCCCCCTTCTCCGGTGCAGACGGTCTTGGTCGCGTAGAAGCTGAAACAGGTGATGTCTCCGATGGTGCCGACCTGCTTTCCCCGGTATGTGGCGGGCAGTGAATGTGCCGCGTCTTCGATCACGTGCAGGCCGCGCGCGCGTGCGGTTTCGAGTATGGGGCCCATGTCCGCGGGCTGGCCCGCGTAGTGCACCGGCATGATCGCGCGCGTTTTAGCGGTGATCTTTTTTTCGATCTCCGCGGTAGATATGAGATGGGTGTCGGGGTCGATGTCCGCCAGCATGGGAACGGCGTTGAAATAGCGGATGACTTCAGCGGTCGCGGTAAAAGTCATGGCGGGGATGATGACTTCGTCTCCGGGTTTCAGCCCGATGCAGTGAAGCGCCAGGTGCATTGCCGCCGTGCCCGAGTTCACTGCCACCGCGTGCGCGGACCCGACATACTCCCGAAAGCGCTTTTCGAAATCATGGGTTTTTTCTCCCATGGTGAGCCATCCCTTTCTCATTGAATCGGCCACGGCGTTGATTTCATCTTCGGTGATATACGGGCGGTGAAAAGGGACCTGCATGGTTTATATCCTGTTTTTATAGGGTGGGTAACATTCCCGTTGAATAAGCAGACCATCAGTCGCTATCTTTTTCAAGAATAATTTATTCGGGTTGCTTTTTTCTTTTTTCTCTGGTAACAGGGTCACGATACCGGATAGCGAGGTGGTTGTTCATGAAAAGAATCGTTTTTATTGTTTTATTTATTCCGCTTTTACTGCCAGCGGTGCCTGCGGTCCCGGATCAGGGGTTGTCAATCTCGATCGCCCCGTTTTTCGCGGCAGGCCCTGCGGCGGGGGTTGAAAAAAACATCAGGGACGATTTGATCGCCGCTTTTACCGCGCAGGGGATTGCTGCCGTTGCCAGGGACGACCTGGCTGAAGTTATCACCCCTGAAACCTGTTCCGGTAAAGATGACAGTGCCCTTTTTAAAAAGGGAAGCATTGCCACAACGCATCTGCTTGCCGGTGACGTTATTGTTCATGAAAGCGCTGAGACATCTGCAGCCGCTGAAGCCGTCGCGCCTCCTGACGGTGCCGGCGTTTCCTGTACCGTGCGCCTGTTCCTGTATTCGCTGGATGAGGGCGGCTTTGTATATTCCACCGAGGAGATCCTGCGGCCTGAACATTTTACTAAAGGCGCGGCCTCGCTCTCGGGAAGGGTAAAGCTCTTCCTGGAGGGGACGCTTCCGGTCGTGGCCGATATTGCCCTGGCTGAGTGCGACACCGAAAAGGAAGTTTCCCTGAAATGGGAGTGCTCCGGTGACGCTAGCGCTTACGAGGTGTTCCGTTCCGCTTTCCGTAACGGCCCCGCTGACCTGCTTGGCGAAACCGACAAAAAGGAGTTTGCCGATACCACGGGCGAACCCGGTGCCATCTATTTTTACCGGGTCAGGCCCGTTGCCGCGTCCGTCACGGGCGATCTTTCCGCGGCGGTTACCGCGTATAAAAAGATATCCTCTCCAGCAGGGCTTGACCTTGACGCGGTCCTCAAAAGCAAAAAGGAGAAGGACCCGGTGATAACCGATCCCGCGGAAAAAGAGCGGGTTGAGAAGGAACTTGCCATTGCCTCGAAGTATTACGTGAACCTGTTTTCGGTGAATTTCATCCTGACCGTGATCAGGCATTACATAAGAACCAACCAGGTCATCGTGCTGGAAAACGCCGCTGAGTATATTGTTGACCGGGGCAGAAGGACGGTTTATCTCGTTTATCCCGGGAAGTGCGTGATCAGGTTTTTTTGCAACAGGCTTTTTGTGTTTTACGAAGAGTGCCCGCCGCCAGATGGCGCCCTGACAATATCTTTCAGGAAAGATGACGATCCCGGGCGGTATCTCGCCAGCGGCTGGGACTCTCCGGGGTCGAAGATCACCTGGTCACGGGGGAACGAGTCGTGCCTGACGCTTCCGGTAAGCATCGGGGACCAGGGAAGCATGATCGATCTTTATCTCGGTGCGGTCATCTACAATGATCAGCTCGAATGCCAGAGGGCTGTCGTTTCCGCCAATGACACGCTCGTGGGAAGTTTTTGCGCGCGCCTGCGGGGAAGGTATTCCCTGTTTGTTCCCGCGCAGGTGCGAAACGGCAGGGACGATATTTCGCTGCGGTTTTATTTTCCTGACGCAACGCAGCCCGCTGAAATTTTTCCGGACAACAAGGACACCAGGGTCCTGGCCCTGGCCCTGGATAAACTCCAGGTATACCCGTATGACCGGGAGCGAGACCTTTTCAGGCGCATCATTGATAATTCAGTGGTGTTCGCCCTTCCTCTCGGAAAGCAGATTGACGTTACGCTCAAAACCGGCGAGTCCCTGAGCCTGCCCCTGTACGAGGGCGCGGGTATGGCATCGCAGTATTTCAGGAATTCCGCGGACTGGAAAAAAAGCACTCTGATTTTCGGAAGCAGTGATAAAGAGATCAGGAGAAAAATGAAAGAGGCGCAGAAAAAGTTAAAACGGTGACCTTTATGAAAGCGCGGTCCCGCTTTCATAAAGGCCGGGCGTGGTGTTTATATTTCAAGGATCCTGATTTCAACCCTGCGGTTCTTCTGCCTTCCTTCTTCCGAATCGTTTTCTTCGATCGGCCTGCTCGGCCCGTATCCTTTTGCCACAAAGCGGTCTTCCTCAATTCCCCTGCCGATAAGGTAGTTCATGACCGAAAGGGCGCGTTTCTGTGAAAGGGCCATGTTGTATTTGTTCGTTCCGACGTTGTCGGTGTGGCCGCTTATTTCAAGTTTCATGCCCGGGTTTTCTTTCATCAGGCTTATGACCCGCTGGAGCTCGTACTTTGATTCGGTGAGTATCTTATAGCTCCTTGTGGCGAAGAACATGTTGTTGAGGATGATTTTCGCCCCGACAACAAGCGGCTCGAGCATGATGTCCTGCCTCATTTCCTTGTAGTATTCAAGGTTCGTGAGGTCGATGCGCGTGGAGTAAAAGGTGTAGCCCTTGCTTTTCACCGCGATATCGTACAGCCTTCCCTTGTTGAGGATGACCATGAATTTCCCGTCGTCCTTGTTGCTCCTGATCCGTATCGACCGCGCGTCGTTTTTCACGTCGGTAATGGTGATCTCCGCGAGGAGTTTTTTCTCCGTGTCCCGCTCGTCCATGACCGTACCCGCGAAGGTGAGGACCTTGGACTGCTGCAGCTTCTCCGGGATGGGGATGGACTGTATCCGGTAAATCTCCTTTTTGCCGGGGAGCGCTTTCGCGTAGTAGAGAATTTCTCCTGACGCGGGGATCGTGATCAGCTTGTCTTCCTGCGGGGTGTTGATGAAACTGCCCAGGTTGACCGGTTTCGTCCATGAGCCGTCAAACTGTTTTTCGACCTTGTACAGGTCATAGCTCCCGCTTCCCCCGGGCCTGGTCGAGCTGAAGATCAGTGTTATGTTGTCGGCCAGTATTATCGGCCCGAACTCGCTGTAATCGGAGTTTATCGGCGCCGGCATCTTTTCGGGTTCGGACCAGGGCTCCCCGTCGCCGTCGCGGGTCGCGGTAAACAGCCCGAACTTGTCGTTGCCGCCCTTGGTTTTTTCCGGGCATTCACGCACGAAGTAGATCGTGTTCCCGTCAGGTGAAAGTGACGCGAAACCGTCATAGCCTTTTGAATTTATGGGTTCGCCCATGTTTACGGGCTCAGACCAGAGCTCTCCCTGGCGCTGGGATATCCACAGGTCGACGTCACCCAGGCCCCCTTTACGGGTTGAGGAGATTATCAGGCAGTTCTGGTCATAGGTGATAAACGGGCCGCCGTCATCGGCCTTTTTTGAGCATACCCGGTCAAGCAGTATGGGCTGGGTCCAGCCGTCCATGGTCTTGCTTCGCATGAATATTTTGTAACTGTTTTTTTCGAGGAAATCAGACTGGTATATCATGGTATTGCCGTCTGCAGAAATAGTGGGGCTGTATTCGGAGAATTCCGTATTTTGTTTTTTCGCAGCAAGGGCTGTGGCGATAATCAGGCACGCAATAAAACCGAGGATTTTTTTCATGGTCCTGTCCTCCGATGAAAAGAAAAGTTATACACACCAGGGTTAAGGCGGTTTGTTTTAAAGATCGGGTTGTGAGCAGATGATCTTTAATGCAGACTTTTAGCATGCATAAATAAATTTTACAAGCATATTATTGCTTTTTTTTGAAAGAGGTGAGCGCTTCATCCGCGATCCGGGGGTTCTTGCATGAAGCCGCCTTGTTTTTTAAAAGGGATGCCAGATACCGTGAAGAAGGGGCGGCTTTTTTGAGCACCATGATCGCCATCAGCGCGGAAAAATCGTTTTTAGTATTGATGTTCTCAACCAGGGATGGCACGGTTTTCGCGCCCAGGGAGACCAGCGCATCCGCCGCCCTGTCGCAGATGCCCTGGTGCGTGCTGCCGAGCAGGCCCACCAGGAGATCCATTGATTTTTTGTTGTCCGTGTTTATCGCTGCCAGGCACCTGATCCCCTGCTCAAGAACCGCTGCCGGGGAAGTTCCCTGCTGCTGGTCCTTTTGTTTCATCAGTGATCCCAGCGCGGACTCGATTTCCGGGCTCGCCTTTCGGGCTGCCGTGATAAACCCGATCCCGTCGAGGTTATCGTCTTCGTTATCCGATTGGAGAAGCGAGAGAATTTCCGCCTCTCCGGGGATAACGCCCGGGCATGAAAACCCGGTTTCCAGGCAGAAAACAGCGGCTTCATGCTTCTCTTCGCCGGTGTCAAGAGCGGTAAATATTTTCTGAATCGCGGGACCACTCAGGGCAAATACCGTTTTCAGGTCTGACAGGGGCGGATGTTCAGGCTCCGGTTCATCTTTGCGGTCAGTATCTCCCCTCCGGAAAAGAAACAGGAAATCGAGAATTTCCTGCTTTCGCCCGGTTTTGTCGTTTATAATATCGCGGCAGATGATTTTCAGTACGGCCTTCCTGCTCGCCGGGATGTTTTCATCCAGATACATTTTTTTCAGCGCGGGGTAGTGGCTCTTTTTATGATTATCAGGGACGAGTATGAAGTGTTTGTTGAAACAGTGAAGGGCGGCCCTGCTGTCATACGCTTCTATAGGGCTATATACCAGGGCCTGTATCATTTCTTCAAAGCAGGTTTCCTGAACGCGGTTGTTTCTGGCAATTCTTGCCGCTTCAGTGAAATATTCGTCAATACGTTTTATCTTTTCACGGGTGGATATTTTTTCTCCCCGGTGGGGAGAAAAAAGCTCTGAGAGCAGTGAGCTGGTGTATTCTGTTTTTTTGCAGCGCACCAGGGCGGGGAGGGCCGCCTTCCATTCAGCGGCATCCACACCGTCTGATGATATATAGCGTATCAGGTCAAGTAGCAGAAATGCTTCGTGATCGTTTTTGAGAACAGGGCCGCTTCTCAATGCTGTTATTACGAAGTCGTGATATCCATTGCTGGTTATGTCAAGGCGAAGGAGATAATCAATAAGTACGGAATGTATCTTTCCTTCCGCGGAGAACACGGGGATGGTTTTCGCCAGTTCTATTGCCCCGGTGATATTCTTATCTTCAGCGCTGAGGATTGATTTTATCTGCGCGGCCGTTGATGGGGATTCCTGAGGCGCGGGTTCAGCGCCCTGAACCAGGTTGGCGCACAGAAGTGCGCTGAAGATACAGGAAAACACAATTATTTTTTTCTGGCCGGTCATGGTTTCGGCTTGGTGCTATTGATTGGTGTATTGAGTTTATTGTCAATGATTGGTAAAAGGAGTCAATTGAAATATTGATCCGGAATAAAAAATTGGTCTTTCACGGATCGGATTCAGAGACAGTTGATGGCAAGCTATTATATTTCATCCCGCATTCGATGCGCTTTCAGTGGTGATCATTGCTGAAGATGTATTCCCGGTCTTTTTCGGATTCCCGTTCCATGGAATGTGCGTTTATTTTTTTACCGAATATTCCCAGCTTCGTGAATTCCCGGTCAATGAATTCGGTAATTTCGCCGGGAATATCCTGGTAACTTCCCCATATTTTGGTCTGCTCGATAATATAATCCAGCAGTTCCTTTTTTTTATCCCGGTATATCCGGTACTTGGCCTGTCTGAGCAGAGCGGCCGGTGCTTCCTGGTTCTGTTTCATGGATACTTTTTCCTGTTGATCTATTCTATTCGCGAAGACCAGTACATGCCGGTAAAGAAGCAGATAATGCTTATCACGATCAATGTTTCAGTCATGGCAATTTCTCCCGGATGTGATTAATTATTAATCGGAAAGTAGGGGGGCAAAATTTGAATAAGGGGACATAAATGGCGAAATTTTTTTAAATTTTGCCCGGTTGCGCGGGACATAGCTGTGCCTGGAGTGTATTTTAGCCTGGCGCTGCAGGTCATGTCTTCAGCGAGCGTATGATCTCCGTGATGCAGTCATCGTTATGGAGTGATGAAACCGTGATCAGGCGGTGACAGCTTTTTGAGAGCATCAGATTCAAGCCCCCGTCATCCCCGCACTGCCTGAAATCGGTTCTTATGCCGATTACCGGTATTTCTCTTGCATAGGCATAACCGGCTTCGAAGGCTGTTCCTGAATCGGCATCAGGTCCGTCAAGAACCGCGATGACCATGCGTGACCGGTCGATTCCGTCCCTGCAGCAGGTGAAAATATCTTCGGGTTCAGTATAGCTGGCGCATTCGTCCTGGGGCAGGAATATCTTTTCATTAAGGGCTTTTTCAAGGGCCCGGGCCAGTTTGTTGTTGAAGCTCCTTTCGGCTGCGGTAAAAAGCGGTCCTGCAAGATATATCATCAGGCGTTTCCTCTGAATGAATAGTAACGGTTACCGTGATAAAGAACGGTTGGATGTTGTCTTTTCGGGCATGTGATTTATTTCAGGACCCGAGTTTTTCCATGATTTTCAGGTGGTACTCATGGTCAATAATCCTTCCGGTTCTTCTTTCAATAAGGATGTTATAGCGCAACTGGCTGATCGTGAGTTTTTTTCTCAGCGTTTCCCGCTCTTCTTCTGTATGGCAGATCCTGATTAGATGCTGAATGGAAGAAATATTTTTGCGGAGTTCAACCTCTTCCGGAATGACCCCCGCATTTTTTAATATTTTATAGGCCATTCTCATGTCCGGTGGCAGATTATCAAGGCCGTCAGGGGGAAGGGGTTTGCCTTTTCCCGGGAGATTATCAAATTCGCCCCTGTCCATGGCTTCTCTGATTTTACGTTCTGCTATTAATTCAAAAGCATACATAGGAATGTTCCACCCCACCATTGTGAGTGAAGCATGCCCGGTGTCAATTATTTAACCGATGGTCCCGACAGGGGGAGCCTGATCCGTACAATCAGGCCGTTACATCGAGTCTGGCTCCCTTGTTCTCTTCCCTGATTTTTTCCATTACATCAGGTTCCGGTTTTTCCGTTGTCTGGGAACTGACATACCTGGTGGAATTGTCGAGAGCCCCTTTGGGAATTACGTTGAAATTGCTGAGTACATCTATTTTCATGGTATCCCTCCCTGGTTACAGGATATAAGTCTATACCCATAATTTTTTTTCGCAAGAAAAAATTATCTTTTTCAGGTGGAATTTCCATAAAAAAGGAGCATACATCTCTTGACAATACTCTGATAATAGTGCAATATGACACTATATAAAATTATCGAGTAAAGAAATGAACCTGAAAAAAGAGCATTATTTAATAATGAAAAAAATCCATCAGTTTTATTTTAATAAAATTAAAACAGGATACACTGATCCGGATGACATACAGTTGATCCGGGAACTCATCGATTCGAAAATTTTAAACAGCAGTTCATTTTATTTTACCAGTGACGGGAGCTGGGTCTATCAGAATTGTTTCAACATTCCTTTTACGCACCATGGTTTGCAAAAAGTCGACGAACTCGGTCTTATTTGATTGATCGGGATGAAGGCGGCTCTGGGGAGGATTGATAACCGGGCACTTTCATTAATTTCCGGACATTGAAATCAGCCCCATGCACAGGTACTTGGTGAAAGAAGCCATTTCATGGGGATGTTCAATTATTTCCTGGCGCAGATGTTCACTCATGAGAAAACGGTCCTGATCTGAAATTTCTTCACCGATTACATCACGGAAAAGATCGGTGTTGAAACTGAAGTTGATCGTTCTGTTCCGTATTCCCCGGTATATGGCGAGGTAGTCTTCCCAGATGCTCTGAATGATGGATTCTATTTCATCAGTTCCGGAAAGCCCCACTGATTTATAAAAGTCCATGAAAAGAGGTCGTTTAATGGTTTCCATAATTCGTTTAATTATACAATAATATATTCACTCTGTCCATATTTTCTGATATTTTATTAAGGTTGTGATCACTACGCAACAGTTGTCAGATTGTTGCATAAAAAACTTTATTATGTCTCACTGTATCATACAATATTAATTATGTCAATTTATGTGGCACTATTAATTGAAAAAAATGATGATTTTTATCGCTTTACTGATGGATCAAGGGGCATGCTGATCAAGGGCAAAATAAGCGGAGATTTCCTGTTTCTCATTCTTCGACTTTGACGGTCAGTCCTTCCGGTTTGTTTATAAAAAGGAGTGATCCGTACACATCGGCGTCCTTTCCCGTGGCTGTTTTATCGGATAAGATACTGTTTTCGCAGCCACCATGGAGCAGGGACTTAATGGTATCCCGGGCGGAATAATCGATGTTTTGTGACCGTACCAGTGCCGCTATGCCGCTGATATAGGCCGCGGCCATCGAGGTCCCTTCCATGGGGCCGTATGCTCCGGGATCAAGCTTAAGGCCGCTTAACTCGAAACGGAAAATACCGATTCCGGTATTGTCCTGTTCTTCATCAGTCATGAGTTGAAACCCGATTGTATTTGCAGCAGCGATATTCTCGGTCAGGGCGTAAGAGAATAAGTATGCGTTATTGCCTGTTTCACCTGACATCAGATCAAGTTCAATCCCTTCAGTGAACGGGTCCCTGCCGCCTGAACTCAAGACGACCCTGAAAAAATCCTGATCGATCTGAGTGTTTACAAATGCGTAGAAGCTCAGCACTGCCGAATCATACGATGAGAGCGTGAAAGATTTATATGCCCTGTCATCGGTCCCGGGTTCATAACCGCCTTTGTCCCAGTCTTCAGGATTTACCAGAACCGGGAAGGTGCCGAATCCGAGATCCAGGATTTCATTGTCCCATCCTCCGTTAAGGACCCATCCTGATTCAAGATCGTCACTGATTACTTCTTTAAATCCTGCTTTTGTGCTTAAAAGCTCCTGCCCCGGAGCGGCGATATCCACTGTTTTTTTACCGTAGTTTGAGAATGGCGCCAGGGAATCGGCACGGTCAAGTGCGGCGGCGCAGATAAGATTATCATGCTTAAAAGAGCAGGGGTAGAATGATGTGACGGTGTCGCCGTCTTTTCCTCCCGAGTCATTATTCATTCCTTTCCCGTCATAATTACCGTTGCCTGCCGCCGCAACCGCGACAATATCGGATTCCCGGGCGAGGTCCAGCGCGTCGCTCATCGCCCGGTCAAAAGGTATTTCGCTTCCGAACCCGAGGGTCATGATGCTGGCCCCGTTTTCCGCTGCGAAAGCGATGCCCTGAACGATATCCGATGTTGTGCCCCTTCCGGTTTCGTCAAGCACGCGCACCGCCATAAGCGCCGCTTCCCAGCAGAGGCCGGCTATTCCGGTGCCGTTATTGCCCGCGGCGCCGATGATCCCGGCCATGACAGTGCCGTGCCCGTTCAGGTCCATGGGATCGTCATCCTCATCAACAAAATCGTAGCCGTGCGCGGCGATCCCTTTTCCCGAGCCGTCCCACATGTTTGAAGCAAGGTCCTGGTGCGTGTAGTTGATTCCGGTGTCAATGACAGCGGTAATTATCGTGCTGCAGTCATGAACGATGTCCCATGAGAGATCAAAATCATCACTTGTAACCGGAGGGAATTCTTCGGAAGCATCGTCACCGGATGTTTCTGCAGGCGCGGCAGCCTCAGGCCATTGGTGCGAAAAATCAGGGTCGTCAGGAAGGGCCTGAGCTGTGTAAATATAATTTCTCTGAGCATAGACAACGGATTTTTCCTTTTTACATATGTCCATGGCTTCTTCAAAGGTCCGGTCAGGCTCGAGAAGGACCCTGGTGAGGTTTTTAAACGAAAGCTCCTGGTATTCTTGGCCGGCGATCCTGACGATGAGAGACATTTTTTCTTTAAAAGTCGTCTCCGGTTTAAACATGATGAGTATTTCATGCTCGGCAAAACCTGAAAGAAACCGGGATTTAAACTGAATGACCTTTTCAGCGCCGAAACCGATTATCACCAGCACCGCAACCGTGAGTATCGCGGGGATGATTTTTTTCTGTATCAGTGTTCGTGCCGCTTTCATATGAGTTGTCAGTCCTTTACCGTAATAGTGACCGGGTCTGAAAGAAGGCCTTCAGTGCCTCCGTTATACGGTGAAAACCCGGCGATACGGATATGCCATGTTCCCGGTTCAAGCCTGAGCTCGGCTTCAGTGGGAGAGAGCGGGCCTGATTCGTACGTGACGGTCATGCTCAGCGCTTTTTCCGGGGTGCAATGTTTATCTCTGCTGTAATATATGCGGTACCCTCCTCCGGGGCAATTTACTCCTTTTTCCCTGTTCGGCTTCCAGGAAAGCTTGCAGTTTTTTGTTGCTGATGCCGGTGCGACCCGGGAAGTCGGGCTCAACTCTTCAGTTTCATCATAATCAAACACGCGGTCTTCATTATCATCCGTTTCTTCAGCCGCGTAGGCGCTTGCACTATTCTCTTCAGAAAACGGGGATCGTTTTTTTTCTTTTATGGATGTAATGCTGACAGTTTTTTTATGCACTGTGGTGATGCCGTCATCACTGCCGGATACTGTCGCCGGGCTTATTTTTTTATCATTGATGGTTTTCAGGGAAAGCGAAATGTTTTCATCCGGCTGAGGGGACAGGTCTTCGCTGCTGCTGCATGAAACCGTTGACAGCAGGCATGCCGCTATCAGTGCCGCGCATATTTTTTCAGTTCCCGCCGTCATTTCTTTTCTGGGCCTCGTCCATTGCCTGCTTGATTTCAGGCGAAAGGTTTTCAAGTATTCTGTTTGAAAGATGGTTAAAAAGGTGCATGGTATTTTCAAGAATCCCCAGTGAGGCAATGGACATTTCTTTTTTATTCCCCTGCGTGTCGTGAAAAATCATGTCAACGCTTCTGTCGTTTCTCCAGGCGATCTCAATTTTTTCGATGCCTTCTTTATCCAGCCCGGGAAGAGGGCCGAAATCATACGGCTCATCAGGGGCGATGCCGCCGATTTCCATGCATTCTGCGACAAGGCGTTCAACATGAATACACGCAATTTCTTCAACCTGCTGGGCCATTCGTACGATGCGAATTATTTCCCCGACTTTTTTATATGTCTCAATGTCCATCCGATCACTCCATGTTTTGTCTGTAAACATGGTCAGTGCTATCATAGAGGGGTGTGAAAATCAACTTATTAATTGTT
>Ga0116162_10001263_pt1 | contig 16751 bp, 14 predicted proteins | sample AD_UKC105_MetaG_FD_89875 | JGI IMG/M metagenome (GOLD analysis project Ga0116162, IMG submission 89875) | Active sludge microbial communities of municipal wastewater-treating anaerobic digesters from Hong Kong - AD_UKC105_MetaG | ecosystem: Engineered > Bioreactor > Anaerobic > Digestate... | reverse complement strand
TCGGTCGCCGCGCTCCAGAAATCGTCCGCGACGCTGCCGTTGAACTGCGTAATATAGATATATCCGATCGTTCCGTTGTAGACCGTCGACGTCACGCGGTTGACATGCACCTCGGTGCGCAGCACAGAGACGGTCGTTTCCACGCCGTCCCGCAGATACGTAATTTCGTCGGCCACGCTGTCGTCGGTCGAAAAACACGCAAGCAGTTCACTCATACTCAGGTTCGCGACGTCCGTGCCGTTGACATTGACGATAATATCACCCGACTGAATCCCCGCAAGGTCGGCCGGGCCGCCTGAATACACGCTGACGACGGAACTGCCGGTTTCGTCCGGCGTCTGGACGCTGATGCCGATGCCGACATAATCGCCCGAATTCGTCGTGAGCAGGTCGTTATATTCCTCTTCGGTGTAATACTGCGCATACGGGTCGTCCAGCGCGTCGATCATGCCGCGCATCGCCCCATCGACAAGCGCGTCGCCGTCGAGTTCGTCGTCCTCGTAAAAATAATATTCGGATTGAATAATCCCGGCAAGCTCCTTCAAAGCGGTTACGTCGACAGTCCTGTCCGCATTTCGTTCGTTGATGACGAACACCAGCGACGCGGACAGGACCGCGATGATAACAACGCATACGATGATGGAGATCGTCGAAGAACCGGGTCGTTTCATAATTAGTCGATTCGCTTTCCTTTCACGCGCCCGGTCATAAGCGAGCGCGTATATTTGTGGATTTTGGCCGTGTTCAGTTTCCTTTCGCCGGCGCTACCACGCGTTTTGCCATGTCTTTCAGTTCGCAGACGTCCAGATGCACTTCCGGCTTGCCCAGCAATCCGCTGATTCCCGCCGGAATCTTCGTGCCGGTCATTGCGTGCAGGCGTTCGGCGTTGATAAAATCGTCTTCGCCCGTCGTCTCAAACGCACTTAAAACGTGCGTTGCGAATTTATGAGGGTTCGCCGTCGAAAGCAGCACCGTCTTGGTCTTGTCGCCCGTCCGTGCGGCATAGCGTTCGTAAACGCATTGCCCAACGGCGGTATGCGGGTCCATCAGGTACCCGGTTTTTTCGTAGGTGCGCCGGATGGTCGACAGCGTGTCTTCCTCGGTGCACCAGCCCGCCGCAAACGTCTTTTGCAGTTCGTCCAGCGCTTCCTTTGGCAGCGCGTACATGCCCTTTTCCTTCAGCGTGCGCATCCATTCGCAGACTGCCCGCTCGTTTCGTCCCGCCAGCTCAAACAAGAGCCGTTCGAGGTTAGACGAAATCAGGATGTCGATCGAGCAGCTCATGCTCTTGAAAAACGGCCGGTTGTCGTCGTACACGCCGGACGCAAAGAAATCCGTCAGCACGTTGTTGCGGTTGGACGCACAGATGAGCCTGTTGACCGGGAGCCCCATGCGCCGCGCGTATTCGCCCGCAAGGATATCGCCGAAGTTCCCCGTCGGCACGCAGAAGTTGATTGCTTCGCCCAGCTGGATTTCTCCGCGGGCAAGCAGCGTTTCGTAACTCGTGAAATAATAGACGATCTGCGGAAGAAGCCGCCCGAAATTGATGGAGTTCGCGCTGGAAAGCCGCCAGCCGGTTTCGGCCAGTTCGTTTGCAACGTCCTTCGAGGCGAAGATCTTCTTCACGCCGGTCTGCGCGTCGTCGAAATTCCCGCGCACGGCGCAGACGTCGACATTCGCTCCGTCCTGCGTGACCATCTGGAGCCGCTGGGCCTGGGATACGCCGCCGTGCGGATAAAATACGAGCACGCGCGTGCCTTCCACGTCCTTGAACCCTTCCAGCGCCGCCTTTCCGGTATCGCCGGACGTCGCGACGAGGATATAGACGTTCTTTTGCTCGCCGGTCAGCCGGAGGGATTCGCGCATCAGGTGCGGCAGCATCTGGAGCGCAACGTCCTTAAACGCCATCGTCGGCCCGTGCCAGAGCTCCAGCACGGACTCCCGCTCGTTCAGCTTCACAAGCGGCGTGACGTCCGCCGTATCAAAGCTTGCATACGCCGCGTCGATCATCTCGCGCAGCTTTTTTTCGTTCATTTCCGGCAGATAGGCGCGCATGATACGAAGCGCGGTGCTTTGATAGCTGCCGCGCGCGCTGGAATCCACTTCAATTTTCGGGTATGTCTCGGGGACGTACAGCCCGCCCGACGGACTGATGCCGCGCACAATGGCTTCCGCCGCGCCGACAGGTTCGCCGCCTCTGGTACTCAGGTAACGCATAGTATTTTATCCCTTATTTCCAACTGCCTGCGCAACGAAAGCGCTGCGCAGGCAGTCTTTTAATATCTTTCTTATAAAATCCGGTTCTTTACACGACGTAGTCCTTCAAAAACGCAGGTACGGTCTGCTTGTTCCCGGTAATGCTCATGATGATCGTTATGTTATGTTTTTCCGAAAACGCCTTCAGTTCGTGAAAGAGTCCTTCCAGCGTGTCGAGCGAGTGATGGATGATGTTCAGCAAGCCGTCGATATAAATCTTTTCCAAATCAAAATCACTCGCCACAAGACCGCAGAGGAAGCCGTAAAGCATTTTTGGTGTCGTAATGCTGTATTCCGCCGCGTTGATGAAGCGAGCTTTCGTGGAGAGGTCGTACATGTAGCTGTTGTCGTCGTCAATGAAGATGATGTTGCCCTTGGCGCTCAGGACGGATTTGTTCGCCATTTCGAGAAGTTGCTTGGTTTTGCCCGTGCCTTTTTCGCCGAATATGACTTCAATCAAAATCGTTGTCCTCCTTGTTACTTTTTTTTATTATAAGCCCGCCGCGTGCTTACGCGCAAGCGAATCCAACAAGATTCATACATACGGCCGGTTTTGTCAAATTCGGTGCAAAATAATGTCCGGATTGACCGCGCTTTTCCATAAAAACCGGCGGGGTTCATACCCTTGACAATTCATCCCTGAACGCCGGCTTCCTCGGATATTTTTTAAGCAGTTCCTGTTTGATCCGCACCGCCTGTTCTTTCCCTCCGGCTTTTTTCAGCTTCCTGATAATTGCGCAGACACGTTGGTATTCTCGCCTGCCGGATGCTTGCGCGGCCGTCTGGGCGATATGCTGCAAAAAGATATCGAACACGTCCTCCTCGAAGTCCGGTATCAGATGCGCATAATACCTCTCGATGTCCGACGGGCTTCCCTTCACATAGGTAAGCAGCTTTTGCTTTTCCGATTCCTCGATCAGTATGCTTGCATAGATAGGAAATCCTGTCTTCTTCTGCTTTTCCAGCTTGGAAATGATCTGCGGGTAAACGGACCGCCATTCATCCGCACCATACGTCGCTTTCAGTTCCATGTAGTATTCAAAGCTCCCGTCATAGAGAAACTCCGTCGCTATGGCGCGTTGTTTTTCCCGATTGCCGGACCTTTGATATGCGGCATACCGATATTCTTTCCACCGCTGCACAAGCCCCCTCATGTCGTGGTCCGCTTTTTCACCGTCAAGGGCCAGCCGTTCGACCGAAGCATAGTCCTGTTCCATCATAGCGCTTTTTATCGCCATCGTCCGGAATTCGGGGAACCTCAGGTTTTCATCGATAAACGCGCGGGCCTTTTCCGCGCCATCCAGCCTTTCGACCATATTGTATCGGATCAGTCCGGCCCTTTCCTGCATAAAATTGCTATGTGATGCAGTTTCGTCCTCGCTGTCGTCCGTCCGCTGCAAAAGTTTTTCGCACGCGTCCCGCATCGTCTGTGTATCCGCAATGTCCGAACAATATTCGAGGATTTCAAAATTCCAGTCCGCAGACCGTCCGCTTTCCACTTCCTCGGCCAAGACGCTGAAGATGCGCTCCCTGTCGGCGGAATCGAGTCCCTCGCATTGCGTAATTTCACCGATCAACTGAAACGCCTCTCCAATTTTCGTGCCGATATACCCGTCGGAATCGTCCGCGCACTCCAGCAGCTCTGCCATCTCGCGGATCACGCACAGCGCGAGGTTGGCGGCCTGCACATATCTTTTTGCTTCCATAGCCGTATGGATTTTGTTCAGAACAAAGTCCGCGCCCGTTGCCGCCTCATATGTGTCGTCGTAATCCACAAACCCGCTGTCGTCCGAATGCCGGCTGATGCACGCGCGGATAAGCTGAGCGGACTCTTCGATTTCGTCTTCGTCGCTTCCTGTGAAAAAATACAGTTCGATACGCTGCCGGATATCGTCGTTCTCGTTTGCGATATCCGTTAAACATTCAACAAGCTCGTCTTTTGACCTCGGCGCAAGAATCTCGCGGATATCCGGCGCCTTTCGTATCGTTCGGAGCGGCCGGCGCGCGCTGGCCGCGGAAGGTTCCGCATCCGCAAAGTCGTCTTCGTCTTCGCAGGACGATTCGTTCCTTCCGTCGCGAAGCGTTAGAAACACCGCCACCTGATGCTTGCAGTATTCGCCCATGTCGTACGGGCAGTCGCACACGGTGTCGAGGATATCGCCCTCGTCGTCAAGCTCGATCTCCACCGAATAGAGCTTTGTGCCGTCGACCTTCGCCAAATACACGTTGTGACGGATTTCTTCAACGCGCAGTACGCGGCCGTCTTCGAAATAATTCCGTCCTCTGGCAAGAATTTTATAATCGATATAGTTTTCAAAGTCTTCAAGATTCATTTTTGTCGTCTTCCTGACGTGCTGTTTTTATGTCAGTTTATCAGCCCTGCCCCTGAAAGCGCAAGCGGCTTGTCCTGTCGGTCGGCGTAAATCGATTTCGCGTCGAACAAAAAGCAGCGCCCGCACAAATCCCGCGGGCGCCGTTTGCGCTGCCTTTTTCAGGTGAATGTCAAAACACGTTCTCGATGATGCCGTCGACAAGCCGGCCGAACCGCCCGGCGGCGCGCGCCGCCGTTTCCTGTACGTCTTCATGCGTCAGCGTCTGATTCAGCACGCCCGCGGCCATGTTCGTAACCAGCGAAATGCCCGCCGTTTTTATCCCGCAGTGCCGCGCGGCGATCGCTTCCGGCACGGTCGACATGCCGACTGCGGACGCGCCGAGCGTCCGCGCCATGACGATCTCAGCGGGCGACTCGAAGCACGGGCCGGAGAACATCATGTAGACGCCTTCCTGCAACGGGATATCCAGCGCTTTCGCCTCAAGCCTGATCTTTTCGCGCAACTCGCGGTCGTAAACATTGCTCATATCGGGGAATCGCGGTCCGAACGAATCGTCGTTCGGGCCGATCAGCGGATTCGAACCGGAGTAGTTGATATGATCGGTAATCAGCATCAGGTCGCCGGGGCTGAAGTTCAGGTTCACGCCGCCGCACGCGTTTGTCAGCAGCAGCTTTTCCACGCCGAGGCGTTTCATAACGCGCACGCCGGACACGATCTCCGACTGCGGATAGCCTTCGTAATAATGCACGCGTCCCTGCATGCAGATCACGGTTTTCCCAAACAGCTCGCCAACGACGAAGCGCCCCTTGTGGCCGGGCACGTGGGACTGCGGAAACCCGGAAATTTCCGCATAATTCAGCGTCCGCTGGTTCTGGATCTTTTCCGCATAGTCGCCCAGCCCGGAACCGAGGATGAGCCCGACTTCGCAGCCTGCGCCGCAAAGCGGCTCCAGTTTTTTAACCGCCGTTTCTATTGCGTTGCGCATGTTACGCCTCGACTATTTCGTTCAGGAACGATTCGCCGACGTTCCACTTTTCGCCGGTCAGATATTCGAACACCGTCGCGCCGATGTCGGCGAAGCTTTTGCGCGTGCCGAGGTCAACGCCCTTTCTGACATGCTTGCCCGCGACCAGCAGCGGAATATACTCGCGCGAATGGTCCGTGCTCGCGGTCGTCGGGTCGCACCCGTGGTCGGCCGTGATCATCAGGATATCGCCGTCCTTCATCGCGCCCATGATGCGCGGCAGCGCCGCGTCGAACGTCTCAAGCGCCTCGGCGTACCCTTCCACATTGTTGCGGTGGCCGTACAGCATGTCGAAATCCACAAGATTCGTGAAGATGAAGCTGCCCGTACCCTCTTTAAGGAAGCGGATGGTCGATTCCGTCCCGGTATGGTTGTTTCGCGTATGGTCGACGATCGTCACGCCGCGATGGCAAAAGATGTCCTCGATTTTGCCGATGCCGACGACCGGCAGGCCGCGTTTGTCCAGCGCGTCGAGGACCGTGTCCGAAAACGGCTCTACGGCATAGTCCTTCCGGTTTTCAGTGCGCGTGTAGTTGCCGTTTTCACCGACAAACGGACGCGCGATGACGCGGCCGACGAGGTAATTGTCGTCGTTGAGCAGTTCGCGCGCGATTTCGCAGATATGGTAGAGCTCCTGCAGCGGGATAACCCCCTCGTGCGCCGCGATCTGGAACACGCTGTCCGCGGACGTATAGACGATGGGTTTGCCGGTCTTCACATGCTCGTCGCCCAGTTCGTTGATGATCACGGTCCCGCTTGCGACGGTGTTGCCGAGCGTGCCGCGGCCGATCTTCTTCTCAAACTCGTCAAGGAATTCCCGCGGGAATCCGTTCGGATACGTTTTGAACGCCTGCTTCAGCGGCAGCCCAGCCATTTCCCAGTGTCCGCAGGTCGTGTCCTTTGCCTTCGTCAGTTCCGCGCAGCGGCCGTAGCAGCCGGTCGGCGCTTCGTCCGATTTGGCCAGGCGGCTGTTTTCAATCTCCGCAAGGCCCAGCGCCGTCATGTTCGGTAAGTCGAGTTTGCCGCGCACTTTGCGGATATTGCCCAGCGTATGCGAGCCGACGTCTCCAAATTCCGCCGCGTCCGGCTGTTCGCCGATTCCCACGCTGTCCAGCACGATAACGATCGCGCGTTTTTTTTCATTTGCTTGCTGATTCATGTTATCACCTCACGGTTTCAGTTTACGATGAAATCAAATTATCGTCAATGAACCAAAATGATTTTTTTGTAAACCTCTGCGCATAAAAAAGAAAACCCGTGCGGCGGCAACCGCACAGGCGCGTAAAACATGTCGTTATTTTTTCACGTAGGTCAGCGCACGCTGCGCCATCATTGCAACAAACTCAAGGTTGCTCGGTTTTCCCTTGAAATCGCCGGCGTTGTACCCGAAGTACTCGCGGATGGCAGACTGGTTGCCGCGCGTCCAGGCGATTTCAATCGCGTTCCTCATGGCGTGCTCGACAAGCGGCGGCCGCGTATTATAGATTTTCGCTACGGTCGGGTAGATATCGTTGGTGATGCTCAGATCGACCGGCGATTCGCTCATGGCATAAATGCGGATCGCGTCCCGAAGGTAATAATACCCCTTCAGGTGCGCGGGCACACCGATTGCGCGGATACCGGACGCGATCTGGCTTTCGAGGATGTCGACGACCTCGTCCGCCGTCTCCGTTTCGCGCTCAAACAGGCGCATGAACTCCAGCACGCGGAGTTGGACGATTTCATACTTCAAGGGTTTCGTGCAACAATAGATCACGCGGTCCTTAATCACCTTAAGGAGCCTGTCGTCCGCAAGCGCCGTCGTCACAAATACAAGCGGCCTTCTGTCCTCGCTGAGTTTGCCGATAAAGTCCAGCACGCTGATGCCGTCCAAATCATGCAAAAACAGATCGAGTATCAGAAGGTCGACGTCCCGCGCCAGGATCGTGTCGATCGCTTCGCGTCCTGTAAAAACGCTGGGCAGCAGATGTATGTCCTCAATATCCCGGAAGGCTGTTTCAATTCCCCTTGCGTCGTTTGTGTTGTTGCTTGCTATCAGTAGGTTCTTCTTCATCCTTGCTCCAACGCGTTTCCCCGTCTCTGTTCGTTCGGCCCCGTCTTTCACGCCCGCAGACGACCGGCAGCCAGAATGAACGTCTCGTCAATAAATATGGCCGAACAGAAGACGCCCGGTCCGTCAACCCGCTTATCGCGCCTGGCCCGCATTCGCCGCGTCGATCAGCCGCTGCGCATGCTCCAGCGCCACGCGGTCGGTTTCTCCGCTGCCCATGATGCGCGCAATCTCCGCCGCGCGTTCGTATTCCTCCAGCTTCTTCGCCGTCGAGCGCGTTTTTTCGCCCGACACTTCCTTATACACAAGATACTGATAATTTGCATACGCGGCGATCTGCGGCAGGTGTGTAATGCAGAGCACCTGATGGTTCTTTGCAATCTGGCGCATTTTGACCGCCACGGCCGTGCCGATCTGGCCGCTGATTCCGCTGTCGATCTCGTCGAACACCATGGTCGGTATCCCGTCGAGATCGGCAAGGACGGACTTGAACGAAAGCATGATGCGCGAGAGTTCGCCGCCGGACGCAACCTTTGAAAGCGGCTTGACCGGTTCGCCGCGGTTGGTCGAAAGCAGAAACTCGACGCCGTCCACGCCGGACGCGGACGGAATCTCGCCCATGAGCCGTTCGAAGGCGACTTCGAACGCCGCGTGCGGCATCCCGAGATCGGCCAGTTCCGGCAAAAGCCGGCCGGCCAGCCTGTCCGCGGCCTGTTTTCGCAGCGCCGTCAGCTCGCCGGAAAGCCGTTCGTAAGCGTTCTTAGCCGCGTCGTACTCCGCCTGCAACTGTTCGCGGTGCTCCTCGGCGTTTTCGATGCGTTCCAGTTCCGCGGCGCTCTCTTCCCCGTAAGCGAGGATTTCCGCAATGTTCGCGCCGTATTTCCGCTTCAGCGTCGATATGAGTTCAAGCCGGGATTCGATCTCGTCCAGCGTGCCCGGCTCGAACGTAAAGTCGTTCCGGTAATCGCGCAGCGTAAATCCCGCGTCCTCCAGATCGTAATACAGCGAATGCAGCTTTTCGGCAAGCTGCGCGTACTCGTTCCGGTATTGCGCAATGCCGTCGAGCATGCGCAGCGCAACGCTGAGCGCGTCCAGCGCGCCGCCGTTGTCGTCTTCGTCCCCGCTGAGCGCGTCGCTCGCGCCTTCAAGGCCTTCCATGATCGCCTGTGCGTTCTGCAGAAGCCCCCGCTGCTCTTCGAGTTCCTCTTCTTCGCCGTCCTGGAGGCCCGCGCTTTCAATCTCGTTGATCTGGTATTTCAGCAGGTCGCAGCGCCGTTCGCGTTCCTGCTCGTTAAACTGCGCGGACGCAAGTTCTTTTTTTGCGGCGGACGCCTTTTTATACGCCTGCGCGACGCGCGCCTTCATTTCCAGCGCGTCGTTGCCGGCAAACCGGTCCAGAAGGACGATGTGCCGTTTCGGATCGAGCAGCGACTGATGCGCGTGCTGACCGTGGATATCCACGAGCGCGTCGCCGATAAGTTTCAGCGTCCCGGTGTTGATCAGGGTCCCGTTCGCGCGGCAAACGGTCTTGCCGTTCAGCGAAAATTCCCGGTAAAGCGTCAGTTCCCCGTCCGCGCAGTCGATGCCCTGTTCGGTCAGCGTCTCGGCTGCGGGCTCGTTTTCCGTAACGCTAAAAACGGCCTCGACAGCCGCCTTCTGCTCGCCGGATTTCACGAGTTCGCGACTTGCGCGCTCGCCAAGTACGAAGTTCAGCGCTTCTATAATAATGGATTTTCCGGCGCCGGTTTCGCCCGTCATCACGGAAAATCCATTGAAAAATTCAATGAATTGCTGATCGATCAGCGCAACATTGTTGATTGAAAGTTGTCTGAGCAAGAATGACGCCCTCCTATTTGAGCATCTTCTGGAATTTTTTTATGGTGTCGCCGACGGACTTTGCGTCGCGCACCGCGATAAAAATCGTGTTGTCGCCCGCGATCGTGCCGAGAATGTCCGGCCACTTGAGCGAATCCACCGCTTCCGCCGCCGCAGGCGCGCTGCCCGCGATCGTTTTGATAACGATCAGCGTCCCCGCCGCCGTAACGGAAAGCACACAGTTGCTGAACATGCGGATAAACCGCTCCTGCAGGTCCGCCTCCGCTTTTTCCACCGTTGCGTAGCGATATCGTCCCTCCGGCGTGAGCACTTTGATCAGCCTGAGTTCCTTGATGTCGCGCGACACGGTTGCCTGCGTGACGGAAAACCCGTGATCGCGCAGTTTCCCTGCGAGCTCCTCCTGCGTTTCGATGTTTTCCGAAGCGATCAGCTTGGAAATCATATCATGACGTTTTGCTTTCATTTCGTAATCCCCAATACAAAATAATGATGAGTGCAAGTTCGTTGCTTTTTGCAGCCTCGGCTGCCTAACTACATTTGGCACTGCTGGTTCCAACGAGATACGTTCATCCTATCGTACTGATTCTTACGATAGTTTTTCATGTCGCGATCATTTTCGCCCGTCGTCTGCGATTTCTTAACACAACGGGTCACATACCCCCGGGCCTGCCGGGATATCAAAGCCCCTTGCCGGCGTTTGTAAAAAACCGGCATGCGCTTTGTTTCCGCATGGCTTCCGTTCTGCTCTTACGAAAGCTTGCGATGAATGAGTTCAAAGACGTTTTGTTCGCCGAATCGGATAAACTTTACTCTTCGTTCGGATTTTGTTACGACGATGGCATCGTCCGGGTTGACCTTGCGCAGCCGGATTCCGTCGCCCGCGACAAAGCCGGTCCCGCTTACATGGAACGACCAGACGGAATCCGCAGAGGATACGATCGGGCGCACATGCAGGGTATGCGAACACACCGGCGTGACCGCTATCGCTTCAAGGTTCTGCGTGACGACCGGTCCGCCAGCCGAAAGGTTATAGGCCGTAGAACCCGTCGGCGTGGAAGCGATGATCCCGTCGCAGAATACGGTGCCGACGTCCTTGCCGTCGCACGAGAGGCCAACCTGTATGGTGCCGGAAAACGACTGCTTGAACACCAGCACGTCGTTGAGGCAGTTCGCGCATTCGCATCCGTCCACGCAGCAACGCAGCATCATGCGCTCTTCGACGCGGTAATCGCCGGACAAAATGCGTTCGAGCGCATTGCCGAACTCTTCGGCGGCAATTTCGCTTAAAAAGCCGATGCGGCCGAGATTGACTCCGAGAATCGGTATGTCCCGCTCCGCGGCAACGGCCGCAAACCGCAGTAACGAACCGTCTCCGCCGACAACGACGAGAAGCTCCGGCGCTTTTTCAGCAAGCTTGATCTCGCCGCCGTTGCTGTATGCTTTGCAGGCATGGCCCGCCAGCTCGGCTTGCTTCATCAATTCGGCACGGTATTCGGCGATGCCCTGCTTTTCGAGATTTCCGGCAAAGCCGATTCTCATATCGTATACCCCGGATTTAAAATGATACCCATATTATACGTCCAGATTTATAAAAATACAAGCGGAATTGTGAATATTTACATTCAATATGCATCATCCATGCGCTTGATTCACGACGGAAACCGCCGTGTTATGGTCGATTTGCGCAACTGCAGTTGTTTTATATATACATTTTTGCAGTAGTATCAGAAATTCGATATTTCCTTTCGGCCCGCGTATGGGAGAAAAGGAAAGACCGTTCACAAAATACCCGATTTCCTCCGCGACCGATCGAATCCTGTCGATCACTTCAACGTGCGTTTCTTTTTGCGAAACGACGCCGTGCTTGCCGACCTTGTCCCTGCCCGCCTCAAACTGCGGCTTGATCAGCGCGACGACCACGCCATCCTCGGCCAGACAGTTCCACAGCGCGGGCAAAATCTTGTCGAGCGAGATGAACGACACGTCGATAGACGCAAAATCCAGCGGCGTTTCGAACCAGGCGGGTTCCATATATCGCGCGTTCGTCCGCTCCAGCACCGTCACGCGCGGATCGTTCCTGAGCTTCCAGTCCAGCTGGCCGTAGCCGACGTCGATCGCATAGACCCGCTTTGCCCCATGCTGCAGCATGCAGTCCGTAAATCCGCCGGTCGATGCGCCGATATCCGCCGCAACGACGCCTTCAAGCGAAACCGGGAACACGTCCAGCGCCTTCTGCAGCTTGTATCCGCCGCGGCTGACGAACGGGCATGTCGCCCCGCGTACGCTCAGCTCGGCTTCGTCCGTTACAAACTGGCCGGCCTTTTCCGCCTTGACTTCGCCGATGTAGACCTGTCCCGCCATGACGAGCGCTTTCGCTTCCTCGCGGCTTTTTGCATGTCCCTGCTCGAAGAGCGCGACGTCCAGCCTCTTTTTCATTTCACGTACTCCAGCAGATGCCGTTCCAGCGTCTCCGCGTTCAGTCCGCACAGGTCCCGCTGCCTGCCGACGCCGGCGTGCATGACCGGTCTGTCCGGCACGCACATGCGAACGACCGGGACCGGCGAAAGCGCGGCTGCAATTTTCAGCCCCAGGCATTCGACGTTTTCTTCCATAACGATCACGCGCTTCGCCTGTTTTCCAAGTTTGTCCAGCAGCGCGCCGTCCATCGGGCGGAACGTGCGCGCGTTGACGAGCCCGGCGTTGTATTTGCGCGCGACCGGCAGTGCAACCGCCACCATCGTGCCGGCCGCGACGATCGTTTGCTCCGCAATGGGCTCCAGTATCTCCCACTTGCCCTTTTCCACAGGCACGGACGAAACCGCCTGCATGAGGCTGCCGCGCGGGTACCGGACCGCCGCAGGTTCACCGCGTTCAATCGCAAGGTTGAGCATATGCACGATCTCCTGCTGGGTTGCCGGCGAATAGACCGTCATATTCGGCATCGTGCAAAGAAACGCCGCGTCGTACACGCCCTGGTGCGTTTCCCCGTCGTTGCCGACAAGGCCCGCACGGTCGACCGCAAGCACGACGGGCAGCTTTTGAAGGCATATATCGTGCAGCACCTGATCGTAACCGCGCTGCAAAAACGTAGAGTAAATTGCAACGACGGGTTTCATGCCGCAGGCCGCCATGCCCGCCGCCATCGTCAGCGCGTGTTCCTCCGCGATGCCGACGTCGAAAAAACGGTCCGGGAAGCGTCCCGCAAACTCCGTCAGGCCCGTGCCGATCGGCATTGCCGCCGACACCGCGACAATGCGCGGGTCCTTTTCCGCAAGCGCGATCATAGCGTCGCCGAACACGCTGGAATTGCTTTTCTTCGTGTGCCGCTCCACATCGCCCGTATCGATGGAAAACGGCGCAATGCCGTGGAACTTTTCGGGGTTGCGTTCGGAATACGCATAGCCTTTGCCTTTTTGCGTCACGCAGTGCACGATCACGGGTACGTGCAGTTCCTTCGCCCTGCGGAACATACGCGTCAGTTCCTTGATATCATGCCCGTCGATGGGGCCGAGATATAAGAACCCCATATCCTCAAACAGACGGTTCGGCATCAGGAAGCTCTTTACGCGGTTTTTGAAATCCTCCATATGCCGCGACAGCCAGCGGCCGATCATTCCGGTGTCCAGCGCGCGCACGAGGAACCGCTTGAAGCGAACATAACCCGGACTGACGCGCATGTTCACCAGAATGCGGTGCAGCGCGCCGACGTTCGGCGAAATCGACATCTCGTTGTCGTTGATGACGACGATCAGCGGAACGTCCGCCTGCCCCGCGTCGTTGAGGCCTTCAAAGGCAAGCCCGCCCGTCAGCGCGCCGTCGCCGACCAGCGCGACGGCGACGCCGTCCTCGCCGAGCAGCCGTTTCGCGCGCGCCATGCCGAGCGCGGCGGAAATCGCCGTCGACGCATGGCCGGTGTTGAACGGGTCGTGTTCGCTTTCGTCGCGCCGCGGAAAACCGCTGATGCCGTTCTCCTGCCGAAGCGTGCAGAACGCTTCCCTGCGGCCCGTCAGAATCTTATGCGCGTAGGACTGATGCCCGACGTCGAAGATGATCTTGTCGGTCGGGCTGTTGAACACGCGATGCATGGCGATGGTCAGTTCCACCGCTCCGAGGCTGGAAGCAAGGTGTCCGCCGCAGCGGGAAACATTTTCGACCATATACTGCCGTAACTGCGCCGCGAGCTCGGGCAGCTTGTCGTCCGGAATCTTCCGGAAATCTTCTATTGAGTTGATTGTATCCAATATCGGGTATCGATCCATGTTTCCTTCATTCGTCCCTAAAGGCCCGGCTGCGCTTTCCGTTAAGCATGGCGGCCGGACATACTTTTTCCCGTCGTATCCGGGGGTGTTTTGCTCGTTCAGGCTTTTCGCGCGAGCGTAAAATCGATCAGTTCCGTAAAGAGCGACGCTTCCCTGCTGATGCCGGAAATCGCCTGCCGGGCCTGCCGCGCATAGGTCTGCGCATAGGTCTTCGCGCCATCCAGTCCATAGACCGTAACAAACGTCGTTTTGCCGGACGCCGCGTCCTTTCCGGCGGTCTTGCCGAGCGTCTCGGCGCTGCCTTCAAAGTCGAGGATATCGTCCGTGATCTGGAACAGCATGCCGTACGCGTTGGCAAATTCGGTCAGCGCGTTCGTTTGCTGCAATCCGGCGTGTGCGCAGGCAGCGCCCGCGCGCACGGCCGCGCGAAACAACGCGCCGGTTTTGTAATCCTGCAGCGTTGCCAGCGAGTCCGCACCGCCGCACGCGTTGCAGTCCATGCTCTGCCCCATCACCATTTCGAAAGCACCCTGCGCAATCGCGTGGATCGCGGCCGCCTCCGTGCAGTCGGACAGCGCCAGGAATGCAAGCGCCTGCAATCCGTCCCCCGCCAGAATGGCGTTTGCCTCGCCGAAAGCGATATGGTTGCTCGGCTTGCCACGGCGCATGTCGTCGTTGTCCATGGACGGCAAATCGTCGTGTATCAGCGAATACGCATGGATCAGCTCCACCGCACAGGCCGGCAGGAGCGCGTTTTCCATCGTGCCGCCGCAGAGTTCGCAGGCCGCCATGCAAAGCGACGGCCGGAGCCGTTTGCCGCCGGAAAACACGCTGTAAGCCATGCTCTCGGCCAATATGGGCGGGATCGACTCGTTGGAAAGCAGCTCGCCGAGCTTTTTATCGGTCAGTTCGGAATAGGCGGAAAGCCGTTCATTCAGCATTGCTTGCCCCTCCCGCTTTTTCGTTCAGTTTCGTGATCGTCGCCTCGTATGCGTCCAGCTGTTTTTCGCAGGTTTTGACCAATTCCATGCCCTCTTCATACAGATGGATCATCTCGTCGAGCGAACCTTCTCCGCTTTCGAGTTTTTCAACGATTCCGGAAAGCTTTTGCATCGCTTCCTCAAACCGAAGTTTTTCTTCCATATATTTGTTCCCTCCCGTATCCTGTCCGGCAAAATGATGAAAACGTCGCTTTCCATTCTAAGCGTTCTTCGTCACGGCTTCGACGGTAGCCGCGGCCACGCCGTCGTGCATGCGGATGTTGACGCGCTCCTTCGGTTTCATCGCGCCCGCGCCGGTGATCGTCCGTCCGTCCGCATCCGTCAGCATGGCATATCCGCGCTCCAGCACCGCGCCGGGGTCGAGTGCGCTCAGTTTACTAAGCGTCCGGCCGAGCGTAGCGCGACTTTGCCCGGCGCGTTCCGACATTGCGCGAAACGCCCGTTCACCCGTCAGGTCGAGCGTCTGCCGCGCGTCCGTCACCCTGCGCTCCAAAAGCCGGAATGCGTTTGACGAAGCGAACAGCTTCACATCGCCGCGCATCTTCCCGACCCTTGCGTCCAGGGAATGCCGCATACGGTCCGCCATGGACGAAACCGCCTCATAGCAGGCGTCCATCTCCGGCACGGCGAGTTCCGCTGCGGCGGACGGCGTAGGCGCGCGCAGGTCCGCCGCAAAATCGGCGATCGTAAAGTCCGTTTCGTGCCCGACCGCGCTGATGACCGGAATCCGGCTGTTGACGATGGCGTCCGCAACGACCGGTTCGTTGAAAGCCCAGAGGTCTTCCATGCTTCCGCCGCCGCGTCCGACGATGAGTACGTCCGCCGCGTCGGCAGCGTTCATTCCGTCGATCGCACGGGCGATTTCCTCCGCCGCACCCCGTCCCTGCACGCGCACGGAAGCCAGCACGACCGGCATGCGCGGAAACCGTCTTCCGATGACATTCAAAACGTCCTGCACCGCCGCGCCGGTGCCACTGGTGACGATGCCGACGCACCGCGGCAAAAACGGAATCGGGCGCTTGCGCTCCCGGTCGAAATACCCCTTCTTTTCAAGCTCGTCCTTGAGCGCTAAAAATCGCTTGAACAGCTCGCCCTCGCCGCTTTTTTTCAGGTAGTTGGCGTAGAGCTGGAACGAGCCGTCTTTTTGATAAAGCGAAGCGCGCCCGTAGAGCAAAACCTGCATGCCGTCTTCCGGCCGGAAGTTCAGCCGGACGGCCTGTTGACGGAACATGACGCACCGCACCAGCGCGTTTTCGTCCTTCAGCGAAAAATACAGGTGCCCGGACGAGTGCCGCTTAAAGCCGCTGATCTCGCCGGCCACACGGATGTCGCTCAGGTTCGGGTCGGCGGAAAGCAGCGTGCCGACGTATTCGTTCAGCTCGCCGACGCTGAATACGGGAGTCAACGCCTGCTCCATTTCCGCTCACCGTCCTTTCAAAAACCGGTCCCTTGCAAGCAGCGCCGCGCCGACGGCATTGTCGGACGACAGCCCGTCCCGCGCAAACAGCAGCTTTTTCCCCGTCCTCCGAAACAGCATTTCCCGCAATAGCTTGCTTCCGGAAACGCCGCCCGATATCAGCGCCGTTTTGCAGCCGTATGTCTCCATGGCGCTCAGCAGCATTTTTGAAAACGTCCGCGCCATGCAGTCGTAAACGGCATAGGCGACTTCTTCCTTTGCTTCGCCGCCGTCGAGCAGCCGGTTTGCCTGCGTTTCCTGACCGGAAAACGAGCAGACAAGCCCTTTTACGCTCGAAGGCAATCGGATTGCGCGCGTCTTTGCGCGGTTTGCAATTTTTTCAAGTTCAACGCCGCTTGGAAACGGCAACCCCATCTTTACGCCGACGCGGTCGACGAATTGTCCCGCGTGCAAATCGTCGCAGCCGCCGATTTTCGTAATCGCACCGACGCCGCCGTCCGAAAGCCCGACCGTCAGCAGGTCCGTGGTCCCGCCGGAGAGATGCATCGCCAAAAACGGACCGTCGTTCAGCGCCG
>Ga0116162_10001262_pt1 | contig 16754 bp, 15 predicted proteins | sample AD_UKC105_MetaG_FD_89875 | JGI IMG/M metagenome (GOLD analysis project Ga0116162, IMG submission 89875) | Active sludge microbial communities of municipal wastewater-treating anaerobic digesters from Hong Kong - AD_UKC105_MetaG | ecosystem: Engineered > Bioreactor > Anaerobic > Digestate... | reverse complement strand
CGTTGTCGGTCAAGCCGAAATCCGCCGACAGCTCTTCGGGGCGCGAGGCATCGGCACCGGCCCGCGCGAGCATCGCCTCGACCGCGCTCGACTGCCAGTTGCGCTCGACCAGCAGGCGCTTTGCCTCGGCCGGGCTGGGCGCCGCCTTGATCAGTGCGATCACCTCGTCGATGTTCGCCAGCGCGACCGCCAGCCCTTCGAGGATATGTGCCCGTTCGCGTGCCTTGCGCAGCTCGAACAGGGTACGACGGGTCACCACCTCGCGACGATGCCGCAGGAAGTACTCAAGCAACTGCTTGAGGTTCAGCGTGCGCGGCTGGCCGTCGACCAGGGCGACTACGTTGATGCCGAACACATTCTGCATCTGCGTCTGCTGGAACAGGTTGTTCAGCACGACTTCGGCGACCTCGCCGCGGCGCAGCTCGATGACCATGCGCATGCCATCCTTGTCGGACTCGTCGCGCAGCTCCGAGATACCCTCGAGCTTCTTGTCCTTGACCAGTTCGGCGATCTTTTCCAGCAGTCGTGCCTTGTTGACCTGGTACGGCAGCTCGTGGACCACGATGCGCTGCCGGCCGCTCTCCATGTCCTCGATCGAGGTGCGCGAACGGATATAGACCTTGCCGCGCCCGGTGCGATAGGCCTCGCGCACACCGTGGATACCGTTGATGATCGCCGCGGTGGGAAAATCCGGACCTGGCACGATCTCCATCAGGTCGTCGATGCTGACACCCGGCTCCTCAATGACCCGGACACAGGCATTGATCACTTCCGTCAGGTTGTGGGGCGGGATGTTGGTCGCCATGCCGACCGCGATTCCCGACGAACCGTTGATCAGCAGGTTCGGAATCTTCGCCGGCAGGACCTGCGGCTCGCGCTCGGATTCGTCGTAGTTGGGGCTGAAATCGACGGTCTCCTTGTCGATGTCGGCGAGCAGCTCGTGCGCGATCTTGGCCATGCGCACTTCGGTGTAACGCATCGCCGCCGGGGCGTCGCCGTCGACCGAGCCGAAGTTGCCCTGACCGTCGACCAGCATGTAACGCAACGAGAACGGCTGCGCCATACGCACAATGGTGTCGTATACCGCGGTGTCGCCATGCGGATGGTACTTACCGATCACGTCACCGACCACGCGGGCCGACTTCTTGTATGGCTTGTTCCAGTCGTTGCCCAGCTCGCCCATCGCGAACAGCACACGCCGGTGTACCGGCTTGAGCCCGTCGCGCACATCCGGCAGCGCGCGTCCGACGATGACGCTCATTGCGTAGTCCAGATAGGACTGCTGCATCTCGTCTTCGAGATTGACGGGGAGGATTTCCTTGGCGAACTCGGTCATTGGCGGCTTTCCCGATCAGCACCCCTGCGTCGTTGTATGAAACCCGGCCGGCGGCCCGGTTCGCTTGTATTTTTGGGGCGAATCAAGGGGCGGATACTACCATACCCCCAAGGGTGCGTCATACCCGAAAAACGCCACAGAACGCCTCATATGGCGCCAGAGAGCAATTAGCGGTATCCGAAACGGCGGAATTGGCCATTGGCCAACGGCTGATTCAGAAGCGAACGGCAGGCGTCTCGATCTCCAGGCCATTGGCCCGCGACATGATGTACAGCTCGAGCAGGTCGTACTCAGGCGAGCCCTCCTCGAACGGCTCCGCGCGAAACGACACAAAGCACTCGGTCAGGCGCTGCTGAAGGCTGGTGATCCGCCCCCTGCCGAGACGGTATTCCGGGAAACCGTTGGCCTGCCCCTGGCTGAGCTTCTGGCCACGCAGCATCTGGCCCTGGTGCTGCACATGGCAGTGCTGACAGGCCATGTCGAGTTGACCGAAGCGCGTGTTGTACAGCGCCTCGCCCTTGGCCAGCAACGGCACCATTTCGCCATCTGTCTGCACGTTCACCTTCTCACCCTTGGCGAGGTGGCGCACGTAGGTCTCGAGGGCGATGAGTTGCGAATTGCCCGGGGTCAGCGGAAAGCGATCGAGGTTGATCTCCCAGCAGTAGTTGACGCGCTCCTGCAGCGTCACCAGGCCACCGAGGTTGGCGTTGAACACCGGGTAGCGCGCGATCGCCTTGGCGTCGATCTTCGCGCCGTTTTCGCCATGGCAGCTCGAGCAGCTGTGCACCTCGCTGTCGCGCAGCTCGTGGAACAGTTCAGCACCGCGATCCACCGTCACCATGCCGGGATTGGAGAATTCGTCATCCTGCATCTCGCGTGTGCTGTCGTCGAGAAACGCATAGCCGCTGACGGGCTCGGCCTGCGCCGGCAACGTCAGGGTCACAAACAGCAGTACGGCCAGCAGAGCCCTCATTTCAGCGTCACCAGGTAAGCGACCAGGTCTTCGACCTGCTGCGCGGTAAGAAAGGTCTTGCCCCAGAACTCGCCCGCAATGCGATTGGCATGCGCCGGATCACGATAGAAACCGGGCATGATGGTCATCGGGTTGATCTGCTGTTCATCGACGATCCGCAAGCGAATCTGCGCCGCCGAATAGCGCTCGCCAACGCCCTGCAACGGTGGCCCGATGGTGCCGTGAAAGGGCTCCTCGTCGATTGGCATCTGATGGCAGGCCAGACAGTTGCCGCCATGACTGTCGGCGGCCACGGCGCGGCCGCGTGCCGGATCACCTTCCAGGCCACACAGCGGGGATGCAATCGCGAAGTCACTGGACTGCCACTCGCAGTAGGCCTGCTGCGCCGAGGCGTCTGCCAGCGCCACTGTGCAAACGGCACACAGTCCCAGCCATGGCAACAGTCGCACAGACCTCGATCCCATGTTCGCACCCTTCAAGTCACACAACATTTGAAATCCTAGGCCGACAGGCAATCTGACGCATTGATGCATGTCATTCAGGGCAGTGGCAGCGCAGTCGTATCGACCACACGTCGCATCACAAAGCTGGAATGCACACCGCTCACTCCTTCGATCCGCGTGATCTTGTTCAGCAGCAGCGCCTGGTAGGCCTCCATGTCGCGCACGATGACCTTGATCTGGTAATCGGCATCCTGCCCGGTAATCAGCAGACACTCCAGTACCTCAGGCAATGCACGCACCTTTTCCTCGAAATTGGCAAAACGCTCCGGCGTGTGGCGATCCATCGATATGTGGATAAGCGCCAGCAGCGTCAAACCCAGCTTCCTCGAATCCAGCACTGCCCGGTAACCGGCAATCACCCCGCTGTCCTCCAGGGCACGCACACGCCGCAGACAGGGCGACGGTGACAGCCCGATGCGTTCAGCCAGTTCCTGGTTGCTGATACGCCCCTCGGTCTGCAGCACTTCGAGTATCCGGCGGTCGAACCTGTCGATATCCATCCCCTGCCCCCTTTTCTTGCCTCGATGGCATATTACATCCGGAATTGTCTGTAATTCGCTATTTTATTGCTCTTTTTATGTAATTCATCATGCATTTCGCAATCAAAAACCCGCGTATCAGCCTTATGCTTTCCCTGTCGGCCACAAGCTGACGATGTGCTGCCAGCGGCCCACGAAGTCCCGTACAGCGCACCGAACCAACGCCGCAAGACAACCGGCAGGACCCGCTCCCTCCCCGACACGGGGAGGGTCGATTTCCGAGACCACAACCTGGAGCCACGACTGTGAGCACGTTCAACCACCGCAAGTACCGTCCGACACCGGCACTGCCGATGCGCAGCCGCCAGTGGCCGGACCACGCCATCGAACACGCCCCGATCTGGGCAAGCGTCGACCTGCGCGACGGCAACCAGGCGCTGCTCGAACCGATGAACGTGACGCAGAAACGACGCCTGTGGGACCTGCTGGTCAAGATCGGCGTCAAGGAGATCGAAGTCGGGTTTCCTTCCGCCAGCCAACCCGACTACGACTTCGTGCGCTGGCTGATCGAGGAAGACCGCATCCCCGAGGATGTCACCGTGCAGGTGTTGGTGCAGGCCCGCGAGTCATTGATCAAACGCACCTTCGAGGCCCTGCGTGGTGCGCGGCGCGCGATCGTCCACGTATACAACTCGACCTCGACCGTGCAGCGTGAGCGGGTGTTTGGGCGTGACCGGGCAGGTATCAAGGCGATCGCGGTCGAGGGTGCCGGGATGCTGCAGCGCGAGGCCGCCCGCTTTCCCGAGACCGAATGGGTTTTCCAGTATTCACCCGAGAGTTTTTCCAATACCGAGTGGGACTATGCGGTCGAGGTGTGCGACGCGGTCACCGCCGTCTGGCAGCCGACGCCCGACAAGCCATGCATCATCAACCTGCCAGCAACCGTCGAGAGCAGTACGCCGAACGTGTTCGCCGACCAAGTCGAATACTTCTGCCGCCAGGTTGCACGCCGCGACGCAATAATCGTGTCACTGCACACCCACAATGACCGCGGCACCGCGGTCGCAGCGGCCGAATTGGGCCTGATGGCGGGGGCAGACCGCGTCGAGGGCACGCTGCTGGGCAACGGCGAGCGCACCGGCAACATGGATATCGTGACGCTGGCGATGAACCTGTACAGCCAGGGCGTCGACCCGCAACTGGACCTTTCCAACCCGGACGAGATCATCCAGATCTATACGCAGTGTACAGGGCTGCCGGTACATCCGCGCCATCCCTGGATCGGCGAGCTGGTGTACACCGCGTTCTCGGGCAGCCACCAGGATGCGATCCGCAAGTGTCTGCATCGGCAGACCGCCGACGAGCCCTGGCAGGTCGCCTACCTGCCGATCGATCCGCGTGACCTGGGACGCGACTACCAGGCGATCATTCGCGTCAACAGCCAGTCCGGCAAGGGCGGAGTGGCCTTCGTGCTGGAGCGTGACTACGGCCTGACACTGCCGCGTTGGATGCAGGTCGAGCTCGCGCAGATCGTGCAACGCGAAAGCGAGACGCACAGCGGCGAGATCGGCAGCCGGCGTATCCACGAGCTGTTCATCGAGCACTTCGCCAATGCCGGCGACCCGGTCGCGCTGACCGGTTACCGTCTGCATCGCGAACACGGCGTGGACAGTATCGAGGCGCAGATCAGCGACAACGGGCGCGTGGATACGATCCGCGGCAGCGGCGAAGGGGCGATCGAGGCCTTCGTCGACGCCTGGACCGCAACCTACGGCAACCACATCAACGTCATCGACTACACCGAGCACTCAATGGGTGAAGCGACCGATGCCGAGGCCGTGGCCTATGTGCAGCTGAATATCGATGGACAGCGCTCGGCAGGCGTGGCTTTCGACCGCGATACCGTCAGCGCATCGATGCGTGCGGTACTGGCGGCATTGAACAGAGCGCGCGTGACCCGGGCCGCTGCCTGAGAAATTTGCGATCGATCAGGCGGCGCCCATGTGCGCCGCCAGCCTGGCGCGATCCGGTCGCTCGATGATGCCGCGCTCGGTCACGATCGCATCGACCAGGTTGGCCGGAGTCACATCGAACACCGGGTTCCAGGCCCCGGCGCCGTCAGCCGCGATGCGCTGACCGCCACACTGCAGGACCTCTTCCGCAGGCCGCTCCTCGATCGGGATGGCACGACCATCGGCCGCACCCATATCGATCGTCGAAGTCGGGGCGGCCACCATGAAACGCACACCGTGGTAGCGCGCCGCGACCGCCAGCCCATAGGTGCCGATCTTGTTGGCGACGTCGCCGTTGGCCGCAATGCGATCTGAACCCACGATCACCCAGCTGATGCCGCCCGCCGCCATGCGCGCCGCGGCGGCACCATCGGCCATCAGTTTCACCGGGATACCGTCACGCACCAGCTCCCAGGCTGTCAGACGCGCACCCTGCAGCCAGGGACGTGTCTCGTCGGCATACACCGTATCGATCCGGCCCTGGGCATGCGCACTGCGGATCACGCCCAGCGCGGTGCCCCATCCCCCTGTGGCGAGCCCACCGGTGTTGCAATGGGTAATCACCGCGGTCGGCCCGGTGATCAGGCTGGCGCCGAGCTCGCCCATACGCCGGTTGTCCGCAAGGTCGCGCTGATGGATCGCCACGGCCTCGGCCAGCAGAGCCGGTACCGGATTCGCCTCGTGCAGCGTGGCCAGCAACTCGCGCATGCGTGCGATCGCCCAGAACAGATTGACGGCGGTCGGGCGCGACTCGGCCAGCACGTGCAGATCGTCCTCCAGCGCCGGGCGCCAGCCTGCCGCATCCTGGGCACACCGCTGACGCGCCGCCAGCACCACGCCGTAGGCCGCCGCTATGCCGATCGCCGGCGCGCCGCGTACCACCATCGCGCGAATCGCGGCAGCAGTAGTGGCAGCGTCGCTGCACTCGATAAATACCTCGCGCCGTGGCAGCAGGCGCTGGTCGAGCAGATAGAGCCGGTCGTCACGCCACAGTACGGCGAGATCGGCGGTCACAGGGATATCCAGGGTCACTTCTTTCATAACGGCATGTCACTTCGCGTGTCTGTTACGCGTCTCGCGGTAGGGTCGAGGCAGGAAATTGCGCTATTTTATCCGCCTGGTGGCAAACAACGGCAAAGAATCGTGCAAACAGACCTGCTTATCCATGCCGACTGGGTGATACCGGTCGACGAACCCGGCGTGCTCGCGCAACACAGCATCGCCGTCGACGGCGGCAGGATCTCGGCAATCCTCACGCGCGACGAGGCGCAACAGCAGGTCACGGCGCGTGAAACCGTCACGCTGGCCGGGCACGCCCTGATCCCGGGCCTGATCAACGCGCACACACACAGCGCGATGTGCCTGTTCCGCGGCCTCGCCGACGACCTGCCACTGATGACCTGGCTGAACGAGCACATCTGGCCGGCCGAGGCACGTTGGGTGCACGAGGAGTTCGTCGCCGACGGATCACGACTGGCAATCGCCGAGATGATCCGCAGCGGCACCACGTGCTTCAACGATATGTATTTCTTTCCCGATGTCACCGGAAGGGTCGCCGCGCAGGCAGGCATGCGTGCTACCGTCGGCCTGATCCTGATCGACTTCCCTTCGGCCTGGGCCAGCGATGCCGACGCCTACCTGGACAAGGCAATCGCGGTGCATGACCAGTTCCGTAGCGACCCGCTGGTGCGCACCGCGTTTGCACCGCACGCACCCTACTCGGTGTCCGACGCTCCGCTGCGCCGTGTCGTCACGCTGGCCAACGAGCTCGACCTGCCGGTGCACATGCACGTGCACGAGACAGACACCGAGGTCAGCGGCAGCATCACCCAACACGGCCGGCGGCCGATCGAGCGCCTGCACCGTCTCGACCTGATCAACCCGACACTGATGGCCGTGCATATGACGCAGCTCGAGGGCGACGAGATCGACCTGTTCGCCGGCAGCGGCGCGCACGTCGTGCACTGCCCGCAATCGAATCTGAAGCTCGCCTCCGGTCACTGTCCGGTGACCCGGCTGCTCGAGGCCGGGATAAACGTCGCGCTCGGCACCGACGGTGCCGCCAGCAACAATGACCTGGACATGCTCGCCGAGATGCAGACCGCCGCACTGCTGGCCAAGGGCGGCAGCGGGGACGCCTGCGCCCTGCCGGCACAGCAGGCGCTGCACATGGCGACCCTGGCCGGCGCGCGCGCGCTCGGCATCGGTGACCTGACCGGCTCCCTGACGGTTGGCAAGTCCGCCGACATCGTCGCACTCGACCTCTCGCAGCCCGAGACCCAGCCGGTGTTCAACCCGATATCGCAGCTCGTGTACGCGGCAGGACGCGAACAGGTGCGTCATGTGTGGATCAACGGGCGGCAGGTGCTGAAAAATCGCGCACTGACGACGATCGACCTGGCGCAGACGCTGCAGCGCGCCACCAGCTGGCACGAGCGGATCATGAAACACCCTGGCTGAACTGCTGCACCCCCCATATCGCGCGGCCCAGGCGACGCTACCGGGGAAGCGCCCACGCCTTATAATGCCAGTCCAGATCGAACAGAAGGTCAGTGACCATGTGTGCAGCCATCAACGTTGACCACGCCGAAGTCAGCAAATTCGAACAGCTGGCCTCGCGCTGGTGGGATCCCAACAGTGAATTCAAGCCACTGCACGAGATCAACCCGTTGCGTCTCGACTACATCGACGCGCGGGCCGGGCTGAGCGGCAAGCTGGTGCTCGACGTCGGCTGCGGCGGCGGCATACTCGCCGAATCGATGGCGGCACGTGGCGCGAATGTCATCGGCATCGACATGGGTGAGGCACCGCTCGAAGTCGCGCGCCTGCACCTGCTCGAGAGTGGCCAGCACGTGGACTATCGGCGGATACCCGTCGAGCAGCTGGCGAGCGAAATGCCGGCGAAGTTCGATGTCGTGACCTGCATGGAGATGCTCGAACATGTACCCGACCCTGCCTCCGTGGTCGCGGCCTGCGCCACCCTGGTCAAGCCGGGTGGGCAGGTGTTCTTCTCGACGATCAACCGCAATCCCAAGTCGTATCTGTTTGCGATTGTCGGTGCCGAGTATGTCCTGCGCCTGCTGCCTCGCGGCACTCACGACTACGCCAAATTCATCCGGCCGTCCGAGTTGTCACGCTGGATACGCGGTGCCGGGCTCGATGCGCGCGACATCACCGGACTGACGTATAACCCGCTGACCGGGATCTACAAACTCGACCCGCGCGACGTTGACGTGAATTACATGATCGCGACCGTGCGCCCGGAGCCTGCGTGAGAAAACCGCCGCGTGCCGTGTTGTTCGACCTTGACGGCACCCTCGCTGACACCGCCCCCGATCTCGCCTATGCGTTGAACCAGACGCTGCTGCGGTTCGAACGGCAACCACTGCCGTATGCAACGATCCGTCCGGTGGTTTCGCACGGTGGCGTGGCGCTGATCCAGCTGGGCTTTGGCATGTCGCCCGATCAACCGGGTTTTGAGCAACGCCGGCAATACCTGCTGGATGTCTACGCCGCCAACCTGTGTCGCGAGACGGTCCTGTTCCCTGGCATGGCCGAGGTACTGGAACACCTCGAGGCACACGCGGTGCCCTGGGGCATCGTGACCAACAAGCCCGCCTGGCTCACAGATCCGCTGATCGCCGCGATGCGACTGGACCGGCGCGCCGGGTGCGTGGTGAGCGGTGACACCTGTGCCCAACGAAAGCCGCACCCACAACCTATCCTGCACGCCTGCCAACTGCTCGGCCGCGATCCCGCCGACACCTGGTATGTGGGGGACGCGGGGCGTGACATCGAGGCAGGACGCGCCGCCGGTTGCCTGACCGTGGGTGCGTTGTTCGGCTACCTGCACCCCGAAGATCCACCGGAGGACTGGGACAGCGATCTGACGGTCGAGAACCCGGCACAGCTGCTGACACTGTTGGACAATGGCGCCGGCATCGCCTGACGATGCCGCGTGGGGCTTTCCCAACCGCGCCACGCCGATCGGTTCCGCTGCCTACTACGCGGTCCGCTTCTGTCCGCTAGGGCAGCGCGAGCGCAATGCCCTGCTGCTGGCCTGGTACGACCTGGTGCAGGAGATAGTCAAACAGCACACCGACCCCGGTGCGGCACGCCTTAAACTCGACTGGTGGCGCCAGGAAGTGACCTTGCTCAATGACTCACGGTGCCGTCATCCGCTCACCCAGGCGCTTCAGGACGCCGGTGTCGATGCAGCAGCGGTAGCGCCGATGACGGCGATTCTCGAGACCGCCGACGGCGAGATCCGTTCGCCGCAGGTGCGCGATGACGATGCGTTCGCTGCTGCCTGCCGTCGCTCTTTCGGCAACTTCTTCGTGCTGCTGCACCGCCTCGACGCAATCACCCCCGAGAATGACCGGCACTGCCGCGAGTGTGGGGCCTATTGCGCGGCGGTGGAACGCATCCGCCAACTGGCCCCATCACCACTGCGCGTGCCACCGGACACCCGCGCTGCGGCACTAAGAGCGTTGTCGCCCGAACAGCGGGGCCGGCGTCTGGAGGCGCTGCTTGCCGGATTCGACAACGCACCAACACGACCGCTACCGGCGCTTGCGGCACGCCTGCTGGCGTTGAGCAAGGCAATGCACAACAAAATCCGCAACAGCGGTTATCCTGTCGCAGATGCCCTGGTGGAACGTGCGCCTCTTGGCCTGCTTTGGACCGCCTGGCGCTGCCGTTGACCGTATACAGAGAACACATCCATGCATGCAGACTACCGACCCGCCGATAACCTCCTCGAAGATCGGATCATTCTCGTCACCGGGGCCGGTGACGGCATCGGCCGCGCCGCCGCCCTCGCCTATGCCGCACACGGCGCAACGGTCGTGCTGCTTGGCAAGTCGGTGGCAAAACTGGAGGCGGTCTACGATCAGATCGAGGCCGCACGTGGCCCGATACCGGCCATCTACCCGATGCACCTGGAGGGCGCGTCGCCCTACGACTACGAGGAGCTGGCTCACGCGATACACAGCAATTTCGAGCGCCTCGACGGCATCCTTCACAACGCCGCCAACCTTCCCTATCTCAGCCGGATCAAGGACTACGACGGCGAGGACTGGCTGAAGGTGATGCAGGTCAATGTCAATGCGCCGTTCTTCATCACCCAGGCGTGCATGCCGCTGCTGGAACAGTCACCGGATGCCAGCGTACTGTTCACCACGGACGCGGCGGGACACCGCGGCAAGGCCTACTGGGGCGCATACGGCGTGTCCAAGTTCGCCATCGAGGGGCTGACCCAGACGCTCGCCGCCGAACTCGAAAACTCTGCGATCCGTGTCAACTGCATCGACCCCGGCCCGACCCGCACCGCCATGCGCAAACGCGCCTTCCCCGGCGAAGAAAATGCCAGCCTGAAAACACCGGAGACACTGGCGCCGCTCTACCTGTGGGCGATCGGACCGGACAGCCGCGGCACCACCGGCCAGCGCCTGACCTGGGACGACTGAGCAATTACCGTTTGACTGAGGGATTTCGGCCGGGGAAACCGCCCGGCGCACACCGCCGAAAGCCCCGATTTGTCTCAAGTCAGGATCCACGTTGACGCTATACCTCGAATGACGCGAACACCAGATGCGCGATCAAGGGACTCTGACGACAACGTAAACATCGAACTCGAACAGGTAAAGATCGTTTTTGCCGCAGTCCCGCTTTCTCTGGCGGCGAATCTGATCAACAGCATCATACTCAGCATTGCGCTGTGGGGGCTGCTTGCTCATTCAGTCATTCTCGTGTGGCTGTCCGGCATCACGGCAATATCCGCATTTCGCTGGTTGACCTACCGGCAATTCACGGCCGCGGACGATGCATCCCGATCCGCCCCGTCGTGGCGTTCGCTGGCAACCATCGGCACGTTGCTGTCCGGGGCCCTTTGGGGGTCGACAGCATTCCTGCTTTTCCCTGCAGACAGTATGGTTCATCAGGTCTTTCTGGCCTTCGTCATCGCCGGTATCAGCGCCGGGGCGGTGACCACGCTTTCGGCAATCTACGGTCTGGCAGCCGGCTTCCTGCTGTTGACACTGGGACCCATGATGTGGCGCTTTCTGGCTGCAGATCACATGCTTGGTCATACGATGGCGTTGATGACTGCATTGTTTGCGCTGATGATTGTTGTATCGTCGGGACGGCTGAATAAAACGATTCTCGAATCATTGCAGATTCGCAACCAACGACGGCAGGCCGAACGCACCATCCGCCGCCAGGCCCTTTACGACGAGCTCACCAGGCTTCCCAATCGGCGGCTGCTGCTCGACCGCCTCCGCCAGGAAATGGCACGGTCACAGCGGCACGGCCACATGGGTGCGGTGCTGTTCCTCGACGTGGACCATTTCAAGACCATCAACGACTCCCTCGGACACCGCGTCGGTGACAAGCTGCTGCAATCTGTCTCCTTGCGTTTGCTGGGGCGTCTGCGCGACGAAGACACCGTCGCGCGCATCGGAGGAGACGAATTCGTCGCGCTGATCCCCGAGATCGGCGATGCAAGCGATACCGCTGTCACCAATAGCCAACAGATCGCCCTCGAGATGCTGGACCTGTTTCGCCAACCCTTCACGATCGAGGGCCATGAACTGCATCTCTCCGCCAGCATCGGTGTAACGCTGTTTCCGCTGGGTCAGCAAGATCCCGAAGCCCTGCTACAGCAGGCCGACGTGGCAATGTACAGCGCGAAGGAAAGCGGTCGCGACAACACACAGTTGTTCCTGCCGAGCATGCAGGCTGCAGTCGATGAACGCCTGAAGATCGAACGCGGCCTGCGTCACGCACTCGCCCACGGCGGACTCGAGCTGTACTACCAGCCGCAGGTGGCCGACGACGGAAAGCTCATCGGTGCCGAGGCGTTGGCTCGCTGGAGGCATCCTGAATACGGTCTCGTGTCACCGGCACAGTTCATCTGTATCGCGGAAGAGACGGGATTGATCTACCAGCTCGGAGACTGGGTGTTACGGCGTGCCTGTGCAGACCTTGCAGAGCTCAGCGTCGACACCGACCTTCGCATCTCGGTAAATATCAGCCCGAAGCAGTTTCGCGAGGCAGGTTTCGTCGAGCGCGTAACCTCTATCGTTGCAGACACCGGCGCCCCGCCGGAACGTTTGACGCTGGAAATCACCGAAAGCGTCGTCATCGACAACATCGAACAGACCGTGGAACGCATGCACGCACTCAAGGCGCTGGGTATCAGCTTCTCGGTGGACGACTTCGGCACCGGACACTCTTCCCTCGCCTACCTCAAGCGCCTGCCGCTCGACACCTTGAAAATAGACCAGTCGTTCGTCCGTGATATCGGTACTGATCCGAACGATGCCGTCATCGTCGAGACCATCATCGTGATGGCCAGGCACCTGGGGATGGACGTGATCGCGGAGGGCGTGGAGACCAACGAGGCCTTGACCTTTCTTCGGTCCCGGGGATGCCGCAAGTTTCAGGGCTACCTGTTTGGGAGACCAGGGCCTCTCAACGCGTTGTACTCCAGTCTGGGTACACGGCGGGCAGCCGATGTGGCGAGTTGAGGGCCGGCCAACACGCACCCGAACGCCACTGAACCGGCGGCGCCCGCCACCATCCGCATCAGTTCATCAGATCGACCTTGATCCCACGCTCCGCCAGCATCTCTGTGCGGTGTTGCAGAAAACGCTGGAACGACGGCTGCCACCGATAGGCGCCGGACACCACGTAGTCGATCGCACCATGTACGTGAAAGGCCCGCAGGTAGGCTTCGGTGCGAAACACCTCGTGACCCTGGCGGTCGAAGAACACCAGGCTCGGCGCATACTGGATGCCCAGTTCCCGGGCCCAGTCACGCGCGCTGAGTTGGCGTCCGTCCGGGGTCTGCAGCGTGTCCGTTGACCGCAGATCGACCTGTGCCACGTCGACGTTGGTTAAGGCGTACGCCAGCTCGCTGCGCGACAGGGTATCGCGATGCAATTCGTCGCACGCGATGCAACTGCCTTGCTCGAACAGCACCAGCAGAGGCCTGCCGTCGTCGCCACGGTCGGCCAGTTGCAGCGGGCTCGCGAGCATACCGGGCAGACTGTTCAGTTTCGCACTCGCGGCTTTTGGTGATGCCGCGGCGAGGAAGTCCGGGAAACTGCCCTGTCGTTCATGCTGGCCGGCGACGAAGTCGAGCGCCACGGTGAATTTGTGCGGGGCGAAATAACCGTTGATGCGCAACACCACACCACCGCTTTCGTCGAGAAACAGCAGCGTCGGCGTATATTGCACCCGAAGTGCCGCGGCAAAGGCCTTTTCGGTGCTCCGCGCACCTTGCAGATCGGTCACCTCGCGGTCACCCCACATATTGATCGCAATGACGTCGAATCCCTGTTGCGTCTTTTCCGCTATCTCCCGGTTGCCGAAGTTGTCATTGAGCAACTTCGCGCAGTAGGGGCAACCGTCCTGGTAGAAATAGAGCAGCACCCTCCTGCCTGCCGCTGCCGCTTCCGCGATGTCTTCGCGGATGTCGAGGAAAGACTCTTTGAACCACGCCGGCTTTTCCTGGTAGCCGGGGTTCACCATGCCTGCACCGAGGGTGCCGCCGTGCACTGGCGCCCCCGCCGCATGCACCGACATGCCACCGACCAGAAGGACCAGCAAAAGCATCACAACATTCATAAACACTCCGACTAATGGCGATCGGCAACAGACCCGACCTGCGACAGGATATTTCTGCCTACCTGGTATACCCGGCGTCCTGGCCTTGTCTACCATGTCGGAAAGCCGCCACCGAACAGGGTTCCCGAAAAACGCCATTGTTCCGTCATTTAGGAATTTCGGGTAAGGCTCAAAAACCGACACTATTCCGTCGCTGTGCATTTGAGTAAAAACAAGCTATTGTTTTAGCTGATAAAATCATAACTGGCACGGGTTTCGCTATACGATTGCTGTTTATACAGCTATCGAGAATGCAGACATGGAAACGCTCGGCCATATCCATACAGGCAACCTTGCATTGGTCAATCCACTTCAGACGCACGGCACCGTTGTCCCAACCGCCCCGGAGAACCTGGGGCCGCGGGTTCTGGAGCTTTCGAGCATCCTGCAAACTACGTTGGATGTCGAGACGCAGATCAATCTGTTCGGCAAAGAGATCCAGCGTTACCTGGCGATCGACGGTCTGCAGTACACACTGCCCGACGACGAGAGCATCGTGCTGTATGGCCACGAGGCATCACATCGCGCCACCTACGATCTCAAGCTGGAGGACAAGACCCTTGGCAGCATCAGGGTCTGTCGCGAGCTGCCGTTCATCGACAAGGAAATACGTTCACTGGAGAATCTGCTGTGCGCATTGGTCTACCCCCTGCGCAATGCGCTGAGCTACAAGCAGGCAGTGGAGCTGGCATCACGTGACCCGTTGACCGGCATCTATAACCGCATGGCCCTAAAGGCTTCACTGACCCGCGAAGTGGACCTCGCGCAGCGTCAGGATCTGCCGCTCAGCGTGCTGGTGATAGACATCGACCACTTCAAGTTGTTCAACGACCAGCACGGGCATACGTTTGGGGACGATGTGCTCGTGGCGGTGTCACAGACCATCGCCAACACCGTCCGACGCAGTGACCTGCTGTTTCGCTTTGGCGGTGAGGAATTCGTTGTCCTCGCCAGTCACACGGCAGAAGAAGGTGCAATGCTGCTGGCGGAACGCATTCGCCAGAACATCGCAGCGCTGAGCACGGTGCGCGGGCGGGATGCCGCCATCACTGTCAGCGTGGGGATCGCACGTCTGCAGGACAAGGAACACGCCGACAGATTCTTCGAGCGCGCGGACAAAGCGCTGTATGCGGCCAAAAACAACGGTCGCAACCGCAGCATCCTCGGCTAGGCTAGCCGCAGCGCCTGCCGGTGGGACAAGCCGCCGCCAGCGCACAACGCCGGCACTGTGGCACCTTGCGGCAGACCTCTTTGGCGTGCGTCACGATCAGCGCGTGATACTGCTTGAACATCTCGACATCAGGCGGCAGCTCGCGTTCGAAACCGAGCCGCAGCTCATCGTATGCCTCTGACCCCTGCGCCAGTTCGAAACGCCGCAACAGACGTCGCGTGTAGGTATCGATCACGAAAACCGGTCGATCGAGTGCGTACAGCAGAATGTCATCGGCGGTCTCGGGGCCCACCCCATTTACGCCAAGCAAACCGGATCGCTGCAGCGCCGCGTCATGCTTGGCAAATACGTCCAGTCCACCCTGCCGATCGAGAAACACGCACAGATTGCGCAATCGCTGTGTCTTGACGTTGTAGTAGCCCGAGGGGCGGATCGCCTCGGCCACGCTTGTCGGGTCGGCCGCCAGAACCGCAGGCAACGAAAGCAGGTCCGCCGCCTTCAGCCGGTCGATGGCCTTTTCGACGTTGGTCCAGGCCGCGTTCTGTGTGAGCACGGCACCCACCACGATCTCGAATGCGGAATCGGCCGGCCACCACGGCTGCACGCCGTACAGTTGCTGCAGTGAGGAAAAGAGAGACGGCAGTGTGCCGACCGGGGGTTGAAACCGGGTCACGCGCAGGCCCGCCGCCTCAACGTCTGCCGCGCGGCTTCCATGGCGAGGCGGCAGGACCCGATTTTTTCGCTGCCGATTTCTTGCGCAGGCTCCCCCAGGGGCGCCTGTCATTGATATCGACGACCTTCAGCAGCGCGCGCTGTTCGTCACCATCGAGCTCACGCCACTGTCCTGCCTTGACACTGCTGTCGAGGATGATCGGTCCATAGCGCACGCGCTTGAGTCGCGACACCGTGACCCCGACCGCCTCCCAGAGGCGACGCACCTCGCGTTTGCGACCCTCCATGATCACCAGGTGAAACCAGCGGTTGCTGCCCTCTCCCCCGGCATCGACCACATCTTCAAAGCGCGCCGGCCCGTCTTCGAGCTGTACCCCGCTCACCAGTTGCCGGACCATCTCGGGCGTGACCTCGCCATTGACGCGTACTGCGTATTCGCGATCGATCTGGGTACGTGGATGCATCAGGCGATTGGCCAGGTCTCCATCGTTGGTGAGCAGCAGCAGGCCCGCGCTGTTCACATCCAGGCGGCCAACAGCGATCCAGCGCCCGGTGGGCAGACGCGGCAGGTGTTCGAACACCGTCTTACGCCCTTCCGGGTCGTTGCGGGTGACCAGTTCACCCTCGGGCTTGTTATAGATGATCACGAAACGCTGATCGCTGGCCAGGCGCTTGCCGCCAACCGGTCGGCCGCCGATCTCGATGCGGTCGTCGGGCGTAGCGCGGTCGCCAAGCTTGGCCACCGCACCATTGACCTTGACCCGGCCCTCACTGATCAGGGTCTCCAGATGACGCCTCGAACCCAGTCCGGCGTTGGCCAGGAGCTTCTGCAGTCTTTCGCCTTCCGGCGGCTTGGGTTTCATCGCTGTTCGTCGCCCATTTCGGCTTCGGCTTCGGCTTCGGCTTCGGCTTCGGCTTCGGCTCCGGCTTCGGCTTCG
>Ga0116162_10001258_pt1 | contig 16776 bp, 16 predicted proteins | sample AD_UKC105_MetaG_FD_89875 | JGI IMG/M metagenome (GOLD analysis project Ga0116162, IMG submission 89875) | Active sludge microbial communities of municipal wastewater-treating anaerobic digesters from Hong Kong - AD_UKC105_MetaG | ecosystem: Engineered > Bioreactor > Anaerobic > Digestate... | reverse complement strand
TTCCGGAGGGAACGCCGGTACCGTAAAACTGAATGAAGCAACGAAAACCGCCCTGCGACGCATGCGTCGCAGGGCGGTTTTCGTTGCTTCATTCAGTTTTACGGTACCGGCGTTCCCTCCGGAACCGTCGCGCTCGCCGTGATAAACTTTGCCACTGCATAGCACTTTACGCCGGTGTCGACGACCTGGATATAGTAGAAATCGTTGGTTTCAAAATAGATCAGCACCGAAGCGCCGTTCTGAAGTTCGCCGATCGGCGTATTGTCCTCCGTGCTCGGCACACTGCGCAATGCAACGACGCTTGCGGACACGGTGCCGGAAATCGTGCCGGAAACCGCTTCCGGCGTCGGCGAAGCGGTTTCGCCGGGCAGCAGGCCCGTTTTGTCGATAAACTTGATCGCCATATAACCGTAGAGGTTCTCTTTGACGATCTTCACAAAATAGTAGTCGCCGTCGGCTTCATATATCTTCAACTGCGTTCCGGAGGAATATTTTCCAAGAATCGAGTAGGATGCGCTCGGCCCCTGGCGGAGCACAACGCCGCTCGCGTTCAGCGTGCCGTCGGCTGCGGATGCAACCTGCTCCGGGCTTGGCGTTTTTACCGAGGGTTCCGGCGTGTCGTCCTGCTTCGGCGTCATCGTCGACGTATCGCTCGGCGGCGCCGTAACGTCAGGCGTGGTCGTATCGGCATCGGCGGGCGCCTGCGTTTGATCTTCCACTGGCGCGAGAGACGGCGTCGGCGTTACGGACGACACCGCATTGCTGCTGAGATTCGCGTTTTCATCATCGTCGCCGGAGCCGCGCATCGACCACACAATGAAATAAATACCGACCAGCATAACCAGAATGATGATGCTCAATACGATATACCCAAGCGGTGTGATGCGAACGGATCTTCTACTCATTTCTTCCTCCCCTGTGCGTGAAACGGTGTGCGGAAAAAGTACGTGCAAACTATAATTAAATGTCTACGCACAGTATATTGTTTTTCTCATGTATTTCAAGCGTTTTCCCTGAAATTTAATAAAGAGTTGCAACCTTTTAAAAAAGAGTTCACTTTTCAGCCGCACCCTTCCCCCCTTCCCGGCCGGTTGCTCGCGGGGTCATTTGCGCTCGCTCAAAACCACCTGCGGTTCTAAAGCCCGGCTGATACGGAACAGCAGCATTTCTTCGTCGGAACGTTCCAGTATGCCGCTGACGATCGTACTCTGCCCCTTGATCGACGCGAGCGCTTCCGTCAGATATTCCTTCCCCGGCGACTCGGACCACTTCGTAACGATCCGCCCGTCGAAAAAGCAAATCCGAATCAGGCGCGCGTTGGCCGCCTCTAAAAACGAAACCCGCAGCACGAGCGTGGGCGTTCCGTTTTCATCCGGCGTGAATCGCCCGCTTACGCCAACCTTATGCGTCTCCCCATGGGTGGAAAATTCGCAATACGCGGGTTTCTCCAGCCCAACGTCCAAAACATGCCGCTCGTCGATTTCATCGACGACGATCTGAAGCGCGCCGTTTCGGCAGGCGAACGAAATCGCGTGAAGGCCCTTGGCAAAATTATTCTGCAGCGTCTGCGCATACAGCGGATATACGCCAATCGCAGCGGCCCGCTTGTCCTCCGCGGCAAAGTACGCGCGGCCGTCGAGGCGTTTGCAGATCTCCCCGGCGTCGAGTTTCCCGCGCGTTTGAAACAGATCGCCGAATAGCTTCGTCCGCGGCGTATACAAATCGCACGCCAACCGTTTTTTTGCGTTTTGCAGTGTGCCGTCGAACATGCTCCTGGATTTTACCTCACCGCCAAGTTTGGCCGCATCGGCAAAATACCGGCTGGCGAACGCATAGTAGCTGCTCTGCTGGAACAATTCGTTGTTGCCCGCGTTGGAAATCACAAGCGTTCCGGTATCGAAGAAGCCGAGTACGTTTTGTCCGAACATACCGTTAAAGAGGAACGAACGCTCGTTCCTGCCAACCCATATCTGATAGCCGTAATTATAAGCGCCGAGCGTTTCCGGCGTTTCCATCTGCGTGCTCGTCGCCTGTTCGATCCAGTCGGCCGGCACGATCTGCTTGCCTTCAAACCGTCCGCCGTCCAGCACCATCTGTCCGATCTTGGCGATATCTTCCGGCAGGATATACAGCCCCCACCCGGCTTTTTCGTTACCTTTCGGACATTTCTCCCAAAAGAAGTTTTCAATTCCAAGCGGCTGGAACAGCCTGGGCGTCAAATACTCCGTCAGTCCCTGTCCGGTAATCTGTTTGATCACGCAGCCGAGCATGTAGGTATTCATGCTGTTGTAGTTGAAGCTCGTTCCCGGCTCCTTCAGGATGACCGACTCCAGAAAACACTTGACCCAGTCGGTTTCCGTGACCGAGCCAGCCTCGTTAAAACTTACGCCGCTCGTCATGGTCAAAAGGTGGCGGATCGTGATGTTACGGTGCGTAAACTGATTGATCTTGTTCATGATCGGCGCAAAAATGTCAGCCAGCCTGTCGTCCAGCGAAAGCTTGCCTTCTCCAATGAGGATGCCGATCGCCAAGCCGGTGACGGACTTGCACTCGGAGTGCGTGATGTGCCAGATGTGCTGGTCATACGCGCCGAACGTCGCTTCCGTAATCACTTTCCCATTTTTCAGCACGATCACGCCGTGCATGTCGAGCGTCGGATCGTCCCTCAGGTCATTGAGGAATCCGGCAACGTAGGACGATGCCACACCCTGCGATTCCGGAGAAACGCGTTCGAATGCCTTTTGGATTACCGAAGGCGTAAAGTTCGGTTTCTGCGGTTTCTGTTCGAATACCGCCCGCGTTGCGGACGTGTTGTCCAGCAGTTGTTTGATCATCACCAGCGCCCGTGAATCGGTTACGAAATCCATAGCCTTCCTCCTAAAGCGTTTCCTGCTTGTCGTGTTGTTCGTCGCCCTCCGACGGATTGTCCCGGTATTCTTTTGCGATTGCCAGCACGGCCCTCTTAATCAGGGAAACGAATTCGTGCGGCCCGATTTCCGGCTGTTCGCGCAGCCAGCGCATCAGCGCCATGCGAAAAGCATCCGTATAAAACGTCGCGTAAAAGTCGTGGTCGAGGCCTTCCCCAAACGCCAGCTGAAATCGCTCCCGCGCAAGCGGGTGAATAATCTCGCAGAAATAATCGGAAAACGAATTCTGTCCCTTCACCTCAAACGCGTTTATATAAAAATCCCTGTTTTCAAAAAAGTATGCACAAATGTCCTCATAAAATTCCCACTCGGTTTCGTAGTTCTGTTCATAGATGCGCAGTACGAACTCCGTGTAGAAAATCCAGTTGACGAGGTCATACTTATCCTTAAAATGATAATAAAACCCTTTCCGGCTCATGCCGCAGGCGGCGCAGATGTCGCCAACGGTGATTTTTTCAAGCGGATACTTTACCATCAGCCCCTTGAGTGCATCCGCCAGCGCGTGTTTCGTGATCATGGATTCCGGCATGACGATCCCCTCCCCTCCTTTTTAACAGTATAACAAATTCTTTGCAGATTCAAAAGTTTATAAAAATGATTTTTGCGCGCGGTATCGCGCGGCGAAAACAAAACCGCCCGCCTGCTAAAACGCCTTGATCGAATCGCATTTCGATATGCTATAATATGGTATCGGGCCGTTTTAAGGAGGCAAAGATGGATCGTCAAATCTATGTGAAAGAGTCCTGGTCCCAGGCCGATGTTATACTGCTCAAAACCGAATTTGGGTTGATCAACCATCGAACGGTCGTTCAGTTCGCATGCGACTGCGCCGCGCGCGCCTGCAAGCGCGCCTGCGCGGACCGCCGTGCCTACGCGGCAATTCTCGCCGGGCGCGGCTGGGCGGAGGGCATCTCGACCGTTTCCGAAGCGCGCGCGGCCGCTTCCGCCGCACATGCCGCAGCAAGGGAGGCCAAAACGCCGGGCGCACAGTTCGCCATACGCAGCGCCGCCCACGCCGCGGCAACGGCGCACGTCGTTATGCACGCGGTTGCGGCCGCAGATTATGCCGCAAAGTCCGCGCCGGACGCGCTGGAAGAACGCAGCTGGCAGTATGCGCATTTGCACTCCATGCTTCAGAGCATACCGGACGGACTGCCGAAACTATAACGACGCCATGAAAAAGACCGAAGTCAGCATCATTCCTTACGATAGTTCTCTTTTCCCGGAAGTCTTCGCGCTCTATCAGGATGCGGGATGGACGAATTATACCCAAAGCCGGGGCATGCTTGAAAACGCATATAAAAATTCCCTGCGCATCCTTTGCGCGTATTGCGGCGCAAGCTTGGCAGGGGTCGTTCGCGCAGTGGGCGACGGTTGTTCCATTTTGTATGTTCAGGACCTTCTTGTCCACAGCTCTTTTCAAAATCGCGGCGTCGGCAGCAGGCTGCTCGAAGCGCTTCTGTCGGAATATCCGGACGTATACCAGACGATCCTGCTGGCGGACGGCTCCGAATCTTTGGCCCGCTTCTATCAAAAACACGGTCTTAAACCCGTCGGCGCCCACGGTTGCGTCGCCTATTTCAAACACAAACGACCAGACTGAGCGGCGCGCGTTGATTTGCCGGAAAATCTGTTATGCCCCCTGCCAGCTTAACTCCATTCCCACGCCGACCTCCTGCGCGTGAAAGGTTTCGCAGAACGCACATTTTACCATAAGCGACGTGCAGTGACACGGAAAAACCGTACCGACGCCCTGCTTTTGCAGGGTTTGTATCGTTTTATCCAGATTTTCTCCCGTTTCAAACAGATGGAATCCACCGAAAACGCCGGCGATCGCCTTTCCCGGCAGCAGCGCTTTTGCCGCCGCGACCGTATTGCAGACGCCGCTGTGCGCGCAGCCCGTCACGACGAACGTGCCTCCCGGAACGGACAGCGCGAGGGCGGTATCGTCCAAAAGCGCGTCTTCCGCCCATGCGTCGCCGCCGCAGGCGCAGGTTTCGCCGACCGCACGATCCGCCTCGAATGCGTATTTGCGCGGAATTTCACCGAGAAACAGGATATTCCCGGAAATTTGCACCGGCCGGTCCGTCAGGTTCACCTCAACGCGCTCCGGCAGCTCGTCCGGCTGAACCGGACTGCCCGCATCCATGCCTTCGTATCGCTTCCGCCAGAATGCGTTCGGGTGCGCCGTCAGCCGGACAGGCTGCGTAAACGCCTCGAAAAAGGCCGGAAGCCCGCCCGTGTGGTCGATATGCCCGTGCGACAGAACGATGTCGGTCACGCGGCTTAAATCGATTTCCATACGCCGTGCGTTTTCGATGAACGCTTCCGAATATCCCGCGTCGAACAGGATCGTGCGTTCGCCGTCCTCAATCAGGTAACTTACGGCAGGCTCGCCAAGGTAATACTCGTCGATATACGTATGGTTGTCCATTAAAACAGTCAGCTTCATGCATCCGTCTCCCAAGGTCGATTTCCGTTCAGGAGCAATTGTACCATATCGAATTCATATTGCAAGCCTGCTTTCAGCGCGTCCTCGTCCATCCGGTAGTTCGGGTTGTGGTGCGGACGGTCGGTCTGTTTGGCCGCGTTTCGCGTGCCGAGTTCGACAAAAAATCCCGGCCTGCCGTCGAGGAAATACGAATAGTCTTCGCCCGGCATGATGCAGCCGATCGTTAGCAGCCGGTCCGCGCCGAAGCGGGACCGGATTCGCTCGGAAGCAAGGGCCGTCATGCGCGCGTCGTTGATCACGCTCGGATAGCCGGACTCCCAGACGAAGTCCGCAGTGCAGCCATGCGCAGCCGCCACGCTTTCGCAGATTTTCTCTGCGTCCCGCTCGATCAGCTTCCGGGTGCCGTCTCCGAACGAACGGACGGACGCCGTCAGTTTCACCTCGTTTGGGATGATGTTATATGCCGTTCCGCCGTGGATTTCGCAAACGGACACGACCGCAGGTTCGTTCGCCGCAACGCGTCTCGAAACAACGCTCTGCAGCGCGAGCACGATCTCGCCCGCCGCGAGCACGGGGTCGTTGCACTGCTCCGGAAACGCGCAGTGCCCGCCCTTGCCGACCACGGTCACGTCGAACCGGTCGACGTTCGCCGTCAGCACGCCGGATTTTACGCCGAACACGCCGGTGTCGAAATTGCTCGAAAGGTGGAGCCCCAGCATCGCGTCCACGCCGTCCACCGCGCCAGCGCGCAGCAGCTCGATCGCGCCGCCGGGCGGCAGCTCCTCTGCGTGCTGAAAGATCAGCCGCGCTTCTCCGCAAAAGGAATCCTTTGCGTCCTGCAGCAAACGCGCAAGACCGAGCAGCATGGCCGTGTGTCCGTCGTGCCCGCAGGCATGCATAACGTTTTCCACCGTCGAACGGTACGGCAAATCGTTGTGCTCCGGCATGGGCAGCGCGTCGATATCGGCGCGCACTCCGACGACGGCCGGAGTCCCCGGTTTCGTTCCGTAAATGTGCGCGACAAGCCCGGTCTTCGTCGGACGGTCGATCGCGTCCACGCCCATCTCGTTCAACACGCCGGCAATGTACGCCGTCGTTTCAGTTTCTTCAAACGAAACTTCCGGGTGCGCGTGCAAATGCCGCCGCCATTCGATCAGTTTCGGTTCCAGCGCGGAAACCGCCGGTTCAAAATTCATAGTACCTCTCCCAGTCCCCTTGGACGTTCAGTAGCATTCCGGGCCGTCCGGCTTGCCGGATTCATAGGGCGTGACGACCCACTTGATGCAGCCTTCCTTCTGGCCCGCAAAAATGTCGTAACCACGGATAACGTCGTTCAGCGGCGCGCGGTGTGTGATCATCAATCCGGTGTCCAGCCGCCCCGCTTCGATCAGGCGCATGATGTCGCCGCATTTGCTTGCGTCCACGCCGCCGGTTTTGAACGTGAGATTCTTTCCGTACATCCGGTGCAGCGGCAGCGATTGCGCCTCTTCGTACAGCGCGACGACGACGACCGTCGCATTCGGGCGCGCCGCCTGCCAGGCCAGCTCAAACGTCGTTTTCGCGCCCGCAACCTCGAACACGACGTCCGCGCCGCGGCCTTCTGTCAATTCCCGCACATGTTCGGCCACGTCGTCCGTCTTTGGATTGAGCGTAATATCGCACAGCCCGTTCTCCTTTGCAAGCGCGAGCCGTCCTTCGTTGACGTCCGCCGCAACGATGCAGGCCGGGCCGTACAGCCGCGCCGACATCATGGTGGTCAGCCCCGTCGGGCCCGCGCCAAGCACGAGCGCAACGTCCGCCGGGCGGATTTCTCCAATATCTGCCGCCCAGTAGCCGGTCGCCAGCACGTCGCCGACGAACAGCGCCTGCTCATAGTCGATTCCGGCGGGGATTTTCGTGCAGCTCATATCGGCGGTCGGCACGCGACAGTATTCCGCCTGTCCGCCGTCGATGCGGCAGCCGAGCTCCCAGCCGCCCTCGATGCAGTTGTTGACGTATCCCCTGCGGCAAAAGTAACATTCGCCGCAAAAGCTTTCCACATTGACCGCCACGCGGTCGCCGACCGAAACCGTCTTCACGCCGGGTCCGGTTTCAACGATCTCGCCGACGAACTCATGTCCGAGGACCACGCCCGTCCTCGCGCGCGGGACCGCGCCGTTTCGGATATGCAGATCGCTCGAACAGATCGACGCGCGCATTACCCTGACGATCGCGTCCCTCGGCTCCAATATCTTCGGCATGGGCACGTCGCTCAGCCGCACGCACCCTTGCTTTTCATAAACCACTGCCTTCATCAATCCGTGTCTGTCCTTTCAAAATTCGTTTGTCAACCAAGCGGTCAAAACGTTTTTGCCAGCCGTTTCGCACGTTCTATCGCGCGTTCCAGAATCGTTTCCGGCGGTTCCAACAAAAGATCGAGCCCGTCCGCGGCGATGGATTCAAACGCCGGGATGCCGAAAAATTTCGCCATATCGCCCAGATATTTCGTCCCGTTGTCCATCGGCGAACCTTCCAGCGCGCCGCCGCGGGTGGTCAGAAACAGCATCTTTTTCGCCTTGCAAACTCCGAAACACCCGTTTTGCTCGTCACAGTCGAACGTAATTCCCTGCACGCTGATATTTTCGATATACACCTTTAACAGTGCCGGAAAGCTTAAATCCCAAAATGGCGCGGCGATCACGACCCGGTCGGCATTTTTAAACTGATGCGCATACCGGAAACGCGGGTGGTCCAGTTCTCCCGTTTCCAGCAGCCGTTCCCGCTGCCAGAAAAAACCGTCTCGAAACGGCACGAGCGGTTCGTCCGTCAAAACAAGCCGGTCGAGCTTCGTTTCGTCCCGTTTTTCAAGTTCCGCCAGGAACGCTTCCGCAAGTTTTCTCGTTCGCGACTGCCCGCCGCGGATGCAGCAATCGATATAAAGGACGTTCGTCATCGCCAGCCGCCCCATTCGCCGAGTTCACCCAGCGCGCCGGAGCGCACCGCATCCAGCACACGCGCTTTCGACGGCACGGAGTCCGCCGCGCCCATCGACTGCACGCAGATCGACGAAGCGGCCGTCGCAAGCTGCAAAGCGTCCCTTACGCTCGCGCCGTCGAGTATTTCGTTAAGGAAATAGCCGCAGAACGTATCGCCCGCGGCGGTCGAATCCACGACCTTGACCGAATAAATCCCGCAGCGCTCGATTTTCCCGTTATGGGAGCAGACCGCGCCGCGTTTGCCAAGCGTGAGCAGCACGCTCATGTTCGGATACTTCGCCTGAAGCATGGGAAGGATATCTTCTTCGCGGCTGCACTTTGCAATCGCCGCGCCTTCCACCTCGTTGACGATCAGCCAGTCCAGCAATTCCAGCGGGTAAGAAAACACTTTGTCGTTCATCGGCGCGGCGTTGAGCGCAACCTTCATGCCTTTTTGATGCGCGCGCCCGATAACGGTCCCGACCAGATTCGTCTCGTTTTGCAGGAGGACGAGCCCGTCGCTTCCGATCGCGTCCAGCACGCGGTCGATATAGCTCTCGGTCAGTTCCTGATTTGTTCCGCCGTGCAGCAAAATGCAGTTCTGCCCGGCGTCGTTCACCTGAATGATCGCATGGCCGGAAACGCCGTCCGAGCGCTCCGTCAGCGAACAGTCGACGCCGCTTTCGATCAGCTTGTCGTACAGCATTCCGCCGTCGGAACCGATCAGCCCCGCATGGCGGACCGCCGCGCCCGCGCGCGCCGCCGCAATCGACTGGTTGAGCCCTTTGCCGCCGCAGTGGTCCTCCATGGAGAGGCTGGACTTCGTTTCGCCCGGCTGGACAAATGCGTCCACGCGGTACACATGGTCGATATTCAGGGAACCGAAATTTAAAATGTTTGCCAAAGAGGAGCACCCCGTTTCGTTGATTTTTCATATCGGTATGGTATGATGGATTCATACCGGTCCGTTACATAGATTTTAACACAAGGAGCGAATTTTCGTATGCCACAATTGCAACCGCATATCCGTCTTGAGAACAATCACGGCGCAGTCTGCGCGCTGCTTCCGGGCGACCCGGCCCGGCTGGACCGCATTAAGCCGTTTTTAGCCGACGCAAGGGAGCTTGCCTACAATCGCGAATACCGCAGTCTCGTCGGTTCCTATAAAGGGATCGAAGTGCTCGCCGTATCCACCGGCATCGGCGGCGCGTCCGCGGGCATCGCGGTGGAAGAGCTGCACAATCTCGGCGTGGAAAACATGATCCGCATCGGCAGCTGCGGCGCGCTCCAGCCGGAAGTACGTTTAGGCGACCTCATTCTCGTATCCGGCGCCGTTCGCGACGACGGAACGAGCAAAACCTATATCGACCCGATCTTTCCCGCCGTGCCGGACACGCAGTTGCTCTTTGCCTGCGTCGCCGCTGCAAAGGACAGCGGCTTTGCCTTCCACACCGGCGTTGCGCGCAGTCACGACAGCTTTTACACCGACCGCGAAGACGAAATCGACGCGTACTGGTCGGAGCGCGGCGTGCTCGGCTGCGACATGGAAACGGCCGCCCTGTACACGATCGGCCACCTGCGGCGTATAAAATGCATGAGCATCCTCAACAACGTCGTGGCCTACCGGACGGACACGCTGGATGCCATCGGCTCGTATGTGGACGGAGAATCCGCCGCCATGAAGGGCGAGGAACACGAAATACTGACCGCGCTGGAAGCGTTCGTCCGCATCGAATAGGAAACTTTCCTGTCTGCAAACGAAAAACAGCGGCTTTTGCGCTTTGCATCAGCCGCTGTTTTTTTGTTTATGCGCCGTAGTGTTTCATCAGCTCGAACACGCGGTTTTTAAACGCTTCCCGATCGACGCCGGTGACGATATATGCGTTGTGCTCCATCTGCTTGTCGCTGTAGAGGTCGGTCACGGTCTTGCCGCGCGTAACGCTGCCCTTGGTCTCCACACGGATGCCGACATGCTTCGTCGTAAAATACGAGTCGTTGTCCGCATACAGCAGCGTGACCGGGTCGTGCATGCACATGCCCGGCAGATCGAACCCCTGCGAATACTTCAAAACGCCCTGCACGACGTCGCGCGCGAACTTCGCCTGTTTCGAACCGAGCGCGCCGAGTTCGTCCAGCTCCTCCGCCGTCAGATAGGCCGGAACGGTCACGTCCAGCCCGCACATATAGACCGGCGCGCCGCACGTGAACACGATGTCCGCCGCCTCGGGGTCGACATAGATGTTGAACTCCGCGCACGGCGTCACGTTGCCGCCGACCGCCGCGCCGCCCATGATAACGATGCGTTTGATAAGATCGGGCAGGTCCTTATACTTGACGAACGCGAGGCCGAGGTTCGTCAGCGGCCCGATGGCCACGACGGTCAGCTCGCCTTTATAACGTTTTGCGGTTTCGTAGATCGCGTCCCACGCGGGCATGCTTTCCGGTCCGCGCTTCGGCAGCGGCACGTCCAGCCCGCCGAGGCCGTTTTTGCCGTGCACATAGTATGCGGTGGTCGGTTCGCACATCATCGGCTTCGCCGCGCCGCGATAGACCGGCACGTGTTCCATACCGGCCAGTTCAAGAACGCGCAGCGCATTGACGGTCGTTTTTTCGATCTCAACGTTGCCGGCGACGCTCGTCACCGCGACAAGTTCCAGATTGTCCAGGTGTTTCGAGAGCAGGATCGCGATCGCGTCGTCCACGCCGGTATCGCAGTCCAGCAGAAACGGTTGTTTGGCCATACCGTCACGCCCCCTTTCCATAGGTTGCCGCCGCCTCTGCAAGCAGGTCGACAAACCCCTGTCGGTCGATGTCCATGATGCAGCGCACGTTGGCCGGTTGGTTGAGCGAGCCGTACGGATCGCCGATCGTCGCGCCGCGGCAATAATCGCCCGTCGTTTCGATCTGCACATACATTTCGTGGAAAGTCATGATCTCCGGCTGAATCAGCGCCGCGACCGCGACCGCGTCGTGCACGGGCGCGCCCGCGTAACCGAGGCTCCTGTGGAATCCGTAAAAGAAATCCAGCCATTCGGCAACCACCGTGGCCACGGGATTGCCGAGCGAGCGGATGCGCTCGAAATCTTCGGGGAAGACGAGCGCCTTTTCCGTTACGTCGAGCCCCGCCATGGTGATCGGCAGGCCACTTTTGAACACGATGTCCGCCGCTTCCGGGTCGACGAGGATGTTGAACTCCGCCGCCGGCGTCCAGTTGCCGTACTGAATGCCGCCGCCCATCATATAGATATGCCGGATCTTCTTTTTCAGATGCGGATACAACAGCAGCAGCGCCGCGACGTTGGTCATAGGCCCTGTCGGGATCAGCACGACCGGTTCGTCGCTTTTTTCAAGGACGTCCGCCATCAGAGCGCAGGCATCCTGCGAGACAGGCTGATTTTTCGGTTCCGGCAACGCGGGGCCGTCCAGACCGGACTGGCCGTGCACGGTCGGCGCAATGATCGGGTCGGCGACGAGCGGTTTTACCCGTCCGGCCGCAAGCGGAACGTCCAGGCCGATCAACGTCATGACGCGCCCCGCGTTATAGGTTGTTTTCTGAATCGTCTGGTTGCCGCAAACCGAGGTCACCGCCTTGATATCGAGCAAGGGGCTGGCATTTGCCAGCACCCAAGCAATCGCATCGTCATGACCCGGGTCTCCGTCCAGAACGACCGGGATTCGTTTCCTCATTTCTGCACCTCGGACTGCGCCTTTTGGACTTTAATCTTTTTGACTTTTTTCAACGTGCTCGCGGCATATACGACCAGGCCGAGTATGGTCACGACATATGGAATCAGCGAAACGAGATAGCTCGAAACGCCCTGCAGTCCGCTGACCTTTGTGCGCAGCGCCTGCGCCAGGCCGAACAAGAGCGAACTCAGCATGGTGCCCACCGGCTCGCAGCGTCCCATGGCCTCCGCAGCCAGCGCGATGAAGCCGCGCCCTGCAACCATGCCGGAATTCCAGCCCTGCGAGTAATACATGGACATAAACGCGCCGCCAAGCCCGGCCAGCGCGCCGGAGATGGAGATTGCGATATACTTCATCTTCAAAACGCTTACGCCGACGCTGGACGCCGCATTCGGGTTTTCGCCGACGGCGCGGATATTCAGCCCCACCGGCGTCCGATACAACAGCAGCCAGATGAGGTACACTGCGATAAACGCGACATACGTGAGCACCGAATGGCCGGAAAGGATCTCCCCGACCACCGGGATATCCTTGATCAGCGGAATGTTGACCGTCGGGATCAGGATGTTCGGGCTGACCAGCGCGCCGGTATTACCGCGCATGCCGGTAAACATGTAGAGCAGGAAGATCGTTCCGCCCGAGCCCATCATGTTGACCGCGATACCGGCGAGGATGATGTCCGTTTTGAGCTTGAGGGAGAAGAAGCCCATCATCAGGCCGAGCAATATGCCGACGACCAGCGCGCCGATCACGCCGACCAGCCAGCTCTGCGTCCAGTAGCTGAACAGCACCCCAAACAGCGCGGAGATCATCATGATGCCTTCCAGGCCGATGTTGATCACGCCCGCCTTTTCGGCGATCAGCGCGCCGAGAGCCGCAAACAGGATCGGAGCGGTAATGCGGATAACCGAGAACAGGAATTCCGCTTTGAAAATGGTGTCAAACAGCTGTGACCACATTATTCAGCACCACCTTTCGCCTCGGCAGCCTCTTTTGCAAGGTCGGCGCGCGCAGCCCGCACGACGATCTTCTGGCGGTATCCCGAAAGGAACTGCTCCGCCGCGAAGAAGAGGAAGATCGCCGCCTGGATGATGTCGATCATTTCACTCGGCACGTCGCTGTACGTCGCCATCAGCGTACAGCCTTTGTTCAGGTACGCGATAAAGAACGCCGCGAGCGGCACGAGCCAGGGATTGTTTTTTGCAAGAATTGCAATCGTGATGCCCGTCCAGCCGTAGCCCGGCAGCTCCTTCCAGAGGAACGTGGAGTAGCGGCCCAGCACTTCGATGCCGCCGCCCATGCCGGAAAGCACGCCGCCGATCACCTGCGCGAGAACGATCGTGCCGCCGACTTTCATGCCGGAATACTTGGAAAACGCCTGGTTGATGCCGATCATGCGAATGGCATAACCCCAGCGCGTACGGTACATAAACAGCGCGACGATCACAACGAACACCAGCGCGACCACAAAGCCCCACGACAGCTTGCTGCCGCCCGGCACCATCGAGCCGATCTTTGCGGTGTCCGCGAACGCATACGTCTGCGTGGAACCCTTGCTGCGGTCCGCAAAGTTGTAATTCAAAAAGTGCAGCACGAGGTACATGCAAATATAGTTGAGCATCAGGCTCGTGACCATTTCGCTGGCCCCCAGCTTGACTTTCAGCAGCGCCGGGACCAGCATGATGATGCCGCCGATTACGGCGGCCGCCGCAATGCAGACCACCGCATGCCAGCTCGTGTTCATGTGAATGTAAATACCGCAGAGTGCGGCGACGAATCCGCCGACCATCACGATGCCTTCGCCGGCAAGGTTGAACTGGTTGCTCGAAAACATTACGCAAACGGCAAGGCCGGTGAAGATCGTCGGGATCATTGCCGCAAGGATCGTATAAAAGCCCTGCGTGTTAAACGAAGCAACACCGTTTTTCAGCGAAACGATCGGACCGATCAGCAGATAACGCAGCGCAGTCATCGGCTCGTCCGAAGAAAGAAAAATGAAAACCGTCCCGACGGCAAGCGCAACCAGAATCGCCGCCGCGCCGCGAACGAGCTCGAAACCAAACATCCGCTTATTCTTCATGGCATACCCTCCCGATCTCCTCGTCGCTCTGGCGCTTCAAGCCGAGCATATATTCACCCATCACAATATCGTCAAGCTGGGACGTGTCCTCAAAATAAGCAGCAATCTTGCCGCCGTAAAGCACGATCAGGCTGTCGGAAAGTTCCATGACCTCGTTCAGGTCGGCGGATACGAGCAGCACCGCCGCACCGGCGCGCGAGAGGTCGACCAGCTTCTTTCGAATGAATTCCGTCGCGCCGACATCGATGCCGCGCGTCGGCTGATCGGCGATAATCAGCGTCGGGTTGCTCGAAAACTCGCGCGCAACGACAACCTTCTGAATGTTCCCGCCGGAAAGCATCTTAACTTTCTGCTTTCTGGATTTACAGAGCACCGTGTAATCCTCAATCAGGCGATCGCTTTCCGCATGAATCGCTTTCATGTTGAACATTGGCCCTTTGTTGAAGCGCTTTTGGGTAAAGCGGTCGGAGATAACGTTTTCTTCGATGGAGGCCGCCTCCGCAATGCCGTATGTCATGCGGTCCTCCGGCACCAGCGAAACGCCAAGATCACGGATGCGATACTGCGGCATGCCGATGATGTTGATCCCGTTTACGGTTGCAGACCCTCCGTCCGGCCTGTTGAGGTTGAACAGCATATCGACGAGTTCCCGCTGGCCGTTGCCTTCCACGCCGGCAACGCCGAGGATCTCGCCTTTGCGCACCGAAAACGACACGTCGTCAAGCATGCGCTTGTTCCACTCGTTGGTATACTGCAGATTCTTAACGCTGAGCACGACGTCGGTCGGATGCGGTTCGTCCTTTTCCACGTCGAGCACGACGTCGCGACCGACCATCAGCCGCGAAATCTCCTGCTCCGTGATGGAAGCCGTTTCGTACACGCCCATGGATTTTCCGCCGCGCATGATCGTCAGCCGGTCGGTGATCTGCTTGATTTCGTTGAGCTTATGCGAAATAAAAACGATCGTATAACCCTGTTCCTTGAGATGAATCAGTTCCTTAAAGAGCTCCGCGGTCTCCTGCGTCGTCAAAACCGCAGTCGGCTCGTCGAGAATGAGGATCTTCGCACCACGGATCAGCGCCTTGAGAATCTCCACCTTCTGTTTCATACCAACGGGGATATCCATGACTTTCGCGTCCGGATTGACGGCGAGGTTGAATTTTTCCGAATATTCCCTGGTGATCTCCAGCGCTTTCTTGTAGTCGATGAACAGCCCGGATTTCTTCGGCACCATGCCGAGCACGATGTTCTCGGCGACTGTTAAACTCGGCACGAGCATAAAGTGCTGATGGACCATTCCGATTCCATGCGCAATCGCAACGGTCGGCGACGTGAGCGATACCTTCTGGCCGTTCACGATGATCTCGCCTTCGGTCGGCTGTTCCAGGCCGAAGAGCATCTTCATTAGTGTCGATTTGCCGGCTCCGTTTTCTCCCATCAGCGCATGGATTTCGCCGCGCCTAACGGAAAAGTCCACGCTCTGATTTGCGGCGATCCCATTGGGATACACCTTTGTAATGCCTTTCATTTGGACGATGATATCGTTTTGTTCCATATATCGGGTTCCCTTTCGGATGAATCTGAACTGGATCGTGCTAAACAGTAACTTTTTTCGATTTTACCTAGTAAAGCGATGCCTCTTTGCGGGCGCTTTTACATAATATAATAAAAATATCGAACAAATGCAATGTAAACCGGCAAAACCGATGGCTTTTGCCCGGTAAAGCCCATTATGAACCAAAGATCGGATATAAATCAAACAGAGGGAGCCGCTTATAGCTCCCTCTGATGATTGTATAAGCTAACGGTTTCAAGCGTGCTTATTGTGAATGTCGGGTGTGTGTTACGGCTGCATGGAGTCACGTAGCGTCGCAACGCCGTTGGTGTCGTCGCCGATAGCGGACGAAACGGTGATTTCGCCGTTCTTGATCGCTTCTTCGGCTGCCGTGACGGCATCCTGGACTTCCTGCGGCGCAACGGTTGCAAAGTTTTTGTCGGTCACGATGCCGACGCCGCCTTCGCTGAGGCCGAGGTTAACCTGCTGTCCCCAGTAGGTACGGCCCGCATCCCACTCGTCAAAGATCCAGATGATGGAATTGCCGACGTTCTTCAGGCCGGAGGTCAGCGTGATGGCCGCGAGTTCATCCGAAAGGGTCAGCTCCTGATCGGAGTCGACGCCGATAAACCAGGCTTTGCCGGATTCCAGAGCGGCTTCGGCTGCGCCGTTGCCGGACAGGCCCGCGACGCCCCAGATGATGTCGCAGTTGTTATCGTTGATCATGGACAGACCCATTTCTTTGGCCGTCGCGGTATCAACATAGCTGTTGACGTAACGGGTGTCGACCTTGACTTCGGGGTCCGTGGCCTGTACGCCTTCGAGGAAGCCATAGAGGAAGTCGTTGATGACCGGGCTGTCGACGCCGCCGACGAACCCGACGACTTTATCCGCATTGATGTTCGCAACGGAGGTCTCGCTGGTCATGGCCGCGGCAAAAACGCCGATGAGGTAACCCATGTCGTTCTGCTTGTAGCTGAGGTTGACGACATTGTCGTTCTCGCCGACATAAGTGGTGTCGTCATAGATCAGGAATTTCTGATCCGGATACGCGGTCGCGACTTCCTTGAGGTAGTCGGGCATCTGATACGTACCGACGATGATCAGATCGTATTCGCCGG
>Ga0116162_10001256_pt1 | contig 16790 bp, 15 predicted proteins | sample AD_UKC105_MetaG_FD_89875 | JGI IMG/M metagenome (GOLD analysis project Ga0116162, IMG submission 89875) | Active sludge microbial communities of municipal wastewater-treating anaerobic digesters from Hong Kong - AD_UKC105_MetaG | ecosystem: Engineered > Bioreactor > Anaerobic > Digestate... | reverse complement strand
TGTGCTGACACAGAAGAAGTGCTTCGGTGGATAAACCGTGAGCAAATCCATCAGTTTCTTGGCCTTGATGTCGTTATTCTCAATGAGCGCCTGTACACTATAACGGTCTTTCTCTGAACGCACATGCTTATGAGCAGAGAAATTAGCCACAATGTCAAAGCCCTTCTCTTCACGGAAGATGCGCTCAAAGATAGGGTCTGCAAAGTTCAGCGTATAGCAACGGAATTCATCAGGCACATACAGACCGTTCGTTGAACGTACATCACGCACCAACTCTGCTAGCCCGTTTTCATTCAGGTCCACCACCACCACTGATGCAGGTTCAAAGCGCAATACCGCTTTGATGAAACTGGAGCCAATGGAACCAGCACCACCTATAACGCAAACCTTCTTGCCCTTTATCTCTTGGGTGAGTCTCTCTGCATTAGCCTCAATATCACCCTTAAACATACTCTCCGGCCTAAACGTCACCGAATCGCTTATAAACTTTTCTAAATTGAACATATTCTATTATTATTCGTTATTCTATGAGGGAATCTATTGTGTGGTATATTCATCCTTTCAATCACATATCTCATTTACCTATCATACCCCTTTAACTACGTTCCAGATTTCATCTTCATCCAACGGCCTATACGTACCGTCCTTGGCTTCCAGAAGTATTGTACCTGACTCTAGGCACTTCAAGCTATGCCACTGTCCCTTTTCTATGTTCAAAACAGTGCCTCCAGGAACCATATCTATGGTATCAGTGATATTACCATCCTCATCATAGAAATACTCCTCAAAATGGCCACGAATGCATACGCAAGTCTCTGAACTATTTTTATGCCTATGAATGGGCATTACCGTTCCAGGCTCTATTGCATTTAACATACGCTGAGAATTATCCTCACTTGAATTTCGAAGGTCAAAACTCTGCCTTAACCTAGTATTAGCCTTTGCGGTTTTGGTCAACTCATTGAATATTTCTTCCCAAATAACCATATTATTATAAAATCATTTTATTATCCGGCCTAATGCATCCACCCACACATTGTCACCTTTATGTATAATCTCTATACCATAACCATCGCTTTCTTTAGCGCGTCTATCCGTACAGAAATAATGGAAACCAACATAAATATTTGCCGCTTTTGGCTTTTGTTTAAACGGACCACTTTTGTTGATTTCGTCATCTTTACTAACCATATATGTCACATTACCAATACTTCCATTATACATGTTATTACTAACAATGCATGGAATATTCAAGTCATAAGCTTTTGATAACCCCGTAAACCTATTATTAACGATTATACCACTTGACGCATCTTTAGTAACGAAAATACATGAATTTCTATCATTGCAATCTATGGTATTTGCTCCTATATATAATCTGGCAGCATCTGATGCCTTAATCAAATAGTCATCCTGACAATTACTCTTTAAATAACTATCAAACAAAGAGACCGATGTTCTTGATATTACAAATTGACCATCAATAAAACAGTGGTTAAATGTAACATTGTTGTCTATACCATCGTAGACTATTGGTTTATTTGACTTTCTTGAATAATCAATATTTGCAGCGTGTTTAAACCCCTTTATTACACAATTAAAAAAGGATATTGGTGCCTGTGTATCCTTGATTGCCAAAGCATACCCTTCAGATATTGCACCTTTATTAAGTATATGGCAATTATTAAAAACAATTGCCATTGGATATATCAACGATTCCGGACTATTTGTTATCACCCTTCTTGCATTGTCTATAACAACAGGAACTACATTGAGGGACGAGCTGCCATCATCATACTCACAACTACAGTTCAAAAAAGTAACATTATTTATTGATCCACAGCTTCCCACATCACCACTCCAAATATCAATGAATCGCTGAATATTGTAACCATAACAGTTTTCAAAACAGACATTATATGCGCACGAAGTTCTAAGGAACCCAAGACAGTTGGACATATTTCTTCCAACCACATTCTTAATAGAAATATTATGAGGGGACTTAATTGAGTTATCTAATTTTCCAAATTCACAATTGATCCCGTAACTTGCATTAATACTACACTCGATTCCATCTATGGTACAATTGTAGGTATCTCCAACAATATCAATTATAGACAAATTCGAGGGATCATTCCCTCTATTTAATTTTAGATTATTTATTTCAATATTGTAAACCTTATATACACTGTCTCCTAACCTTATGACTACTGGATTATAACCTCCAATTCCAAGGGTTGTGTTTTTATCTATGGCAGTATAATCTAAATTCTTAATGAAAATATTGCTCGATTTGCTGACATATATAAATGCATTGTATGATGCTTGTCGATATATGCTTATCGCATCTTGAATAACGCAATTATTAAAGTCAAATATTATACCATCCTTTTCAAACACCACTATAGGGTCAGTAAAAGAATAATACTTGTTTTTTTGAAATAATATAGTTTTCTTGTCGGTAGTATTCAAATTCACTAGCATATTAACCAGCTCAGCATTATTATTTACCTCAAACCACTCAACATACAATTTTTCATTCTTCCAAACACCATCAAGGATAACATTTTTTAAAATTTTATCGTTATTTGTCTTGATTTCAGAATTATTACCATGAATTCTTCCATTTAGTATGGAACCTCCCTCAAATTCGAGAACGCTATTGTTAGGAAGAATAATCTCTTTATCTATTTCGAAGTTATGTTGAACAACAAATATTGTATTCTCTAGAAGCTTACCATTAACATCCATAAATGACTTCTGCGTAAGCTTACCTTTGCATTCATCAAGGCAGACACGCCTCTGGGCGCTGCTTTCATGAACCTCATTTTTATTAATCTTCTTGTTTTTAGTCTTATAGTAATCTGGACTAGCACCCAGAGCGTAAAAATGGCTAACACAAACAAGAAAAACAAATAAAAGAAAACGCAAATACTTCATAAATAACTATGATTAAACATCTACTCTATCCCCCCGTATCTACTTACCTTTGAAAACACCTTTAATTCCCAATTGTAAAACTCTATAAAAAACTGTTATTGTATCTAATGGGAATATCATTAAGTGATTAACAGCATCTCGTATTCTACGTTTAAATGCTTTAAGTTTTCTAACCAGATAGTTAGATTCTTTGTAAATAATCTCTCTATTATGACCAAAATTCCCTACCGACATTATGTAGGCATTAATTCTTCTAGCCTTCCGTAACCATTTTCTCTCTGAAGAATACAAAGGCATCGACTCAATTGGCATGCCTAGATAATTCACTGCATATGAAGCGAATGCCTTCCACTCTGACATTGTTCCGGAACACTTTATTCTTTGTTGTAACAAATCCACATTCAATGAATCTTTGCTTGTCCACAACAATCTGCACCAGTCACAGATCTGTCTCAACCCCACCCCCTCTCGAAAAAAATGTTTTATTATATGGGTAAATACAAAGAAAACATCACTATTATAAGATGGAAGAAAAACTTGAGTTTGTCCATTCTGCCATGAGCGCACATCACCGCTAAAAAATACGTCATTCTGAACCTCGTCAATAGTTCTATCCATTTTCTTAAGGTAGCAACTGCGCAATGTGCCATGTAATTCCACTACCCAAGAATCAATTGTCATTGCTAAATGCCTAGCATGGATTGCTTCTTCTTCATTAGAATTAGCCAGTTGCAACAAAAAAGATTTTGCCTTATTATAATTATCCTCACTCAACAACAAATCCACATCACCACAGGCTCTCCACAATGGCCGTTCATAGCACTGCGCGACCCCCTGCCCTTTAACCAATAACGCATATATTTCTTCTTTTCGCAGTTGCTCTATTAAATCTGCCACATACGAATTCATGGCTCTATTGCGATTCTCTATCAATTGTGTTTCACCTATCCACTTTAACAGCAACTCCTGCGGCGGTTTCACATCAGAGTGTTCTATACCTACAAGGACAATCCCGGTAACCGATTGTTCTGATGAAAGTCGGTAAACATCAATCCAATTTATTATCCCATAATGTGAAAGCAGAACATCTCTCTCCCAGAGTCCTGCTCCGACCAATGCAAGGAATATATGATATGTTCTATCAGACATTCTTAAATAGTCTCTCCAGCATATTTCATTTTTTTCCCAAGTACCGTACAAAAAATCATCTGTATGTCCTTGATGAAGTTATAATGCCGATAGTAGTAGCAGTTGAGCCGGACCTTATCTGGGTAGATGACGTCATCATTGTATTCTACCGCTATCTCCTGCATAGGACGCATATCGCCCTCCTTCTGTTTCTTAGCCACATACTCAGATATCATTTCATCTTCTAAACGATACTTCAAGGTTGCCGGTCCGGTAATACCAGGGCGCAATTTCAATACATCACGATCATCTCCCACAAGTTTGTCTGCATATCCCGGGACATCTGGTCGTGGCCCAACGAAGGACATATTCCCAATCAATACATCCCATAGTCCAGGAAGCTCATCAAGTTTGTAATGCCTCAACTTTGCCCCTAATGGCGTGATACGAGAATCACCAGCGACAGAAACTGTCGAGCCATTATGCTTTACCGTCATAGTGCGAAACTTATGGCATTTAAACAACTTGCCGCCTTTACCGACTCTCTTCTGCACAAAGAAAGCAGGCCCTTCTGGCATCTTCACCTTCACCAGAATGGCCACTATCAGCAGCACCGGCCACAGGAACAGCAACCCGACAAACGAGACTATTCTATCAAACAACCACTTAAGTATCATTTTTCAGTCCTTAATTATTTCCAAATATATTTCATTATGAGGCAATTCCTCTATGACTTTGACATTACTTGCAGACAACGCGGAACGGTATGATGCAACATTATCTTTAGATACAGACTCAAATAATCTCAAACCTATACCAAACCCCACTTCATTCAACATCTTATTCATTGCAGTACCAAGGCCTTTACCACGATAATCTATATCAACCATTCTTCCGCGAAAGCCCTTTCCATGAAAAAAGCTTCTGTTAAAGCAATATCCAGCTATTCTATCATTAGTTACGTCTTTGAGCACGTATGCAAGGAAAGATTTATTCTTCTGAAGCTTTTTAATACTCTTTTCATCAAACCCATGAGGGCGGAAATATGTATAGGCATCTTCAGGTTGATGCACAAAGAAAGCAACCAGATCAGAAGCAGGAATACTATTAATAGGGGCAATATCATACCCGTCAGGAGTTGTCGTAAAAGAAAAGGCCTTTAATTTCTTTCCATATCTCACGTTGAATATCACGCCATTAAACCACTCAATGATATTCCAAAGCCAACTTAACTTATCTCTTAATAAGTGAGCTATCTTGTATAACATTGTGCTATATTTATATTAAGCAAAAGACTCTATTGCATTCAGGTATGCCTTGACCACGATATTCCTGTCAAATTCTCTTTCCACTTTTTCTCTTGCCATTTTCCCCATCGCTATTTTCTGCTTATATGGCAAATCAAGGAAGCGCTCTACACCTTTAATCAAGGCTTCTGAATTCTTAGCGTCCACCAAATAACCAGTTTTCCCATCTTCTACAGTTTCCCTACAACCAGGAACATTAGTAGTAATAACAGGACGCCCATTCGCGGCACTTTCAAGATTAACATTCGACATACCTTCGTGATATGACGGCATTATGGTACAATGTACATTTGTCAGATATGGCCTAATGTCAGAGGTGGTTCCAAGATAATTGATTACACCATCCTTAACCAACTCTTCCAACTGTTGCTGATAAGGACCTTCCTTCCAACCTAAAACCTGAAATTCTGACTGAGGATATTTCGCCTTAATTGTTTTTGCTGTCTCAAAATATTCTGATGTTCCCTTATCTTTCAGCAGGCGAGCAATAAACAAGAACTTAATCACACCATCGGGCGCATACTCTTGATAGCGATGATGCTCAAGATTGACCCCCGACCCTGGCAATACAATCGCATTGTTATCAGCAATCTTATGATTTACACAGAAATTCTTGTTTGTTTCATTCTGGAAGAACACCTTTGCAGCCTTGCCAATACCAAATTTATACAAACATATTGTCAGTTTCTGCAACCATCCACCATTTTCGATAGCATCACCAAGTCCTGTTACATTAGCAATCAAGGGAGTACCAGTCAAACGACAAGCAATACCTCCATAAACATTGGGCTTAATAGTGTAAGAAAGTACCGCTATAGGCTTCAACTGTTTAATAAGACGCCTATAATTCATCATTAACTTGAAATCGGCAAGAGGGTTCATTCCCCTGCGATTAAAATCCGTCTTGATTATCTCCGCCCCTATTCCTTTGAAATAGTTTACCCGTTCATCGTTAGTATCTGGCACAGATATGTATAATTGATAACCAGCATCAACTATAGCCTTCATAACCTCCTTTCGGAAGCTATGAAGGCCAGCTATGAAATTTGTTAGTACAAGGATATTACCTTTCATCCTTAAAGTCTTCCGTCAACAATACTTCTATCTAACGTACACTTCACATCAAAGATGACATGCTTCTCCTTCAGGAGTGCTGGCACATCCATTCCGTCAAACTTCTTGTGAGCCACAGCCGCAATAGCAGCATCAAACTTCTCAGTGGGAAGCTCATTTACCACTTTGATACCATACTCATGCTCCACAATAGCGGGATTTGCCCAAGGATCATAAACAGTGATATTGAGGTTGTACTCCTTCAAAGCCTTGTAGATATCAATTACCTTTGTATTACGGACATCCGGGCAGTTCTCTTTAAATGTAAAGCCAAGAATGATGATGTTAGAGTTCAGTACCTGAATTCCTTTCTTCAGCATGAGCTTAATGGTCTCAGAAGCGACATACTCACCCATGCCGTCATTCATGCGGCGACCAGCAAGAATGATTTCGGGATTGTAGCCATGACGTTGAGCACACTGTGCCAGATAATAAGGGTCAACCCCAATGCAGTGACCACCAACCAGACCTGGACGGAAAGGAAGGAAGTTCCACTTGGTTCCAGCCGCTTCCAGGACGTCAAGGGTGTCAATACCCATCTTGTTGAAGATCTTGGAGAGCTCGTTTACGAAGGCAATGTTGATGTCACGCTGGCTGTTCTCAATAACCTTGGCTGCTTCTGCAACTTTGATAGTGGGTGCAAGGTGGGTACCAGCTGTGATGACAGAAGAGTAAACCTCATTGATGTACTTACCTATCTCAGGGGTAGAACCAGAAGTAACCTTCTTGATATGCTCCACAGTGTGTTGCTTGTCACCAGGGTTTATACGCTCAGGAGAGTAGCCACCATAGAAATCAACGTTCATCTTCAGACCAGAAACCTTCTCTACTACAGGGATGCACTCGTCTTCAGTTACACCAGGATAAACGGTGGATTCATAAACCACAACGTCACCTTTAGAAATGACTTTACCAACGGTGGTAGAAGCTCCTACCAGCGGAGTTAGGTCAGGATTGTTGTCTGCATCTACAGGAGTAGGGACTGCTACGATGTAGAAGTTGCAATCCTTAATCTTCTCAATGTCGCTGGTGCAGATGAAACCATGGTTATTGATAGCATCCTGAAGAATGTCATCAGCTACCTCTAAAGTAGCATCGTGACCAGCCATAAGGGCGTCACAACGCTTCTGGTTCATGTCAAAACCCACAGTGGGGTATTTGGTTGAGAACAGGCGTGCCAAGGGCAGGCCAACGTAACCGAGACCGATTACACAAATCTTAGTATCCTTCATTGTTATATACTTTAATTATTACAATTATTATCAATTTTATGTTTTATCACTTCTATGATCCGTTTCGTTAATATATCCGCACCTTGTGAATTTAGATGGCTCCCATCATAAAATAAAGAAGGGTTATCAAAATAATAAGAGTTCTTGTTCTCCTTTATCAACGAGATATCTTGTTCAGAAGCATATTCCTCAATCCACTTATCAAACTCTAAGTTATCTGAAGCCTGAGGTGATTGGACTAGTATTAAAATAGAGTTGTTTCGTTTACATATCTTTATAATATTCTCAAGATGTGCAAGTTCTTTGGTATCCAGAGAAAAGTTACTATAGTAAGTCAAATCAACGTTTTCTCTATTCCCCACTAATGGAGCATAACCATTAAATACATTTGGCGCATCTAGTTTTACTCTAATTAGATAACTAAATGTCTTGTTATAACGGTAAAGCGCACTACAAAGCTTTAGTCTTTGCTGCCAGTCTGTTTCCTTGTCATAGTAATTCGATACTGGAACATTCTGACCATAATAAAGCTTAGTATCAGAAATACGACTTATCCAACTTCCATCAAGATGAACAGAACTAATATCTAAAATGACATACTTTGGAATCTGTCGTTCCAAAGTAGATTGCAACACTACATCAAAATAAATCATATCACGCCCGTCCAGCCCAGAATTATAGACACTCATTCTTAGGCTGTCTTCCATCATCTTTGAGTTGTAATGGTGATTGGCTGTGGATGAGCCTAAAATCAAAACATCTGCACTCTTCTTAAACAATGAGTAGTATATGGTAGATACCATAGACGTTTTATCAGGAAGGTTTCCAAATATCCTACTATGAGTAAAACCAACTCCAAGATCAATAGCCACAACCAATGCTCCGCAGCAGATGAACTTTATAATAAACTGTTTCATGGCAATCAGAATTGGAAATAAATGAATGAATTACCATCCAGTTCCCCAGAATATATCACCCATGCGATCATCAAAGCAATTGATACAATTCTAACAACCACATTAGGATTGTGGAAGAACCTCAACTTTTTATCATACTCCTTTAGCCATTCATCAACGAATGCCACAAAAATAGAGGGTATAGCAAATGTTAGGATTGCAAAGAATCCTCCTGTAAACATGCCTCCACATCCATTTCCAATCTGTGCCATTGTCCCAAAGAAATCTCCCACCGAAGCAGACCTCCAAAGCACTGCACCAATAGCGCAGAGAAGGAATGTCAGAATTCTACGGCTCCACTTATAAAATTCATTCTTCTTCAAATTATGCTTCTTCTCAAATTTCTTGCGTTTCTTCTCTAAAGCAAGGACAAGGATTAATAAAAGACCATGATAAACACCAAACAAAACAAACGTCCAGTTGGCCCCATGCCATGCTCCAATCAACACAAAATTAATAAGAGTAGCGAGATAGATTCCCCATTGACCCCAATCACGGAAGGAAACAGTAAGCGGTTTGAACACGTAGTCAGTCACCCATTGCGTAAGAGTAATGTGCCAGTTTCGCCAATATTCAGCAATATTCTGGGCAAAGAAGGGTCGTTTGAAGTTCTCAGCAACATTAATTCCCATCATTCGTGCTACACCAATTGCCATATCGCTGTATCCGGCAAAGTCGGTGTACATTTGTATGAGATATAGTATTGAGGCAACTATGATGGTCGTTCCATTATGATGTGCATAGTTATTAAACACTGCATCTGTCCAGGGCGCAATCCTATCTGCAATGCACATCTTAAGGAACATTCCCCAGAGGATTCGCTTTAATCCCTCACTCAGATTGTCTGCATCAATTTTCCTGGAAATATCCAATTGAGGCAGGAACTTGTTCGGGCGGTCAATAGGACCGCTCAGAATAGTCGGGAAGAAGGCAATGTAGGTTCCAAACTTAATAATATCCTTTTCCGGCTTGATATTTCCCAAATTCACCTCCAACACATAGCTCATTAGTTTGAACGTAAAGAAAGATATACCTATAGGCATCACAATGCTAAAGATACTCTCCTCCACATTCATTCCCCAGGAGCGGAATAGTGTGGCAAACTGATCCACCATAAAGCCTAAGTACTTGAAATAGACAAGCACACCAAGGCCTATGATAACACCAAGGGTTTTATACCGAGCCGCTTTCTTGGGATTGGATTCTGTATTACGTCCAATGGCAATACCCAATCCGTAGAAAATGAGCGTAGTGACTGCCAACAGGGGCAGCATACGCCAGTCAGCCCAACCGTAAAAGAAATAACTGGCAAGCAACAGCCATAGGTTTTGCCATTTACTCCCTGCTTTGTATAGCAGGAAATATGGCAATAACGTTGCTGCAAAGAACAGCCAAAAGTTGATGGAATTTACTACCATTGCCTACTATTAAATTATTAGCCTAAACGAGCAATGATGGTATCCACCATTTCACCGACTGTGTTCCACTTGAGTATTTCCTGCGATGTGAACTTTAATTTGAATGCTTTTTCAATGGCCACAATGAGCTGAATATGACTCAGGGAGTCCCATTCTTCAATGTCGTTAGCGGTGGTGCTATCTGTCAAATTTGCCCCCCCCTCCAAGTCAAGTACGTCTTCAAAAATCTCGTTCAGTTTGCTGAAAATTTCTTCTCTTTCCATAATGTTTATACTTTTAATGATTTATACTTTTGATAATTACTCTTCAACAACTTCATAATAACCTATTTCCTGCTTAAAGAAATAGCAAATACGACGTCCGCTAAAGGCAGGAGCGGCAACTGGATGAAATAACGGGAGGAAATCCTTAGATACCAACTCCTCATACGTCGCATCAATATCCTTAACAGTATGGCAAGTATGATAAGGCCCACATCCTTGCTTCTTCAGCATACGTTGCATTGTTTTATTATCTTCGTATGGCTCTACAAGTTCGATACGAACCTCATTTGGCTTGTATATGAAACAAATGCGGCAACGTTGAGTGTCATCGTTGACGATAGTATCCGCCTTATATCCTAAAATAGAAAAAACTTTTGAGGTTTCTTCTATGCTATCTGTAAGCCACCCAATATGATCAATCTTATTCTCCATCTTTCGTTTCTATATAACATTCTCTATTCTGGTACTCGTCCATATTCAAAACATACTGAGCTGTAGCTGCACCTTCAAGTGGTGTAAAACCAAGGCCGGTATAGTGGTTCTCCACCATCTTGTTCTTAGGAGTTGGCAGATATTCACCAATTATTTTCTTATAACCGGCGGCCTTCGCCTTTTCAACCATGGTATTGAGTGTAAAGTTTTCCATTCCACGCTTCAATACACGGCAGCTCATGAACCAAGTATCCACAAAGAGAGTTTCTTTGTCCAAAGGCTTCATAATGATAACGGCAATTAAACCATTATCACCAAACTTATCCTCCAGTGTAAAACTCAAGTCAATCACATTAGGATCATTGGCCAAAGCCTCAATATCAGCATCTGTATAGCGGACGGTACGCAGGTTGAACTGGTTGCTACGTTGGCTAAGTTGAGCCACACGAGGAGTATTGAACTTGGTGAAGCCACTTACGACAGAAACCATATTTAGCGACTTCAAGAAGTCAGCCTCATTGGTAAAGGTCTTGCTCAATGAAACACGTTGAGCTTCCACCTGATACTGCTTTGTGCGGTCTTTATCCAGATTGCTATAGGAGGCTGTCTCAAAGAGATTCAATGAGTAAAGATATTCCAAATACTCAGCTGGATCTTCCGGCAACTCAGGAACTGTGATACCCTTAATGTTCTCACGCACCATATTACGTTCAAACGGGTTATCATCCAGGAACACCATACTGTCAAAACCAATGTTCAAGATGCTTTGAATGGTACGGATGTTATCAACCTTGGTTTCCCAGTTGGCTTGGAACACAGCAATGTCATCCAGTTTCAGCACCATATCAGGATGTTTCTCAAAAGGCTCCTTTGCGGTTTCCTCATTATTCTTAGAGGCCACACAGATAATTATTCCACGTTGCTTGAGCTTCTTCACCCACATCTGAAACTCGGTAAAAGCTTTGCCAATTCCCAGTCCGTGACCAAGCTGAATGCCTTCCAAACCGTCATCACCAATCACGCCACCCCAAACTGTGTTGTCAAGGTCAAGTATCAAGCACTTCTTGAATTGACCTTTAACAGCACACACAATGTCCATCACGCGGGAAGCAACGTAAGGCAATGCATCCATTGAGAGAATCATCTCTGTACTGGTATAGACATTGGCAGCAAACATGAAATCACGGCCAAGTTTGTTCTGCAAGGCTGCAATATCACAGATGAAGAGGTTCTGGTACTGCTGTGAAAGGCGCATTAACTCAAAGTTGAGTTTGCGAACTTGATACGTGAAACTTGAGCCCACTTTGTTGGCATAGCTTCCAAATACCGTATCCTCTATCTCCGGATAGTTGAAGTAGATAATCTTCTTGCCAGCCAGCGCAGGGTTTTCACAAACGGATGCCAAGAAGTTGATCCTTTCATCAGCCAGTGTGGCCTGCTGTTCTGTACTCAACATAGAGTGATGTTCTCCCAGTTTATGGGTGCTCTGGAAGATGACTATGAAGTCAGCATTAAACTTGTATAGGTCACTTGTAGGGTCAAGCAATTGACGTTCTACCTGATTATACTCTGCCTCAAAGAGGTCGATATTATACCCCCTCTCTACACCCATACCACGAATGGCAGTGCACAATAGTTGTGTGGCGGTATCGCCAACTACTGCAATTTTGAATGAAGGAAGTGCCGTCAGATCTGACTTGAGATTCCTTTTTAGTTGGTTAAAGGATTGCATTTTGTCCTTTCTTTTGTTTACAAATTAGCTTTATACCATTCAATGGCCTCATTCAAACCACGAGCAAAATCATACTGCGGGTCATAACCCAACATACGTTTTGCCTTGCTGATGTCTGCATTACTATGCTTGATGTCGCCCGGGCGATCAGGACCAAAGTGAGGTTCAATGTCTTTACCCAGGGCTTTGGTAAGGTCATAATAGATATCGATAAGGTATTCACGACCACCATAAGCCACATTGAAGGCCTCTCCGCTTGCATCATCAGGAGCTAAGCAAGCTTTCAAGTTGGCTTCAATCACATTTTCAATATACGTGAAGTCACGGCTCTGCTTGCCATCACCATTGATAGTGGGCTGCTCATCATTAATCAACATCTTGATGAACTTGGGAATAACGGCCGCATAAGCACCATTAGGGTCTTGACGGCGGCCAAACACGTTGAAGTAACGGAGGCCAATGGTCTTCAAACCATAATGTTTGGTGTACTGTTTGGCCCATTCTTCATCAGCTCGTTTAGTGAGTGCATAAGGGCTAAGGAGGTTACCCTCTACCCCTTCCTGCTTGGGCAGGTGTGCTTCATCTCCATAAACTGAGCTGGAAGAGGCATACACAAAGGTCTTTACCCCTTTCTGACGTGCGGCCTCCATCATATTCAATGTACCTTGAATATTGTTAGCGCAATAGAACAAAGGCATTTCAATGCTACGAGGGACACTACCCCAAGCAGCTTCATTCATTACATAATCAACACCTTCACAAGCCTTCATACATGTATCAAGGTCTTTGATATCACCCTTGATAAACTCGTAATTGGGATTGTCCTTGAACAAATCCACGTTGGCTTGTTTACCTGTACTCAGGTCATCGAGGCAACGCACACGATAACCCATTTTCAATATTGCCTCACACAGGTTGGAACCTATAAAGCCGGCTCCACCTGTTACCAAAAACAATGTGTCCTTAGGAAAATGTAATTCTTTATATGTCATATAATTTACTGAAATATTTTTTCAAATTCTTGTTTGTATTGATGGTAATCAAAATCTTTCATATCCATACAATGTTGCTTCATTTTAACAATATCTTCTTTGCTCATTTTCGATACCTTCTTAAAAACATCATGCAAGTTTCTTATATCATCCACTAAAAAAGCATTTACTCCATCGCTTACAAAGTCTGTAATATTGCTGAAAATCGTTGCAATAACAGGTGTCCTGCAAGCAATTGACTCTGCAAGTTTTGTCGGGAAACCCGCATCATTTTTCCTGCTATGATTACGTATCAGCATCTGAAAATCAGCGTCACAGACCTCTTTCACAGCATCCAAGTGAGATAGTCTTCCCTTGAAATAGACATTAGGTATTACCTCGGCCTTGCGGCTAAAACCACTGAAAAACTGTTCAGCCGTCACGCCAACAACATTTAACCTTATATTGGGGAAATCTCTTATCTCATCAATAATCAAATCCAGTCGATCTTTCACACCGCCTCCTGGACTTCCTGCATATACTAGGTTAATCGGACTGCAGGCCACAAGTTGCTTATCTCTCATCCACTTTGGATTATTTAAATCAACCGTAGGTGGAACTAGGATGGTTTTAACTTCATCCTTATAAAAATTATAGAGATATCTACTAATGGCTATCACGCCATCCATTCGCTTCATACAATAGCGCATACGGAGAGCTATATCAATCCTTCGCATGATGTCACTTGGCATCCATCCGTTATTGCTCTCCCATTCCGTCAAATCGTGAATAACCTTAATACCTTTCTTATGGCAGGCATACAATATCTTTAGAGATGCTATTGACGGGAAATTATAGAGTATAACATATTCGGGTTCACGAGCAAAAATTTCATTGCAGTTTACGAATGTGCAAATCTGATGTATCCATTCCCCAATACTTGTTGGATATGAAACGGGGACACTATGAAACCCATCCACTTCAGTAGGTGTTTTCTTCAAGTCTTTAGATATGCCCATGAAGGTCACATCAAACCCCATCTCACGTAGCAGTTTAGCATTAGACAAAACGCGCTGTGCAGCAGCATTCTTGTCTGGCAGTTCAAAACCGCCTAGATAAAGTATTCTTTTCATCTATAGATAAATCAACAAACAACAAAAGGTCAACCATCAACTACCTATCAAATCTAATATTTTCTTGACTTGAACCTTAGGATTTTTATGGTTTAAAATGAAAAAAGCTGCCTTTTCTCCTTTCGTCCTTAAGACAACCGGGTTCTCTTCACATATCTCTACCAATTTATCCTTCATACCTTCTAATGATTCATCTTCAAAATAGAAAAGATGCTCATCATAATCACTTGGAATACAACCTAAATGACACATAACTGTAGGTGTACCCGATAAAAGGTATTCCATCGTTTTAGAAGGAAAAGAATAATCAGTAAAAACCTCGTTGCTATGTCTTGGATTAACAAGAAGAGTAGCATTTTTTTGCAATGATGCTATTTCATCAGAGGGTAAAACTCCTAAATAAGAAATTCTTGAGTCAATTGATGATGCCTCCTTTATGAAGTCTACTGCATCTCCCGAGCCGCATATCAATAATCGGTAATTATTGTATTTAATCATTTCAAAGGCTTCTACAAGATCCTGAATACCATATCTTTTATTTACGCCACCTGTGTATAAAATACTTCTAATTTCACCTTTGTCTTTAATTTCAGGGGGCACACCTTTTATTATTCCTTCTACAACCACATAGGGCCTTTTCACAGGAAGCCGATCCATCATTTTATCCGTAAGCAAAACAAAAGAATCTACATTGGTTAAATTATGGTATATAGCCTTCGTTTGCCTTTCTTTTAGCCCAAGTTTTCTATAGTACTTATTACATCCCATATACTCAGGTAAATCCGGTACTACGACACAAATACTCACATCTCTGTGAGAGCGTTTAAACTCAGATGCTATATTAAGTTGAAACAAATGCAAACCATATATGACAATACATTTGTTGTCCTCAATTCTACACTTCTTATACCATGTTTCTATTTCTTTTATCGTAGACTTCTTACAAGGTCTATTAATAAGAGGCAGATTAATGAACCCTTTACTGACACCTATATTTTTGTCTTTATAAATAAAATCACAGGACTTAACAAACAACTGCTTATAGCCAAACGGATACGTACTTAAAGACGGAATTGTAATAACCGTTAATTCTACATCATTACTCAAAAAACCATCAATCAATGCCTCTTGGAATTTCTGAGCAGCAAATTGGAACCCTCTCTTACTCTTTTGTAAAAAGACATTCTTCTGCGTTTCAGAATAAAGACAGCCTATTATTAAAATCCTTCTCATTTTCAATCTAACTATTGTGAACTACTTGTTTTCTAGATTTATTATTAAAATATAGGAACAAAATTACTAGAAAGATATAGGCATAATGCATATTCAGCTCTTCAAACATACATCCTTCGAAATTCATCAGTACTATTGGAGATAAAACACCGAAAGCTACTAATGATTGTATAGTCATAACTCCTCCTCTTGGTCGCAACTTATAAAAAATATGACTTAATAAGCAACTTATTAATAATGTTAGAATAATACCAAAATCGAATACCATTACCGTTGGGTATGGCACAAACAGATTATAGTACTTTGGCCATAGTTTCTCCCTAATTTCCCTGTTAGTCTTCCCTCCAGACAACCCCCAATAATCAAGCAAAACGTCTGAAAGCTCGCCACCTAGTGGTTGAAGATTGTAACTATTCATTGCATCCATATTAGGATACCACATAGAAGTGTAATTGGCTAATTGATATAGTGTTCCTTCTTTATCATCTACTGAAGAATTCTTGTCAACAGCCCCAAATCTATTAATTGTGATAATTGCACCTACAACTAATATAAGAGATAAGATTACACTAACACTAATTTTGAAAAGCCTTTTTGATCCTTTTGATAAAATTGGATATATAAGAAGAGAGTAGGCAATATACAGAATGATTAGTAATATAAGATATGATCTAGAGAAATACACCAACATTCGCATAGGGAAAGACAAAGAAAGAATCAAAAACACTATTGACAGAAACACCTTATTTTTCACTAAAAAATAAAAATGCAATGCCAGTGAAAACATAAACGTCGACCCAAATATATACGATATTGTAAGAAATTTCGTAGAAACCCCCATGCTACTAAGAGTGTCAGCAATAACATCCGGCTGCCCCTTAAACTGTCCATAATCCTCTACTACTGACCAGACGAATACTACAAAAACTAAG
>Ga0116162_10001243_pt1 | contig 16938 bp, 16 predicted proteins | sample AD_UKC105_MetaG_FD_89875 | JGI IMG/M metagenome (GOLD analysis project Ga0116162, IMG submission 89875) | Active sludge microbial communities of municipal wastewater-treating anaerobic digesters from Hong Kong - AD_UKC105_MetaG | ecosystem: Engineered > Bioreactor > Anaerobic > Digestate... | reverse complement strand
TGCGATACGGCGAGAGGCCGATGTAATAGGACGCCGGAACGGCAAAGAGCAGCAGCGCGGGCCAGGCGCGCTTCCCGCCGAAGCGCGTATACAGACGCGCAAAGACCGACGCGATCAGCCCGCAGAAGAACGCGCACTGCACAAGCGGCAAGATCAGCGGATGCGGGAAGAGCATGTAGCTTGCCGCATAGACGCACCCGGTCAGATAATGATGCCAGTAGAGTGGAACGTACTGCGTTGCGTTATAGTAGACGATCAGGTCGTCGATCTCATATTCGTACATGGCGGGGTAGACCGAAACGGCGATCACGAGCGTCGCGGCAAACAGCACGAGGAACGCGATCACGCCGGATTTCGGGAAGCCGCCGCGCAGCGCACGGACCAGCGTCCGCCAGAACAGATAGATCAAAAGCGCGCCGAGCAGCTTTGCGACGACGTACGTCAGTGCCGAGCCGAAGCGGTCGATCGCGGCGCCCGAAAAATCGGGAGCGGAGAAGAGCACCGACTCATAAAAAAACGATGCGATGATATGTGCGCCCGCAAGGGCAAAGACGAGGATTCGGGCAGCCTGATCCGAAAGGGCGTTCTTTTTCATAGACGATCGAACCTCCTCAGCGCGCCAGACTGTTTGGCTGCCGCAAAAACACGTTTAGTTCCTCCGGCGTCCCGAGCACGTGGACTTTATTCGCGTCGACCAGGGACATGTAGACGTCCATCCCGTCGGAAATCAGCAGATTGTACATCGGGGCGATGTACTTTTCGCGCACGCCGTCGTAGCCCTGCCCGTAGAGCCGGTCGTACGTCATCTGATAGAGCATGGCGCTCTTGAAATAATACGCCCCGAGCGAACAGTTGTCGGAGATGCGCTCCTTTTCGCGCACGCTCGTTGCGCGGCCGTTTTTGTCCGCCGCGACAAAGCTCCAGTGCGTGCCCTGCGCATGAAAGCAGGGGATATAGCCCGCGCCGCGGATCTGGTCGAAGCGCAGTTCGCCGGGCTCGACATAGGTGTCGATATTGTAGATCATGACCGGTTCGTTCGGCTCGCAGCGGTCGGCGCCGAGCAGCGCGGTCGTCGCCTGCCCGTCGGTCATATGCTCCAGTTCGACGACGGACGGCTGGGCGATGCGGTATTTTTTCGCCTGTTCCATTAAGAAGGCCGATGCGTCGTCGTGCTTGCGGACGATGAATAGGACCTGCTTGGCATGCGGAAAATAATCGGAAAGGCTGAGCATGGACCAGTCGAACAGCGTCCGGCCATGCGCCTCGATTTGATATTTCGGCACGGTATAACCCGCGTTACGGAAACGGCTCCCGGCTCCCGCCATCGTGATGATGATATTCATTTGAGCTCCTTTCGGCCGCGCTCGCAGATCGCATTCAGCTCGTCCGGGTCGTGTTTCAAAAATTCGTCGGGCCGCACGGTCCGGTCGTCGACGTAAAACCCGTCGTGCCCGGGCCAGGGTTTCCCAAAGAGGATTTCGTCATACGGAACGTCCCACTTTTCCAGCCATTCCGTCATGATTTTTGCGGTATGCTTGTTAATCAGCCCAAGATTCCCGCCGTAGCTGTTCATATTGCGCGAAGTGTACAAAACGATCTTTGCGCCCGCGTCGTGATAGCGCCGGATCTGCGCGACCATGTCCGCGTATGGAACAAGATCGGCATAGGACTCGTCCTTCCGCTTGATCGGGCAGAGCGTTCCGTCCACATCGATGATAAAGGTGTATGCTTTTTCCATTTTTCGGTCTGTATCCTCCGGAGTATTCGGCGCGCCGGGGCGCCGCAAAAACCTGTGTCAGTCCAGCCGCTCGATTTCGTCCATGATCCGAATCGCGTTCAGAATAAAGCCGAGCACCTTGTGCGGGTTGTCGATGTGCAGCGGGAGCATGGATAAAAACAGCGCCGCTTCGCCGACCCGCACGAAGCGGTAATCGTAATCGCTTTGCCGGACATAGCGCCTGAACGCCCGGCGGTAAGCCGCGTTGTCAAACGGGATCGACAGGCGCAGGCGAAGGTCGTCGTCGAGCGAAATTTCATAGATCGCGCTGTTGAAAAAGTCGTACAGGCCGCAGACGGAGTGCGAAAGCTTGCACAGATCGTAGTACGGGTCCGCCCAGAGCGCGTCCTCCGTCAAAGCGCCCTTCGGATCGACGAACTTGAGCGTCTTGGTCGCGCGGTCGAAAAGGATGTTGCTGAAACACGGGTCGCCGTGCCCGACGACGGCGACCGGCTTGTCCTTCAGCGTGCCGAACGCGGAGCGGTAGAGCGCAAGGAAGCGTTCGTAGACCGCGTCGATCGAGCCGTAGGACGTTCCGCTTGCTAGCAGCGCCGCAACCGACGCGTATCCGGGGTCTGCCTTTAGCCGCCGGATGCGCTCCTCGGTTTTTTGCAGGTACGTTTTGTCCGCCAGCGCGGCATAGTCCGCGCGGCTGACGGGGCGGCTCGTCCGGCTGTCGAGAAAATGGAAGAAGCGACGCAGCACGTCTTCGAATTCTTCCGCATCCATCGCGCCGTGCACGTATTTGACCGACAGGTTCGGGATATGCAGCCGCTCCATACGGTAGCTCGCACAAGACGCATCCTCCTGATAATCGAACGGCATGACGAACCACATCTTCATATCGTCCGGCAGCAAATGCCAGAACGTGTATTCCGCCTTGATCTTCTCGCGGTTCTGCGAAACCTTGGTCACGGTGTATTCGCTGGTTTCGAGCCGGTTGAAAAACCGCGCGTCGTAGCGGCGCGTCAGGCAGGCGACAAGCCCGTCGGCGTTGCCGATATGCATAAATTCGTTCCCGGCGAGCCGGATGCCGGCGGCGGCGACGCCCCGCATCGGCAGTTCCGTTCCGCCGGCTTCTTCCGCGCGGGTTAAAAACTGCGTATAGTCGTCCGCGCACGGGAACGCGTAGAAAACGGGCTTCCCGTCCTGCTCGGCCGCATAGACGCGCTCGGAAAAAGCGCAGCTTTTCACCGCGGTCTGCGCGGTTTCGCGGCAGTTGACGATAAAATCGGAAAAATAGTGGAGCACGCGCACCGGCGCGCCCAACCGGCTTTCCTCGGACGCGACGCGCTCGCAGAGGGCCGGGATATCGTCCGCGCCGTCCAGCCGCAGGATGATCGGCTCCATGCCCGGCGCGATGGAGGAAAACAGATCGAACATCGCGGAACGGATCGACTGCTTGTCCATCTGGATATCGCCGAACTTTCGTTCTCCGATGATGTTCGTTACTTCCGGCAGCGGCTGGGCCGAATCGTCGTATACAATGATCAGTCGGTTCACTTGGCGGAGCGCCTCCTTTTCAAAATAAGGGCAAAAAGCAGCATGAGCGCCAGAACGACAAGATAGCACAGCGCATAGAGCTTCTGGTGCTCGCTGTTTGCCGCGGTGAGCGTGGAATTCAGGTATGCCGCAATTTGCGAGGATACGTTTTCATGATAAAACGAAGTCAGCGCATATACGCCGATCAGTTCGAGGCCCCACGCCAGCAGGGAGAGGACGTACATGACGAACAGCCGCCCGCGGATGAGCTTGCGCAGGTACTGATACGCGCCGTTGGCGTCCGAAAGCACTTTTAGAACGCGGACTGCACGCGCGGAATGCTTCTGCGCGATCAGGTAGTCGTTCCAGAAACGATAGACGGACGGGAACGCCAGCCAGACGGCCATGAGCAGGACGAACACCGCAAGCAGGAAAAGGTACAGGGGCAAAACGGCCGTCCCTTTCACGACGAGCAGCACCGTCAGGAAAGTCAGAAGGGCCGCGGTATCGATCAGGCGGTCCGTCAGCACGCGCACGATGCCGCCCGCATAGTTGCCGATGACACGGCCGTAGAGAAAGATGCGGTACAGCTCGCCGACCTTGAAGGGGGTGACGATGTTGATAATCGTGGTTTCCGAGTAACGCCGCAGATTGTCGGCATACGAGAGGCCCGTGTCGATCATGATGATGTACATGCGGGTGGCCTTGATAAACTGGACGATGACCGAGACGACGAGCAGCAGCGGCAAAAGCACGTAGTGGCTTGCGACAAGGTCGGTTACGCCGGTCTGCTTGAGCGTCAGCAGAAAATACGCATATGCCGCCAGTATGAGGGCAAAGGTGATGCCGTTGATCCAGCGAGATTTCTTCATAAACCCGCCTTTTCCGGCGGAGCGGGAATCGAAACGATTTCGTCCGCCTCATATCGTTCGCGCGGAACGCCGCGCAGTTCCTTTTGCATGAAACGCCCGCGGGCAAACATATACGAAAACAACAGGCCGAGCACGTTCGCCGCCTGCCGCGTGAGCTTCACGTTGGACACCTGGTCGTCCTCGCTCCAGCGGATAGGGAAGAAGCGGGCGGTGTTTTTGTAATATTGCAGCGCGAGCACCATGCAGTAATTAAACTGAAGGTTGTCGCAAAACTTGTGGTAAAAGTTGCTTTTGAGCATGTCCGTGCGATAGAGGTTCAGGCCCGAACCGAGGTCGCGGACGCGCCTGCAGGTCACGAGCGAAAACAGCAGGTTGTACACGCGGTTTCCAAAGGTGCGGAAGCGCGAATAGCCTTCCAGCCGGGAGCCTTTCATAAACCTGGCCCCGAGGCAGCAATCGTAATTTTGATAGTCCCCGCTTTTCAGGACGGGCAGCAGGTCCTCCAGATGGCCCTGATCGTCGCCGTGGAGGACGATTACATAATCGAAACCGTTTTCGATCGCGTAGGAAAACGCGAGTTTGTGCGACCCGCCGAGGCCGTAGTTTTCCCGGTTGCGCAGCAGCTTGACGGCGCACGGGAAACCGCCCTGCCGCAGGCGCCGCGTCACCGCCTGCTCGCCGTTGTCCGTGCTGCGGTTGTTTACGACGATGACCTGATCGATATAGGAGCCGGCTTCGCCGCGCAGCTGGTCGAGCACGCGCACGATCTGGGCTTCGCAGTTATACATAGGGATAAAGAGCAGAATCCGCGGCTTCATAAGGTCACATCCTTTCGGTCAGGCGCTTGAGCACGATGAAGTTGCAAAACATCGTAATGGGCGTGATCATGATCTTCGTCAGGATCGCGCAATAGCGGTAGAGGAGCGAGCCTTCCGCCAGAATGCCGCGCAGCCAGTCGAACAGCGCCTGGTTCAAAAACGAAACGCCGGTGAGCAGAACGAACTGATATGCGACGTACAGCGCATATTTCCAGTGTAAAGACAAACCGTTTTCGTTTTTTACGAACGTCTTGAGCGTCGCCGTGAAGAAGACGAACGTGACCGCCGGGATTGCGGACAAAAAGTTGGAAATACCGGCGGGGACGCCAAGCACGGTGGTCAGCACCGTATAAACGGAGAAATCGATGATCCAGCCGATGCCGGAAACCCCGACGAATTCGACAATTTGCCGAAAAAGCGATTTTTTCAACGGCAAAATCCTCACAATACCAAATATGAATTATTATAGCATAATCATTCGGCATACACCAACCGATTCGGGTGGACAACCGTCGCTTTTGCAACGATTGCGGCCGCCTGCGCGGGATTGCTGATTCAGGTTGCTTTTTTTCGGGGAGATGTTTAAAATTGAATTACTGCTGGCGTGCGCGAAAGAACAGCACCGGATTAAGAGGAGAAATATGGGAATTAAAAAATTCTTTCAATGGAACAAGCGTGTAGCGGATTCATTTTGGAGGAAGTGCGGCTATTCCGACAGGAGGCTTTATCCGTATTACGAACAAACAGTGCGCGACCTGCTTAAAAAGGGCATGCTGGTATACGACGTCGGTGGCGGCGGAGACTGCTGCTACGCTGCCGGCAAGTCTGAAATCGGCGATTTCAGGATCATTGGCGTGGATATCGAGGACGTCCGGCTGAAGGAAAACAGCGCCGTGGACGAGATCATCGTGGCCGACATCACAAAGAAAATTCCGCTGCCATACGGACAAATCGATATGCTCACGTCAAGCTCCGTGCTGGAGCATTTGTCGGACCAGACGGCGTTTGTGCGAAACGCATACGCCGCGCTGAAGGACAACGGGATTCTTGTGAGCGTGTTTCCGGGTAAATTTGCTCTGTTTGCGCTGATCAACCGCTTGCTGTCGAACCGCCTGGCGCGGAAGATCCTTTTCTATTTTTATCCGCATCTGACCGGGGCGAACGGCTTTGTCGCATACTATGACAAGACGTACTATACCGCGTTTCGCCGCCTTTTGCAGGAAAACGGCTTTACGGTAGTGGATATGAAATGCAATTATTACCAAGCCGATTACTTCGGTTTTTTCCTACCGTTTTACTTTTTGAGCCTGCTCTGGGATTCGTTTTGCCGGTTATTCCGCATTAAAAACCTTTGCTCGCAGCTTTGCGTCACGGCGGTCAAGCAGCCAGCGGACACGGGCGCCGAAGCCGCGTAAACGCGAACAGGACAATCGAACGAAAAAAGCCGAAGCATCGTTTCTCAACGATGCTTCGGCTTTTGCTTGTCGCCGGATGACGTCAGCCTTTGTAGAAGTTATGCTTCAAACCAGCCTTGTTGATTTTGGCAATTTCCTTGAAGCGCTGGCGTTTTTGCCTCAGATACTCCGCCTGATCTGCCGAGTGGCTCGATTCGCGCTGCAGCTTCCGATAGCTTTCCCAGCGCTCTTGCGAAAGTTCGCCGCATTCGATCGCCGCCTTGATTGCGCAGCCCGGCTCCGTTTCGTGGCGGCAGTCTGAAAAGCGGCACTGACCGAGATACTGCTCAACGTCCGAAAACGTCTCGCCAAGGCCCGCTTCCGCTTCCCACATGCCGAGTTCGCGCATACCCGGCGTGTCGATGACCATGACGCCGCTGTCCAGCAGAAGGAGCTGGCGGTGCGTCGTTGTGTGCCGCCCCTTGTCGTCGTCCTCGCGAATGGAGTTGACGGCCATGATGTCTTCTCCGGCAAGCGCGTTGACGAAACTGGATTTACCGACGCCCGACGAACCGAGCAGCACGATCGTTTTGCCCGGCGCGAGATAATCGCCCGCCGCATCCATCCCCGCGCCGGTTTTTGCGCTGACGGCAAACACGTCCGCGCCGGACGCAACGCGCTTGGCTTCGAGGAGCCGGGCGGCGCAGTCTTCGGCAAGGTCGCTTTTTGTGAGCACGACGACCGGGACCGCGCCGGACTGCCAGGAAAGCGCCAGGTAGCGCTCCAGTCTTCTGGGGTTGAAGTCGGAATTCAGCGACTGCATGATAAACACGAAGTCGAAGTTGGCCGCAACCGCCTGCTCTCCCCGGCCCAGCGTGGGGTTGCGGCGCGCGAAATACGCGCGCCGCGGCAGCGTGCGGGTGATAACGCTGTCTCCCGCCGCATTGTACCGGATCGCAACGAAGTCTCCCGTCGTTGGGAACGCCTCCGCCCGGTCGTTGTAATAAGTGCCGGCTTTCAGCCGCGCAAAGCATTCGCCTTTCTCGCAGACGAGCGCAAAACGCTCCTTGTGGACCGCGGTGACGCGCGCCGGTATCCCGCCGTCGTCAAGCGCCGCCAGAGCCGCACGCATCGGCTGCGTAAACCCATACCGGCTCAAATCCATTGCTGCCTCCCATAGTAGTACGATGAAAAGCCGTCGTTGCCGAAGCGCAGGGATTCTTCCTGCGGGAAAACGACCGGAGCGTCATAGCGCTCGCAGCGGGCCGCTTCCTCCGGCAGAACGAAGTTCGAAAAGCCACACCGGCAGAGAATCATTGTCGTCCTCAGCGAGGGGAATATCGAAAAACCGTTTCGGTTGCTATACATGGTTTCCTCCTGAAATGGTACGTTGGTGGTGTTCCTGCAAAAAAGCGGCCGCTTTTGGCGGGCTTTCTCATCCTGCCGGAAACAGTAAGAGTCAAATTTGCAAATGCATAGCTGTTTAAAATCATAATGTCCTCCAATAAATTGTTTGTTGTTGTGTTTGGGCATAAAAAGAGCCGTGGAACGCAGCCTCGTTACGACTGCGCCCCACGGCTCCGAACCGGGTGTGATCGCTGTTTGTGCAATGAAAAACGAGCACACCTGTTCGATGTGCCCGTAGGAATACTACAGTTTGTTCGAAAGGTTACGCCATAAGACGCATCCGCAGGATACGCGGCCAAACATATGCTGGACCGGCAAACGTGCGCGTTCGCGTCTTCGGTATTCGGTTGTTAGGCTTTCGCCACCTCGACCCGATTGATCATGATGCACATAACTCCTTTCCGGATTTACTCAAAGCCGATAAACGGCCCTGCTGAAATCCCTCACCGAAAAAGTATAACATAGATAAACAGACGTCCGCAAGAAGAAATTTCGATGTGGCGGCCTTTATTTCACCAGCGCGTTCGCCGCGGCGATCGCCGCGATGCAGAGCACGACGCTGAGCGCGATATAACTCAGGCCGACAAACGCTTTTCCGCCGTCCATCAGGCCGTGCGCTTCCAGCGCAAAGGTGGAAAACGTCGTAAATCCGCCGCAGACGCCGACCTTCAAAAACAGCAGCGTGCGCGGATCGACGCCGGCGTTTTTTCCGGCGAACGCGACGATCAGGCCGATCAGAAACGCGCCGAGGACATTTACGCCGAGTGTGAGCAGCGGAAAGCCGCTGCCGTGCCGAATCGGCAAAAGGCTGATCAGGTAACGCATGACCGAGCCGAACAGTCCGCCCGCGCCGACGGATACGCAATCCAGAAACATCTTCATTTCGTCTTCTCCGTAAAAGCCGGGAACTCTCCGCTCAAACGTATGCAAACGCAACGCTTGCCGGCGGCGCCGCCCGGCCGCATATGCGAAGAATTCTAGCACAGAGTCGTTTTCAGCGCAACAAACAATCCGGAATTTGCTGCAAAGCAAATTCCGGACCAGGAAAGCAATTCATTTTCAGCCGAGCTTCGCGCCCTTCTCCACGGGTTGGTCCGGCCGGATGAGCACCACGCCCTGCTCGGCGTATACGCCGAGCACGAGTACTTCCGACATGAAGTCCGCCACCTGACGCGGCGGAAAGTTCACAACGCCGAGCACCTGCCTGCCGACGAGTTCGCCGACGCTGTAGCACTGGGTGATCTGCGCGCTGGACCGTCTGACGCCGATGTCGCCGCCGAAATCCACCCAGAGCTTGTAGGCGGGTTTTCGCGCCTTTTCGAACGGAAGCGCACGGACGATTTCGCCGACGCGGATATCGAGCTTTAAAAAATCGGTAAATTCAGCCAACGTTTCGACCTTTCTGCTTGAAGGTTCAGCCCGGACGGACGGCGCACATAACGGAGCCGGCACGTATCGCGACGACCGGCGATTCCGGCCGTTTCGCCTACAAAATACCGGCTTCCTTTTCGATGCGGCTCACCATGCCGTCCTGCATTTTGAAGATGACGTCCATCGAATCCAAAATGCCGATGTCGTGCGTTACGACCACGACGCAGTAGTTTTGCTCGTGCGCAAGACGGCACAGGATATCGATGATGTTGCGGCTGCTCGCGCTGTCGAGGTTGCCGGTCGGTTCGTCGGCAAGGATCAGGTCGGTATCCATCGCGAGTGCGCGCGCGATGGCGACGCGCTGCTGCTCGCCGCCGGAGAGCATGGAAGGGAACCGCGTGAACACCGTCTCCGGCAGGTCCACGCGTAAAATAAGCTCCTCGGCGCGCTTTTTTGCGTCCTTTGTCGAAATGCCGTGCAGTTCCATCGGGTACATAACGTTTTCCACGGCGGTCAAAAGCGGGAACAGCCGAAAGCTCTGGTAGATCATGGCGACGTCGTTGCGGCGGTACGCGTCGAGATCGAGCGTGTTCGTCGACCGGTCGCGGAAGGTCACAGTTCCGGTTTCCGGCAGGTCGAGCCCCGCCATGAGCGAAAGCATGGTGGACTTGCCGCTGCCGCTTTTCCCGACGACCGCGTAGATGTTTCCCTGTTCGAACGCGCAGGTGATGCCCTTGAGCGCCTGCAGCGTCTGGTATTTGCTCCTGTAGGTGTAGGTTACGCTTTCCAGCGAAAGAATGCTCATAACGGCCTCCTTATTCCTTTTCGGACAAAATGGATATCGCGCTCTTGCGGTTTTGTAAGATCAGCGCGGTTCCGGCGCCGAGCGCGTAACAGGCGAAGAATGCATATAAATCCGGCTTGCCTAACTGCGCCGCGTCGCCGAACGACAGCCACACGACTACGCTGATCAGCAGCCCGGCGGCCAGCAGGATCAACTGTTCGTAGAAGAACGTAAGGAAAATGCGCTTTTTCTGCGTGCCGAGGCCGCGCATGACGGCGATTTCCTCCCGCCGGCTGTTGATCATCAAAAACGAAGCGATCAAGCCGACGGCGCAGACCAGCGTCAGCAGGACGGGGTAGAGGATCTCCATGTACGCGCTGCGCTGGGCGATGCTGCTGACGGACTCGACAAAATCCTTGTCCTCGATCGTAACGGCAACCCGGATGTCGCGGTCCTGCTTGGGTCCGGAGAAGCCGACGTCCTCCAGGGCGTCCTTGAACTCGGTGAGCTGGCGCGCGTCTTTGAGCGTGAAGCTGAACGACGCCACATAGCTTTCGTCAAGCAGAACGTCGATCAGTTCCTGCGGCGTCAGGGCCGTAACGTCCTTATTCCAGCGGCGCAAGTGCCCGAAGGTATTGTAGCGCCCGTAATCGGCGGACTCGTCGTCCTGCAGTCCGTCCAGCTCCAGCACGCCGCCGGAAAGCGGACAGTAAATGTAGTCCTCGCTTGCCTGCCGGTAAAAGCTGCCGATAACCTTCATATCCAGGCCGACGAACGCGGGGTCGTTGACGTCGGAACCGCTGTAGCTCGTTCCGTTGACGACATATACGCGGATCGTGTCGCCCAGCTGAATGCCGTTGTCTTCCATAAATTGCGTGGAAACGGCGCACACGGGCTGCGACCAGGCCTGGTCGGCAAACGCGGATTCGTCGTAGCCCGGCAGGAATTCGTAGGTGAACTGGCTGAAATAAAACTCCGGCGCTTCCGCGATATTGTTCGTAAACACGATGTACGGCGCGTTGGCGAGCTGATTGAGCAAGTTCGTAAGGGTGAACCCGTTGTTCGGTGCGGGCACCGCCGCGGCGTCGCCGTCCGTTTCGTCCTGTTTTTGCACGACGCCGAGATAGCGGTAACGCTTATGGTACGTGATCGCGAGATCGTCGAGATAGTCCATGTCGATGAGCTGCTGCACGTACTTGTTTTTGATCAGCAGGTTTCCGGCGTATTTTCCGGTCATGGTCGTGCAGTAGCCGCGCAGGGTCGTGGTGTCGTAGAGCGTTTGCTCCGCCGTTCGATATGAAGCGAGCGTGGCGAGCAGCGTCGCTACGAACAGGAGCATGACGACGGCCAGAGCGGGCACGACCAGCGTGCGCGCGCCGCTGCGGCGGATGGAAAGCATGGAATACCGCGCCGCGCCCTTTCCGGCGGTAGAGGAGTGCTTCGGCGGGCGTTGCGTCCGGGTATGGGCCCTTGTCTGCATGACCTTGCCGCTGATCGTGCGTTTGGCAAAGTACAGGCAGAACCCCAGCGCCAGCAAAAAGACCAGCGCGGCGACAAGGACGGCGAGCGGAACGGAAGCGACGGGGACCGGCGTGAAGTTTTTGGTGATGCCGAGATATCCGCTGCTGTATCGAAGATCGACCGACTGAAGTTCGGAGACGAACGAATATGCGTTTGTGATCAGCTGCGCGGCGAACCGCGTGCCGATCCAGACGCCGATGCAGACGGCCACCAGCGCGATCAGGCCCGCGCCGAAGAGCAGGTACAGGCGCGTTTCGGCCTTTGTCGTGCCGAAGCAGCGCATCGTCTCGACCGTGTCGCGCTGTTTTTCCACAAATAAAAACGCGAAGAACAGCAGAACGACGACCGCCGCAACGAACGCGACGGCGGAGAGCGCGGCGGACGCGCCGCGAATCACGCTGAGCGAATCCGCAACGGCCTGGTACCCCTGGTCGTATACGTCGATTGTCGCGCGCGCCGGGAGCAGCGGCGTGACCGCCGCGACGAATTCTTCCGCGGTGCCGTTTTTCAGCGTCGCCTGGCCGAGCTTATAGACGTATTTTTCCGGCTGGGCCGACGCCGGGACGGACGGCACGTACACGTTGTATTGCAGCCCTTCGTAATAGTTGACGATGCCGACGATCTCGTAATCGTCCGAATTTGTCAGGCTGTCCGTGCCCCAGTAGCAGTCCGCGGCGGGAAGGCCGGTGTTGTCCATCGTGCGGAGCGTAACGGTATCGCCGACGGACAGCCCACCCGCGTCGGCCAGGGTTTCCGTCATAACGCAGACCTTTGCGCCGCTTTCCGCCTCCTCCTCGGTAAAGAGCCTGCCGGAAAGCAGGCGCAGCCGTTCCTGATGGAATTCTTCAAGGTCTTCCAGCGACTGCGTGCGGTAAACGTACACCTTGTTGTTCATGACGTTATAGTAGTCCGCCATGTCCAGATACACGTTGTCCGGCTCGGCGTAGATCGATTCCGGCGAATCGATCTGCAGGCAGGGCGATATGGCGGAACAATCGACGCCGGAAAGCGTCGCGGCATAGCTGTAAAACGACGACAGATGGATCGTTTGAAGGAAGGCCGAAAGCCCTTCGGAATAGCCGTGGATCACGTAATATGCGTCCGGGTCGGGATCGAAGTCGAATCCCTCGCTGTAGAAGAAGATGTGCTTTCCCTGCATGTCCGTCCGGTAGGAATACAGGCAGTCGGCAATCTCGGCAAAGAATTTCCCCTCGGTTTGGTATTGCGTCACGTCCGTGACGACCAGCACGTTGAACAGGCGGTAGGAAACGGACGTGGAATGCGCGACGAACCCGTCGATCAGGCCGATGGAGCAATCCGTCGGCTGCCAGAGCAGAACGTCCTGCCTGTCGGCGATCGCGTCGAAGTCGATCTGCGACACTTCGGAAAACATCGTTTCGTCATAGATGGATTCGTCCGGATAATTGTCGCCGAGGTATTCGATTGTCGCGATGGTCGTGTAGTTTTCATCGCAGTCGTGCAGCATTTTTTCGCTTGCGGCAAACGTGTTTACGCCGAGATACAAAAACGCTGCGACCGCAATGATCAGCAGTGTAAAAAGGATCGTCTTGAGCGGCATACGCAGGATGCTGTTTCGGCTGTTGCGAAGAATCATATTCCGTTTCCTTATCGTTTCACTCGGGTTTATTACCAATGTATTATAGCATGCGTATTTTTTATAGCATACAAAAAAAGCGATATAAGGCGCGTTTTTATAACGTGAGCCCGTCTAATATACAACGTAAGGAAGCAAACTGTTCACTATCAGCCGGACGATCGACGAAATTTTATCTTTTACGCAATGAATCAGTTATAATAAGCATAGATTCGTATGATCGTAAAATAAAACGACATACATCGGGAGGACGTATGGTAAAACACATTTGCGCCTGCTGCATGGCGGCGGTTCTGCTGGCCGGGCTGCTGCTGGGCTGCGCCGGCGCGGGAGCGACCGACTTGCCGCAGGTCGAAGCCGCCGACTTCGAGCCGGGCGAGCACGCCCGGGATTCGGTTTATGCGCAGACCTTTTCATACCGGTCTGTTACGACGGACGGAATGACCTTCTGCGTTGAAGAAAGCCTGCTGGACCAGATCGACGTCAACGCGCTTTTCGGGATCGTTTACGACGACCTACAGACGATACGCGGCGAATTTGGAAACACGGAAGACGTGCAGTGCTATATCCTTCGCAAGACGCTTAACCAAAGCGTCTGCGCCGTACCCGGAGAAATCTTCTGCACGCCGGACGACGTGACCGGCGGCGGGTACCGCGAAAGCCTGGTTTCGGCCGCGCTCGGCGCCACCGAACCGTGGATTGCATACGGCGCGTACGCATGGCTGTTTTTGGAAAAGACGGACGAACAAACGCAGGACGAGCTTTCGGCCTATTACTCCGACGAAGCAAACCTGCCCGCGTTTTCGCTTTTTGCCGGTTATTTCAATTCGACGCTTGCCGGCAGGCAGAGCGTACGGTATGCTAAAAAGACGGCGGTCGCGCTTGCGTCCTACCTGATTGGGGAATACGGGCCGGAGGCGCTGCTTACCGCCGGGACGTCCGAAGAATATCGGCAGGAATGGCTGGAAAGCATCGGCGTCCAGGCGGCCTATGCCGCGCCCTGCGACATTATGTGGCTGGACGGCGCGCAATATGCGTCTGCCGACCTGTTTCCATGGGATATTACGAAGGACGCGCATGATTTTTCGTTCAGCTTCCCGGAGGGCGTCGATTCGCCGCTGAAGGTGATGCGGTTTTTAGCCGATTACAATGCCTGCATGGAAGATTTACTCGCAGATATCCGGACGGACGCGCCGGAGTCGTACGACGCCGTTATGGCAAATTGGGACAAAGCGCTGCAAATTCAGATCGTCGATTTAAGCAGCGTCTCGTTTGCGCCGGACGGATACGTCTATTGCGATTCGCTTGCGTCGGCCGTCCGGGGCACGCTGGAAAACGTGCTTGCATCGGAATCGTCCGAAAAACTCTGGCTGACGGAAGGGCTGGCCTTCGCGCTGCCGGCCGCTGCGGGCCTGAAGACCGGCGAGTGGTATGCGTCGTTCCTGTTGGACGCAGGCGAGCAGGCCGGCGATATCGGGGCGTACCCTGCCGACATTCAGGACTATTACCTTGCGCGCGCGCCCTATCCCGAAGACGCGGACGCGTTCAGCGACGCGTTGTTTTTGGAGGCGGCGGCCGCGACCGCGCTGCTGCATACCGAATACGACCTCTCCGCGTTCGCAATGGGGTCGTGGAGCGTCGCCGCCTACCGGCACGGCGAAAAAAATGCGGACGCCTATCCCGGCCAGGGCAACCGGCTGACGTGCCTGCAGGCGTATGAGCTGGCGCGGTACCTCGTGGACACGTTCGGTCTGGATACGGTGCTCGGCTACCTTTACGGGGACGGGAGCTTTGACGACGCGTTTCACGAAAGCTTTACGCAAAGTTACGGCGATATGCTGGAAACGCTGCGGCTCGAGGCCGTCAAATAACAAGTTTTCAACAGGCAAAAAGCCACGGAACACCGCGGCTTTTTACTGCTGTTATATTACCACAAATCGGCCCAAAATTCAAGACTTGTTCGGCCGACGCAACGGCGGTATGCTGGGACGGTAAGGGGATGATCTTTGTGGAAAAGACCGCCGCGTTAAACCCGATCTGGCAGACGGAGCGGCAGCTTCGGCAAAAGCTGCGAGAAAGCAACGCGCTCAGCGCGCGGTTTGGATTGTCGCTGGACGAACAGAGCATCGCCGCGCTTTCGCAGGCGCGCGCGGAAACGCTCGCGGAGACCGGGCGCGTCGAATTCGGCGTAAGCGTCCTTCCGGACATGGTCGAAGCGTTCTGCGACTCGCCGTATCTGATGCAGGACGAATACGAAGCGACGCTGGCCGGCCTGATGGAAGCGTTTTACACCTACAAAAACGAGACGCGCGACCAGATTGCCGACGACGAACTGCTTGGCCGCATGCGCGCGTGTTTCGACGCGTATGAAGGATCGATGGACGCCGTGACGGGCATGTCGCTGGAAGCGCTGTTCGGAAAGGGCTCTGCGGACGACCGCCTGGTCGGGGAGACGGACGGCGATGAATGAGGAAAGCGGGCTGCTAACGCGCCGACCGCGCGCAATCGACGTTCAAAACCGGGAATCGTTCGGCGCGGAGTTCGCGGCGCTTCTGGCGGAACGCACGGGACGCTTTACCATGCGAGACAGTACGTCCGTCCGCGCGGAAACGGCCGAAGCGCTTGCGCGCGGAATCCTCTATTGCATCGATTTGCATCTCAGAACGGCACCGGACGGACCGGAAAGCGCGGCACCGCTGAAAACGCTTTATGAGGCGGGCGTTGCGGACGCAAAACGGCTCGCCCGCCGGGGAAAGCTGATGCTGCGGCAAGCCGAAGCGAACCGCCCGCCGATCGCGAATATCGGACTGAACGACACGCTTTCCGCGCTGCCGCTTTTTTTCCGGCGGTACGACGCGGATTTTTTTGCGCACGAAGCCCCGTGCGACATCGACTACCCGCTCAGCGTCCCCGTTTCGGAATCGCTGGCCGGCGCCGAGTATATCAACGAATACCTGCGCCGGCTCATAATCGAAAACACGTTTTTGCGGAGATTCCACCCGGCGCTGCTGGAATGCGTTTATCAGTCGCAGTACGGCGATTACGACGGGCTGCTGGTCAATCTGTACGCGCCTGTGGCGGAGGCCGCCGTCGGGCGCCTGCTCGCTGGGAAAACGGCGAAGAACCTCCGCACGGATTCGGCGGACCGCGGTTTGATTTGGCGGCGTTTTTCCGGTTTGCCGGACGCGCCGGCAAACGCGGCGCTGAAAAGCGCCGCGGCGTCCGTATGCGAAGAGCTGGGCGTTGCCGGAAAGCTCGAGCGGGATTATCTGGAGATGGTGGCGCTTGCGCTGCTGCCGCGCATCCGCTCCGCCAGGGGGCCGGACGAACTCGGGGGCGCGTTTGCTCCGAGCGCCAAAATACCGGACGGGCCGGAGCCTGAAACCGTTTTCTTCGACGGGCCGCGAATGACGGACGCGGAATTACGCCGTTTGATCGCGGAACTGCAGGGCTGCCGTTACGTTTCCGATCAGGCTGCGGAAATCCGTCGTTCGGTGCGCTCCATGCGGGACCTCGTCGAAATCCTGGATGTGGTCATGTCCGACGGCCTGTGCGAAGCGCTGGCGGCCGATATGGACGAACGCGAAAAAGCCGAGCTTGGAAGGATTCACGAAGCCCGAAACGGCGGGCCGAACGAAAAAAACGGGGAGACAAAGACACATGGTGAACTTGCCATACGGGCGGACGACGATTCCGTTTGACGAAGGCGGCACGACGGTGCTACGATCGAGAACGGACGAGTTCGGGAGCGCCCGGTCCGGCGAAGAGCTGGTCAGGGACGCGATGGAGCGTCCCTTCGGCGGCGCGCGCCTGCGCGAACTTGCACGGGGAAAGCGGACCTGCACGCTGATCGTTTCCGACCATACGCGGCCCGTGCCGAGCAGGGATATCCTGCTG
>Ga0116162_10001241_pt1 | contig 16945 bp, 12 predicted proteins | sample AD_UKC105_MetaG_FD_89875 | JGI IMG/M metagenome (GOLD analysis project Ga0116162, IMG submission 89875) | Active sludge microbial communities of municipal wastewater-treating anaerobic digesters from Hong Kong - AD_UKC105_MetaG | ecosystem: Engineered > Bioreactor > Anaerobic > Digestate... | reverse complement strand
TTCCGCAAAGCGGAATGCTCTACCAGCTGAGCTACTGAGTCAATATTTTCTAGACCTTGTGTAGCTTTTGTCAACCAGGACCACTTCCGCAAAGCGGAATGCTCTACCAGCTGAGCTACTGAGTCAATATTTTCTGAACGTTTTCATACAATCCTTTGCCTTGTTGACTTTCGTTGTATGTGCCTTTTGTTTCAAAGGCGGTGCAAAAATACAAGTATTTTTTTACGCTCCAAACTTTTCAAGTTCATTTTTTACCTTTTTTTTATTTAAAATTTGTTACCCTCTGAAAGATAGGGATTTTAATCGCACATTTTTTTTCAAACATCTATTTTTTCATTTTTCATATCAATTTCGAAGAACCTTAGTATATTTGTTTATACTAAAAAACCTAAACAACATGAACCTTTACATTACAATTATTGCACTGGGGCTTCTGATATTTTCGTCGCATGCTTTCAACGAGCTTTTCAATAAAACAAAAATCCCCAATGTATTGCTATTGCTTCTTATTGGAATTATAGTTGGCCCCATAAGCGGGTTTATCTCAAAAGATTTTTTTGGCGAACTTGGAAATGTATTTACCACAATTACATTAATTGTGATACTTTTTGAAAGCGGTTCAAGCCTAAAATTCAAAGAATTAAAAACAGCAATAGGATCGGCTACATTACTTACAATAATAAACTTTGTTGTAACGCTGGGGCTAACAAGCGGAATAGCCATTTTACTTCTGAAACTCGATATTTTAAGCGCCTTGTTTATTGGTGCAATTGTAGGCGGAACATCATCGGCTGTAGTGATCCCTATGGTACGACAACTAAAAATGGGTGAAAAATCAACTTCTGTTCTAATTCTTGAGTCGGCTTTAAGCGATGTGCTTTGTTTAGTTGTGGGGCTTGCATTGCTCGATGGGATTGCAATTGGAGAAGTTTCAACCGGCAAAGTCTTTTCCAAAATGTGGAAAGCCTTTTTATTCGCACTGTTAATGGGTATTGCAAGTGGCATTGTATGGTCATTGCTAATAAGGCTCATCCGAAGTGTAAAAAATTCGATGTTCACAACATTGGCATTTGTATTCATTGTATATGGCATTGTTGAACTACTGGGGCTCAACGGAGGAATTGCAGTCCTCAGCTTTGGCATAATTTTGGGCAATGTTGAAGTACTCAATAATGGTAAAGCAATTCGAAAAGTACTGAAATACGACGTTTCGGGGTTCAATTCAAACGAAAAAGATTTTTTCTCGGAAATTGTATTTATAATGCAAACCTATTTTTTTGTATATGTTGGTATTTCGCTTCAATTTGGTTCGTTGGGCGTATATGCAGTAGGTTTATTGCTTGTAGTATTAATCATTTTACTCCGAATTCCATCGGTTTCACTCTTTGTAGGTAAAAGTGTTCCAAAACCCGAAAAGGCCATCATGTCGGTAATGTCGCCCAAAGGATTGGTACCTGCAGTATTGGCATCGCTACCATTGCAACGTGGACTAAGTAACGGCGAAATAATACTCGACCTTGGCTATTCGATAGTACTATTCAGTATTGTTATCTGTTCAGTTTTGGTAATCATTCTGTCAGTGAAACCCGATTTATTCAACAGAAAAAGCCTCAAAACAAATAACAAAAAAGAAGATAAAACGCAAGAAAGTGAACAAGCTCAATTAATGCAAGAATAATATTCGGGAAATTATACAGCCATCAAACTTGGTTCAAATTCTTTTTTAAACATCGATTCAATATTACGCATAAACGAAATCCGGTTCGATTCCATTTTGGAACGCCGTAAACGAATAAACTCAAAGCCAAAAGGAGAATAAGCTTCCATTTTATTCAAATACGCACCAATGTATTTGTCGTGGTTTAATGCAACTGCTTCAACCAGCAAATAGCTTGTACTTTTAAACATCATTTGTTTCATGCTTTCGGTATTATTTGCCGAAAAACAACTCAACTCATCGAGCACCCTGTTAGTAAAATGGATAGTACGGTTAAAATCAATTTCGAGGCTCCCCTTTAGTGCCGAACGGGTGAAGAACGTGGTGAGTGAGCCTTCCATATCTTCGCGCACATCCTGTAAATCATCAACAAACTGAAGAAATGTTCCAAAACCAAAACAAAAGTGTTCTTGATCCGGGGTTAAATCACCCTTAATCAGGTATCCGTCGGCCAAAACCGATGTTCCTCCTTTTTCAATACAAATCGATAGCAAATCGGTTTCGCTCAAACCTTGGGCATCCATTAACAAAATGCTTCGGGTTTGCGCATCGTGAATGGCAAGCAAACTTTCGTAAACTTTCGGATATCGCTCTCTATCCCATTCGTTTTCAATCATGCCTACCAAATCGAAAATAGCCTTTTCGTTCTTATTGATATATTCAGTTTTGAAACCAAGCAACCTTTGCCTGAAACGCTTGCTAAACGAAATTTTTTCAGATTTACTTACGGTTTTATCGTCGAGATAATTATCGCTATACGGATAAAGCATGCTGTATGCAAAAACCGATTCGCTTACATCGGGCTTAAGCCCCATAAGCACTTGCAAACTATTAACAATCCATAGGTTACGGCTTGCCTGAAAAATATCTTGAACAGCAATTGACGGGTCAAAATCGCGAGCCATCTTAAAAAACTTTTTCGATACATCCATTATTTGCATCGACGAAAGTACCGACAGTTCGTTTCGGTTAAATTTGAACACATTTTTCAATAAAGCCGCAAAATTTGCATTCAACTGATCGCTCAATTTTTTGCGTGCCGGAGCATCCATTGTTTTTAAAGCAGCCATATTGCGTTGCATATTCGAAAAGCTTTGCATTTTATTTTGATTCAGCTTCTTTTCCTGATCAGTAAACTTTCCTTCTTCGAAAGGAAAATCAGTTTTTAGTTCGTTCCAAATTTTAGCGCAGCTATCGATGTAAGCATTTATTTCCATTTCTTTTTTAATTAAGTTTGCAACACAAAAAGATTAAAAAAAAAGCTACGAACAACAAACAAAAAGGCCAATTACCTTTTTTTACCTGTAAACGATATACTTTTACCAATTAATAATTCAAATTAAGCCATGACAGCAGCAAGCAAACTTAAGAATTTTTTGCGCACAACCCTTATTGGTGGCTTGGCCGCCATACTTCCTTTAGGACTGATTATAATTATATTCAGATGGATTATCCTATTAATTGAGCGCTATCTTGAACCCTTGGTCAACCTTTTCGAAACCGATTCGCGCATATCAACCATAATTGTATATGTTATATCGGTAGTTGCTATAGTTACTGCTTTTTTCTTTTTCGGATTATTCATAAAAACCCGCTTCGGAAACCTATTGCTCAACCATTTCGAAGAGACCTATTTTATGAAAATACCTGGATATAAAACAGCTCGCGAAATTGTGCAACAATTTTTTGGTGGCAACCGTTCATTCTTTTCCGAAGTTGTTTTAGTCGATATATTTGGCACAGGTGTTCTAATGACTGGTTTTATTACCGACTACCAAGAGCAAAACAACTACATTACGGTTTTTGTACCAACAGGCCCCAACCCTACTTCAGGCAACATTTACCATATACCTAAAGAAAGATTAAAGCGCAGCAATATCGCCGTTGATTCGGCCGTTAAAACCATAATTAGCTGCGGTGCCGGTTCATCGGCAGTTTTCGATGCCTCCGATATACCAAACAATAAATCAAACATTGACCAAAACACTACCAACATATTATGATTTTCGCCCTTCTTATTTATAAAAAGTCTCGATAAACATTAACCATATGGATTTGTTTACTATTTTTGGGCGCCTCAAAATCGAATAAATTGTTAACATTACGCGACATAGAAACCGGCAAAATGGTAGTTGTTAAAGCTGTACACGGACGTAGCAGCTTTCGCCAAAGGATTTCGGAAATGGGTTTCATTAAAGGCCGCGAGGTTTTTGTAATGAAAAACGCTCCATTTCGCGACCCTATTGAATACCGCATTATGGGTTACAACATTTCGTTGCGCCGAAGCGAAGCCGCGTTAATTGAAGTAATGACACAGCAAGAAGCTACCGATTTTGAAAACAGCTTCAACGGAACATTAATCTTCAACAAAAATGAAAAGAAAAGCAATCATCAGCAATCCGAAATTAATATCGCATTTGTTGGCAACCCTAACTCCGGAAAAACATCAATTTTTAATTGTCTAACAGGTAAACACGAACACGTTGGTAACTATTCGGGCGTTACCGTTGATGCAAAAAAAGCCAAAATAAGTTACAACAACTACCTTATTCATTTAACCGACCTCCCAGGTACCTATTCGCTTTCGCCCAACTCGCCCGATGAACTTTTTGTTCGCGACCACCTTTTAAAAGAACACCCCGATGTGGTTATTAATGTTGTTGACTCGACCAACCTCGAACGCAACCTTTACCTTACCACTCAGCTAATCGACATGGACGTGCCGGTTATTTTGGCACTCAACATGCAAGACGAACTCGAAAAACAAGGAGACAAGCTTGACACACAACAGTTTTCAAAAATAACAGGCATACCTACAGTTTGGACCATTGGCACCAAAAAGAAAGGTTCGGAACAATTACTTAAAAAAGCTATCGAAGTTGTTGAAAACACCGACCCGCACCAGCGGCACATACACATCAATTATGGTGTTGAACTTGAACAATCGATTAACAATGTTCAAAAAGCAATTTGGAAGGCTCAAAATTACATAAGAGAATTCTCGTCGCGATATTTTGCTTTGCGTTTGCTCGAAAACGATGAACATACAAAAGAAAACATTGGCTACTTAGACAATCGCAATGAAGTATTATTGGTTGCCGAAAAGGAACGCTTACATTTAGAAAAACTGTTAAACCAACAAGCACAAACGCTTATCACCGATGCCCGTTATGGTTTTATTCGCGGCGCCTTACACGAAACATTAAAACGCTCAACCCAAAAAAAAGAACGCAATGTAACCGAAAAAATCGACCGTATTCTAACAGGAAAATATACCGGCTTCCCATTTTTTCTTTTAACCTTGTGGGTAATGTTTCAAGCTACATTTAAGCTGGGGCAATTCCCCGCCGATTGGATCGATATGGGAGTTGTTTGGTTGGCAGGAATAGTAGGAAACCTGATGCCCGCCGGACCTGTTCACGACCTAATTGTTGATGGCATATTTGGAGGTGTAGGTGGAGTTTTGGTTTTCTTGCCCAATATTGTCATTCTTTTCTTTTTTATTTCACTGATGGAAGATACCGGCTACATGTCGCGCGTGGCTTTCATCATGGATAAACTGATGCATTTAATTGGCCTTCATGGCAAATCGTTTATTCCATTAATAATGGGCTTTGGCTGCAACGTACCTGCCATAATGGCAACCCGAACCCTCGAAAACCGAAGCGACAGGTTGCTAACCATACTCATTATCCCCTTTATGTCGTGTAGTGCCCGTTTACCTGTTTACATACTAATTGCCGGTGCAATTTTCCCCGAAACAGCAGGAACTGTTATATTCGGGCTCTATCTTTCGGGTATTGTTGTATCAATTATAACTGCCATATTTTTAAAGAAAACAATGTTCAAGGCAAAAGAAGCCCCCTTTGTAATGGAGCTGCCGCCATACCGTATTCCTACATTGAAATCAACCATTAGGCACATGTGGACGAAAGCCAAAGAATACTTAAAAAAAATGGGGGGAATTATTCTCTGGGCATCAATAATTGTTTGGTTTTTGAGCTATTTTCCACGTACCAACGAAACAATCGATCAACACAATAAACAGCTTGTTAAAATTGAAAAACAAATCGAAAACGAAAGCATAGCCAATAACCAAACTTTAATAGATAGCCTCAAAACCCTTAAATGGCAGACAAACCATCATCTGGTCGAGGAACAGCAACATAACTCCTACTTGGGCAGGCTCGGTCGTTTTATCGAACCGGTAATAAGGCCTATCGGTTTCGACTGGAAGATTGGAGTAAGCCTACTATCGGGCATTATTGCCAAAGAAATTGTAGTTAGCACATTGGGGGTACTCTATTCGGGCGACGACGACCAATCGTTACGCGAAGCTATTCAGCAACAAACCTATAACAATGGTAAGCTTAGCGGTCAAAAGATTTATACAAAACCAACTTCGCTTGCCTTTTTAGTTTTTGTGCTAATTTATGTACCATGTATAGCTGTTATAGCTGCAATTAGAAAAGAAACAGGGAAATGGAAATGGGCTTTATTCAACATTACTTATGCTACCTCCTTGGCATGGATTATTGCCTTTATTGTTTCTAAAATTGCCCCATTCTTCGTTTAATGTTTTGCATTTAGATTACTTTTGCCCTTAATGAATATTAACCAGAGCAATTTTAAACCCGAATTATTAGTTCCTGTTGGAAGTATCGAAACATTTTTTGCAGCTATCGATGGAGGTGCCAATGCGATTTATCTTGGCCTAAACGATTTTAATGCCCGCAAACGAGCAAACAACTTCACGCCATGGCAATTGGCAGCATTAGTTAAAACAGCCCGTAAAAAAAGCATTAAAGTTTATGTCACCCTCAACACTGTAATCCGAAATTCAGAAATAATACGCCTGCTAAACACACTTTTTGTTCTTTCGCAAATAAAACCCGATGCCCTTATTGTTCAAGATTGGGGCGTTTATTTTCTTGCACGCAAAATCTATCCGCAACTAAAATTGCACGCCAGCACACAAATGGCCAACCACAACTCGGCAGGTGTTAATTTTTCGGCAAAAATGGGCTTCGAGCGTGTTGTATTGGCACGCGAGCTTACAAAAAGCGAACTCGAAACAATTGCTCGTAAAAAACAAACCCAACTCGAAATGTTTGTACACGGAGCACTTTGCTATTCATTTTCGGGCATGTGCCTTTTTAGCAGTTATTTGGGTGGGGCAAGTGCCAATAGGGGCATGTGCACACAACCTTGCAGAAGACTCTATGGCAACAAAAAGAATAAAAAATACCTATTCAGCCTTAAGGACAACCAATTAATTGACCATTTACCTTTTATCTCAAAAATCAAAATCGACTCGCTAAAAATCGAAGGCCGTTTAAAAAATGCCGAATATGTATATCAGGCTACCAGCCGTTACCGAAAAACAATAGACCAGCTACTGAACGGCAAAGCAACCAACACTGAACCTCTTCTCGATTTTGGGCGCGAAAAAACCGACTACTTTTTGGGTAGAAATATTTCAAATGCCATAACCCAATCGGCCGGAACTGGTTTTTACATAGGTAAAGTTACAGAAGCAAGCAGCGACAATATTGAAATAAATACAAATACCTTGCTCAAAAAGGCTTACCGTATTCGGTTCCGAAATGCCAAAACCGATTTTCAATCCGACTTTAAAATCGAAAGCTTAGTTAAAACCAAAAATGGATACAATTTACAGGCAAAAGGTTTGAAAATACAAACAAACGACGAAGTTTACCTTATTGGTCGCGATTTAAAATTCCCTTCAAAAATAGATACCCAAGGCATAAAAATTAACGAACGCCTGCCCGAAAACAAGCTTAAAAGCCTTGCTGCAATTGCAACAAACCGCAACAAAGCTACAGGCAAAACCACCTTATTTGTTCGCATCGACCAACTTAAGTGGCTCGAAAACATCGATCGAGGTAAATTCAAAGGCATAATTATCAACTTAAGTAAAAAAGCTTTAAAAGAAATTGATTTAAAACAAAATACTCTTCAAAAAAACAAAGCTCAAATATGGTTCGAACTGCCAAAATTTATCCCCGAAAGTTCGGCATCATTCTACAGGCAAATGTGCCAAAAAATGCTCAACAGCGGGTTTAACAAGTTCTCAGTCAGCCATCTTTCACAAAAAGAATTGCTACCTGCTAAGGCAAGCTTTATTACCAACGAAAATGTTTATACCTTTAACGATGCTGCCTGTAAACTAATTAAAGAACAGGGTGCCGAAAATTTTATTTTCCCCTATGAAAACGACATTGTCAACCTTTCGAAAAGCACTTTCCGTAGCGGCTGGGTACCAATTTACTTTTACCCGCCTTTATTTTTCTCTCGCATGCCTATTGAAGCAAAAAAAGATTCTCCTTTCTCCGATCAAAATGGCACTGCTTTCAGAAAACTAATTCGCGACGGTATTACAATTGTACTGCCTGAACAAGCGGTATCGTTAAGCCGCTTCAAAAACAAGCTCGACCGCTATGGCTTTTACAACTATTTTATCGACCTCAGTTTTGTAGAACCCAATAAAAAAACGGTCGATACCATCGTCAACAAATTCTATGTTTCGGAAGGCATTCAACCGTCAAATATTTTCAATTTTAAGCGCGAAATGAAATAAAAGCTACACAATTGGCTTAAAACCATCGGTATCGATAGTTCCAATAAAAACAAGCTTGGCCGGTCCTTTCAACCATATATTGGTAAAACCATCGTTTTGTTTTTTAAACCTAACGGAAAGGTTTCCGCCTTTTGCTGTAACATTGTATTCACCTTCGGTTTTACCATCGACGAGCGCAGCGCTTAAAGCCGATGCAGTTATACCGGTACCACAGGCCAGCGTTTCGCCCTCAACACCACGCTCGTAAGTATAAACAGTTAATTGTGAACCAGTATGTTTCACAAAATTAACATTGGTGCCGGCTGGCTGAAAACGTGCATCGTAGCGCAATTGCCGCCCCTCAATGGCAACATCTATCGTTTTTAAATCGTCGACAAAATGAACCAAATGCGGAACACCGGTATTTAAGAAATAGCCATCGACATGTTTTGTTACTGCTGAAACATCAATCATTTGCAGATCGACATCACCATCGGGGTACAAAACCGCTTTGTGCTCGCCATCGGCAGCCATAAAACGAGCTTTGTCTTCAATTATTCCCAAATGAAAAGCAAAAGCAACAATGCACCTTCCTCCATTTCCACACATACTTGCCTCGTAGCCATCGGAGTTAAAGTATGTCATTTTGAAATCGTAGCCATCACACTGTTCAATGGTCATTAAGCCATCAGCTCCAATTCCGAAGCGCCTGTGGCATAAATACTCTATTAATTTATAATCTTTCAAATTGAAAGATCCTTCGCGGTTATCGATAACAATAAAGTCGTTACCAGCTCCCTGGTATTTATAAAACTGATATTGCATATTCTTTTTTTTAGGTCAAAATTATTTGCAAAAGTTAACAAAAAAAATCAAATCCGGTTAAAATATGTTAAACATAGTATGACAAAACGACATTTATAAACCAAGGGAATTATTTTTGCGTTAAAGCTGAGACAAATAAAACAGATTACAAACTTTTAAAAATATTTGCCATGAGAAAATTTCAAAATGTTCTTTTTTCAGTAATATTAGCTGTTGTAGGTGGTTTTATAGCATTATACGTTTATACAAACTACTTCGAAAAGCCAAAAATCGTAACTGTAACCGAGCCTCGTGCCGTTCAGTATGCCACCTTACCATCGGCGCCACAAGGAGTTGATCTGACAGTTGCTGCCGAACAAACTGTTGCCGGTGTTGTACATATCCAAACCGAATACCAGCAACAAACATACAGCAGTGGCAACCCATTTTTCGATTTCTTTTTTGGCGATCCTTACAACCAGCAACAACCACGTATGCAACAAGCCTCGGGTTCGGGTGTAATTATTTCGACCGATGGTTATATTGTAACCAACAATCATGTAATTGAAAATTCGCAAACCATTAAGGTTATTTTAAACGACAAGCGCGAGTTCGAAGCACATTTGGTAGGCACCGATCCATCGACCGATATTGCGTTGTTAAAAGTTGACGGCAAAGGACTACCATCGATCCCTTGGGGCAATTCCGATGAGCTCAAGCTGGGCGAATGGGTATTGGCTGTTGGCAACCCATTTAACTTAACATCGACCGTAACAGCAGGTATTGTAAGTGCAAAAGCACGTGGAATTGGTATAATTGGCGCCGAAATGTCAATCGAATCGTTCATTCAAACCGATGCTGCTGTTAACCCTGGCAACAGTGGCGGAGCCTTGGTAAATACACGTGGTGAACTGGTAGGGATCAACACTGCCATCGCCTCCCGAACAGGCTCATATTCGGGATATTCATTTGCGGTACCTGTTAGTATAGTTCACAAAGTAGTTGAAGATTTAAAAGAATATGGCGAAGTACAACGCGCCTTGTTGGGTGTTCGTATCCAAACCGTAAATGCCGAGTTGGCCAACGAATTAAAATTAGAAAAAGTGCAAGGTGTTTATGTTGCAAGCGTTGAACCCGACGGTGCTGCTAATGAAGCCGGAATTAAAGAAGGTGATGTAATTGTTGCAATCAACAACTCTAAAGTAAATACTAGTTCGGAACTACAGGAACAAATTAGCAAATATCGCCCCGGACAGAAAGTGACAGTTAAAGTTTTGCGCGATAATAAAGAAAATGAATTTGAAACCATTTTGCGTAACACAAGGGGCACAACCGACGTTGTAAAAAACAGCATGACCGTATTAGGTGCCGAACTCGAAATTGTGAATGAAAATACCAAAGCAAATTTGAACATCCGCAGCGGATTGGTTGTTACTAAACTTTACGACGGGAAACTAAAAGATGCAGGAATAAAAGAAGGCTTCATCATCACGCACGTTAACAAACGCCCTGTTAACAACGTTCAGGAAATGAACGAAATACTTAAACAATCGAAAGGAGGGGTATTGATTGAGGGCAAAAACAAAAAAGGTGAAGAAGGCTATTTCGTTTTTGGCTTGAATTAACAAATTGAGTCATAATATTATTCACGCATCCATTTTTTTGAATAAGTGAAGCGAAAGTTATATATTTGCGCGTTTTTTCGAATAAAAATACATGAGACAGCTTAAGATTACAAAATCAATTACCAACCGCGAAAGTGCTTCGCTCGACAAGTACTTGCAGGAAATTGGTAAGGAAGAACTGATTACGGTTGAAGAAGAGGTAGAATTGGCACAGCGAATCAAAAAGGGCGATCATGCCGCTTTAGAAAAGCTGACCAGGGCCAACCTCCGATTTGTCGTATCGGTGGCAAAACAGTATCAGAACCAAGGCCTTAGCCTACCCGACCTCATTAACGAGGGGAATTTGGGTTTGATAAAAGCCGCCGAAAAATTCGACGAAACCCGTGGCTTCAAGTTCATTTCTTACGCTGTATGGTGGATCCGTCAGTCCATTCTTCAGGCTTTGGCCGAACAATCGAGAATTGTACGCTTACCGTTGAACCAGGTTGGTTCGTTAAACAAAATAAACAAAGCATTCTCGAAATTCGAACAAGAGCACGAACGCAAACCCTCGCCCGAAGAATTGGCCGAAAGCCTCGAATTACCTGCCGACAAGGTTGCCGATACCCTCAAAGTTTCGGGCCGCCACATTTCGGTGGATGCTCCTTTTGTCGATGGAGAAGACAACAGCCTGCTCGATGTACTGCCCAATGCCGATTCGCCCAATGCCGACAAGGCCTTGATCAACGAATCGTTGGCACGTGAAATCGACCGCGCTCTTACAACACTTACCGAACGCGAAAGCGACATAGTAAGGTTGTTCTTCGGTATTGGCTGCCAGGAAATGACGCTCGAGGAAATTGGCGAACGTTTTGGTCTTACCCGCGAAAGAGTTCGTCAGATTAAGGAAAAAGCCATACGCAGATTGAGACACACTTCGCGTAGTAAATTATTGAAAACGTATCTTGGATAATATTCAATCTGAAGATAAAACTAAACCGCTTCTAACCATGGTTGGAAGCGGTTTTTTTATTATTCAAACATCACACTTTTTATACAGCCTTTTTTTGTTTATGTATTTTAAACACATTTAAGAATAATTATTCTATAAAACCTAATAAAAACAGACCTAATGCGGTTTTGTAGAAAAAAAATCTACTTTTTTTTAAATCATTTGTAAAATAATATTATATCTTAGCGTAGTTTTTACACATTAACATTTCAAATTAATGAAACTCAACTTAAGCATCGCAACGAAACCGGCATTGTATATCGTTATTGGTATTGCAAGTGCCCTATTCATTTTGCTAAAAGTTGATCCCTTATTAATCTACTTTCAACAACAACCGGCTTTCTTTTTCGATAGGTTTTTTATCGGCCAGCACCTTAACATGCCCGGAGGAACCGGCCAACTCATCGCTTTGTTTTTAGGCCAATTTTTTGTTGCTCAATTTTGGGGTAGCGTACTTTTTGCAGCGTTATTAATGTTCGGCACATATACACAAATGCTGTTCATTAAAACAATAAAACCAAACAACTATGCATTGCTGCTTTCTTTATTTCCAATAATAGCAGCATCGTTAATTGTTTTAGATTACAACACCGACCTACAGCACATCATCAACCTTATTGCCGTGTTATGGTTTTCGATTTTGCACTTAGGCCTTTCGAAAAAAATCAATTCAATATCAAGTCTCATACTTTTTGTTGTTTTAAACCTTACATTGTTCCACCTTTTTGGTGGTACAGCATTGCTTTCGTTTTCATTAATAATATTGCTGAATCAAATAAAACTACAAAAACCAAAACAGAGCGTCGTTCTGTTTGCCACAATTATTATTAGCAGTACAGCTATTCTTCTCCTTTACACCAATTTTTCGGCATATATTAATATTGAAAAAGCAGCAAAAGGCTTGTTTTATGAAACAAACAACATACAAACCATTGTTCTGCTGGCATTGATGTTTGCCTTCAACCCTTTATTAAGTTTAATTTCGACAATAACAAAAGGAGCTAAAAAACAACAAGCCGACATTGCGCTAAAAAATAATCCACTAAAATTTACTGTTGCATACCTATTACCTTTACTATTATTAATTGTATCGTATTTATTAGTACCTGTAAATCCAGAAAAAAACAAAATACAAATTCAACAATTGGCTTCCGAGGAACAATGGGACCAAGTGCTCGAAAAAGCAAAAACAGTCGTATCGGACCAAAGACGCGATTTTTTTCAGATTAACCGTGCGCTTTATCACAAAGGGCAATTGCTCGAAAATGGTTTTGCAGTTCAACAATGGTATGGCGAGCACGGCCTTATACTTACCCCTTACTACAACAGCAAAGTTTTAATGCTTTGCAGCGACCTGTACCACGACATGAGTTTTATAAAAGGTTCGTTACATTGGGCTTACGAAGCACAAACAAAATACAAACTTGCACCCAATGTATTACAACGCATTGTTACTGAAAACCTTATTTTAGATAATTTAAAAGTAGCCCAAAAGTTCAACCATATTTTATCAAAATCAATTATCCATAAAGACTGGACTGAGCAAATGCAAACATACATCGATGGTGAAAAGCCTTTCGACAGTAAATTGTCGAAATACGCATCGATGCCCCTGCAACGCAACGGCTATTCGAACACGCAACACCCCGAATACGATTTGATTTACATTTTAACCGAACACCCCGAAAACAATATGGCACTCGAATACTTACTTTTTCATGCCATGTTGCGCCACGACTTAGCCATGGTTGCCCAATACACTCCACTGCTCGAAACACAAAACTATAACCACATACCAAAACACATTGAAGAAGCGCTAATTATGGCAAAAACAATAAAAAGCGACTTACAAGTTGATTTTAAAACACTAAAAATAAGTGTCGAAACTCAAAAAAACTTTAACGATTTCACACGCATGCTTATGCAACACAAACGCGAAAAAAACGTTACCCAAGCCGAAATTCAACAAAAACACGGAAACACCTTTTGGTATTACATCACTTTTATAAGTCCAATTAGTACCAAACGAAGTTTTAATGAATCGACCCTGTAAAATGACAAAGAAGCACATATATATAATTGAAACGATAATAGCTACTTTACTTATTGCAGTTGTAATATTTACATTTATATCGCTGGTTCATTTACCAAAAAAATTTGAAACATCAAGCAACCAAGTTGAAATTTTCCCCGACTACACCAATATTACAGTTCCTTTAAACATTGCACCACTCAATTTCGAGATCAAGCATAAGGGGAACAAACATATTGCTGTTTTTTCGAATGGCAACTACAATTTTAAAGTGAAAAGCAAAAAAGGGCAAATCAGTATTCCGGCACGTAAATGGAAAAAGTTAATCTCCAAAAACAATCCACAACAATACTCTGTCGATATTTATACACAAACCAACGATAAAACCTGGCAAAAATACCCAAGCATTCAAAATGTAATTTCGGCCGACACCATCGACAGCCATATTGTCTTTCGTCATATCGATGCAGGTTACATACTATGGGGCGATATGGGCATTTACCAACGCAATTTGGAAAACTTCAAAAAAACACCGGTACTGCTCAACAAAACCACCGACAACAATTGCATGAACTGCCATACCTTTTACAAAAACGATCCGTCGAAAATGCTGATCCACCTCAGGGGAGACCCAAGCGGCACCTTATTGTTCAACAATGGCGAAGTTTCGTTCATCAATACCAAAACCGACTACACAATGTCGGCAGGTGTTTACCCCTCGTGGCACCCCAACGGCAATATTGTTGCATTCTCCGTTAACCTCATCAACCAAAAATTCCATACTGCCGGCAACGAACAAATCAATGTTTACGACAGGGCATCGGACATCATCACCTACAATATCGACAAAAATGAAGTATCGACCAGCCCGCTGCTTTCAACCAAAAGCCTCGAAAACTTACCAAACTGGTCGCCCGATGGCAAATACCTTTACTATATATCGAGCGACGCTAGCTCACCCCAAATTAAAACCGAAAATGTAAAATACAGTTTATTGCGCATTGCCTACAACGAAACAAGCAACACCTGGGGCGAAACCGACACCCTTTTACGTGCATCCGATACCGGCAAATCCATTTCGTTCCCCGAAGTTTCGCCCGACGGAAAGAAACTGATTTTTTGCATGGCCGATCATGGTTATTTTACCATACACCGCACCAGCAGCGATTTATACATAATGGATCTCGAAACATTTGAATATAAACCTATTGATATTGCCAATTCGGAATACACCGAAAGTTACCACTCGTGGTCGTCGAACAGTAAATGGTTTTTATTTGTAAGCAAACGTGTTGACGGGCTCTATTCTAATGTGTTTTTCAGCCACATTGATGAAAACGGAAACATATCAAAACCTTTTTTGATGCCGCAAAAACACAGCAGCTTTTACCAAAGTTCAACATTAAACTATAACCGCCCAACATTTATTAAAGAAAAAGTAAAAGCCCGAAGCTATCAACTTTCACAAAAGGCATTCAACCGGGTAATAAATACACATTTCGACGAGAAGGTTGATATTGATGCCCTCTCGGGTGCAACGCAAATTAAAAATTGATTACTATATAATATTGTATAAGGCCTAATAGCCTAACGGTTCTTTGACATGTTGATATTTTTTGCTCTTAAATTTTTTAAAACAACAGCTAAATGTACATGTAACAACATTATTGCATTAATAACACATTCCAAAGCTACATTAAATATAAAACACTGATCTTTCGCATGTTCAATACATATATCTAATTTATGATCAGCTAAAGTTGAAAAGAATGTTGAAAACTGATTAATTTTTTTTTGAATGAAATTTGGAAATTCAGGTTGAATAAATTACCTTCAACCCCTGATAATAGCAACCAAAAGAAATTATCAAACACTTACAATTAATAACTATAATTAATTAAATTATTGACACTATGAAAAAAATTTACTTAATCTTGATTGCATTCGTAGTAGCAATTGGTGCTACTGCACAAAAAGCAAATGTTGACATTAAAATTGCTCCTGCACCAACTATCGATGGTTATGAAGATGATGCAGCTTGGGCTTTGTTTGAAGCTACTCCACTGGAAAAAAACTACGGTGAAGAACAACCTTCAATCACTGCTGCTTGGTTCAAAGCTTACTACGATGAAGACAATATTTATGTTTTCTTTAGCGTAGAAGATGACGAACACCTTCCTGCATGGACTCAAGGCGTTGATGCACATTGGGAATGGGACAAACCAGAAATTTATTTCGATGTAAACGCTGTATTAGCTGATGGTGTTGGTGCTAAAAATGGTGGCGACGGTCACTGGCAATATGCTCCACCATTCGAAGAAGACAAATATGACACTCCTTACATTGGTGGTGACATAGGCGAAACTGTAACTTGGTGCTACACTTTGGTTGGCGAAGGTTACACTGTTGAGTACCAATTCCCTCTTTCGAGCCTTACCAATGCCGACGGCGAAGTTTTGACTGCTGCTGATTTCGAAGCTCTTCCTGAAAAAATGGGTTTTGACTTAACAGCTATCGACCGCGACTCAGGTGACGACGCTCGCAAAAGGTTAGTATGGCAATGTAACGTTAACGAAGCTTGGGCTAACATGGACGATGCCGGTACACTTACTTTCACTGGTGAAAGAGTTGGTTTCAACGAAATTAAAGCTGCCAGCTTGAATGTATTCCCAAATCCAGTTCAAGACGTTTTAACTATCGACAACAGCTTCAATAAAGTGGTTATCACCAACATTATTGGCCAAGAAGTTAAAGTTCTCGAAACTTCATCGAAAACTATCAATGTAAGCGACCTTACTAAAGGTGTTTATGTTGTTTCGACTTTCGAAAACGGCGTTCGCAACGGATATGCTAGAATTACTAAGAACTAATTAATAAGTTCAATATTTTAAGAGCAGCCATGGGCATTGAGCCCATGGCTGTTTTTTTATGCGCAAAACTTTGTGCACCCGTTCACTTAAATACTATCAAAATTTTAAACGTGTACAATTGTTTATTTATTCTGATCACTGTTGTCCGTTAAAAATTCTAAAACATAGAAATTGACTATATTGCATGAACTAACATCTTGATTATAACGATGGGCTAAAGCCCCTTTTCAAAGATGTGATTTTATTTTATTTATAACCCCAGCCTTAAGGCTGGGGTTAGTATAGTCCCAATTAACAAGGGCTTTAGCCCAATAGTTATAATTTTA
>Ga0116162_10001240_pt1 | contig 16949 bp, 10 predicted proteins | sample AD_UKC105_MetaG_FD_89875 | JGI IMG/M metagenome (GOLD analysis project Ga0116162, IMG submission 89875) | Active sludge microbial communities of municipal wastewater-treating anaerobic digesters from Hong Kong - AD_UKC105_MetaG | ecosystem: Engineered > Bioreactor > Anaerobic > Digestate... | reverse complement strand
CTGTCATCAAATCAGTAAGCACTTTAGAACGTTGAGCAGCAAGCACAACCACCTCATCATCTTCAGCGTAAGAAGACGACATTCCTAAAATACAAATGGCGATTAGTATCAACCATCGTTGAAATGTGTTTATTGATGGATATTGCATATCCGACAAATATACTGTATTCCTATGAGAATATCCAGTATATAAATGATAATAATATAAAGAAAATGCGTATTTTTGCACAGTTCATTAAAGACCGAATATATGAAGACAACCCTTTTAACAACTAAGTACAAAAGTAACTCATGGAAGTACTCTCTATTTACTGGAATACTTCTTACCTTCTTAATGATTTCATGCCAATCTCCAGAAAAGAAAGCTCAACAACTACTTGATCAAGCTACGACCTCTAAAGAGAGCAAATCATACACCCATGCTTTAGACCTACTAGATAGTCTTCAAAAGACGTATCCTAAAGCATTTAAAACTCGTCATATAGCCAATAAATTGAAGTTAGAGATTCAATTGGATCAACAACAACAAAACGATAGTTTGCTAACAATACAACTCACAAAAAACAGCCAATATATTGATAGCCTATTAAGCAATAAATCCATAGAAGCGCAACAAGATAAGAAATATCAAGATGCCCCATTATATGTCTATAAACGTCTACACAAATCGAGTGCTTCTCCAGCACGTTTGGCCTTATTTGCTGCTGAACAAGCAGGAAATGGATATGTACGTCTTTATCTAAAAGGAGACAAAAGAAACGTTGAAAGCATTCAAATAAAAGATATAGATAATAATTGGACAACTGTATCAGGGAAAATCTACACACATATTGTACATATTAATGGGACGCATACTTTGGTAGACATCAAATTGCAAGATGCTGCTTCAGCCCTTGAGACATACTTAAAAACAGCGGCATCAAAAACCACAAAAGCCACTATTCAGATAGTACTCAATGGGCAAAAAACAGAAAAGGTGCCCACTCTTTCTTCAGAAGAAGTTAAGGGCATACGTATTATTTTGCCACTTCATCAGGCTTTTGCCAATAAAGTAGCCTTACAATCATTATCAAAAGAGTGCAGCTTAAAGATACGATTTATCAAAAAACGACTAGAAAGCTACCAATAACTTCATACAACATATGCTTAAATTCATCAGACAATGGCGTCTACCCATAGCCATGGTCATAGGACTTCTCGGAGCACGTTGGACACTACACTTAGGTGGTTTAATGCCCCCACTTATTTTCATGATGTTGTTGTTTACCTTCAGCAATATCGAAATCAAGGATTTGCGTATTCAAAAGATTCATTGGGTTATGCTGCTTTGCCAAGCAATATTGCCCATTATCGTGTTTTTTGTTTTAAGTCCTATCAATAAAACACTGGCACTAGCCACGATGATTTGTACTATAGCGCCAGCAGCCACATCATCTGCTGTAGTCACTCATAAACTGGGGGGGAGTGCCGCTATATTGTCAAGCTTTACACTGGTATCCAATATACTAACAGCTATTGCTGTTTCTGTACTTTTTCCTCTCTTACAAGATCAAAAAGAAGTGGTCTCATTTTGGCTACCTTTTCAAAAAATAGCTCAAAATCTATTTCTCCTTCTGATACTTCCTTTTCTAACTTCCTTGGTACTCCGAAGCACACTGAAACCAGTTCACAGCTACCTAGCTCGAAATGCCAAAATGAGCTTCTATCTTTGGATGATTGCCCTAGCCATAGTTTCCGGACGCACTTACTACGCCATGATACATAGTAGTATTGCTCCTACACTCCTCATACAAATACTCATTGCAGCATTGCTCGTGTGTTTAGGACAGTTTGGCTTAGGAAAAACACTTGGAAAATATATAGGAAGACATCACATTGATCAAAATCGTTTTATCATCAACGGTGGACAAATGATTGGTCAGAAAAACACCATTCTAGCCATCTGGATGGCCCAAACATTTTTGGATCATCCCCATGGTATGGGAGCTATTATAGCATTTGGGGCTGGTAGCTATGTGTTATGGCAAAACATAGTCAATGGCATTCAATTGGCCAGAGTAGAAAAATAACAGATACATTACTGCAAGACAAAACTAAGCAGTTCTTCTCCAGCATGGGCTGTATGAGCACGTTCAGCAGTAATTGCTTCAGAATATCGATAACCTTCCCACGAGAAAGTGCGTACCTCATCACCTACGGATAAAGTGCCCTTTTCTGCCATCAATCGATTGAATAAGAATAAAGACATCTGCCCCCTAGCCATTTTGGTGTACACGACCACTTGTTTCCATCGCCCTGCTTTGTCCACTAGAAATTCAGGAGACAGGACTTTCACCTCATCGGTTACACGCTTCCAATCAAATAAGCCTCGCATCTCATTACTTGCTAAGAACACCAAGACGCCATCATCAGCCTTCACTCGTTCAATTAAAGCATCTGTAAGATATGTACGCCAAAAATAAAAAAGATTTTTTTCGGTGTGTGCCTGTAAAGAGACATCCCCTTCCAACCGGTAAGGATGTATCAGATCTGTCGGACGTAACAAGCCATACAAGAATGAGGTTATATTCAAATGTTGGGCAGCAATAGTCCACATATCCTCGTTCCATTCAGATACTCCCAACTGCTTAAAAACAATCCCAGTATATCCGCTAACAGCTGGATAAGTCAATGCATCCCCATTGAAAAAGGCCTGATAACGATGCACATTTTGTACAGCTATACTTCCATTAACATGAAGCATCTCCTCAATTTCAGAAGCCGTATGCCCTACTAATTCATGTATCATGTCATGCGCTTGCTCTTCCCACTGTGGAGCTGTCCACAAGTCGGAATGCACACCTTTCAAATAGGCTGGAAACTTAGTTGCCATTGTTTTGGCACAGGATAATAATATTTGCATCGTACAAACTTAATGATTTAAAAATTATATTCCAACTATGCCTAAATATTTTTCTGGAGTTGAATTATTTTATATATTTGTAGGAGATGCAATAAATTTATAGACTACAAATAATTCAATTAAAACCATTATGACACAGAAAAGTTTGAAAGGAACGAGAACAGAAAAAAACCTAATGACTTCGTTTGCAGGTGAGTCTCAAGCACGCATGCGCTACACCTATTTCTCTAGTCAAGCCAAGAAAGAAGGTTTTGTACAGATCTCTGCTATTTTTATGGAAACAGCCGAACAAGAAAAAGAACACGCAAAACGCATGTTTAAGTTTTTAGAAGGTGGTATGGTAGAAATTACTGCTGCATTCCCTGCTGGAGTAATTGGTACTACAGCAGAAAATCTTAAAGCCGCTGCTGCTGGTGAACATGAAGAATGGGCCGACCTATATCCACTATTTGCCGATGTGGCCGATGAAGAAGGCTTCCCAGATGTAGCCAATATGTACCGAGCAATTAGTATTGCAGAAAAAGGACATGAAGAGCGCTATAAAGCATTACTTAAGAATATTGAAGATGGCACTGTGTTTAAGAAACCAGAACCTATCTTATGGCAATGCCGCAACTGTGGTTATATTTATGAAGGGGAAGAAGCACCAGCTCTTTGTCCAGCATGTGTACACCCACAAGCACACTTTGAAGTAATGAAAGCTAACTACTAAAAAGTCGACCTAAGAGATTTAATAAAAAGAGTACGTGTCAAATAAAATGGACACGTACTCTTTTTTCATTTACATACTACTGTTGCCAGATGCTGCAACTAATCTAGCCACCCTATTACACACGATAAGTAGATATACTTCAAACTTACGTGTGTGCAGAGTCTAAGGATTACAACTTGCACTCAACAAAAGCTTCAATCGCTTCATAATCGGCTAGTCCCAACTTGTTATACAAATCGGCTGTTCCTCGATTACGATCTTCCGAGCGTTGCCAGAATAGGCGATCATCATCTCCCAAGAATGGCGCATCGTCCATTTGAGATTGATGTTTGAGGATTGCTTTCTTTTTAGCTTGAAGTTCAGACGGACTCAATGGTACTGCCATCTCGATTTCCTCGATTGGCCATTCAGCCCAAGCCCCGCGATACATCCAAATCTTACATGTATCCAAGTTGAATTCACCTGTTTCTGATAACTCTTTCAACGCAGCAAGCACAGCATCTGTACAAACACGGTGTGTGCCATGTGGATCGGCCAAGTCACCAGCAATAAATATCTGATTAGGTTGTACTTCTTTGATAAGTTCACAGACCTTCAATACATCTGTCTCAGTAAGCGGTCCCTTTTTAATACGCCCTGTTTCATAGAAAGGCAAATCTAAGAAATGACAATGGCTCAAAGGAATATTACTAAAAGTACAAGCCATACGAGCTTCACCACGACGAATAAGTCCTTTGATGGTCAACAGCTCACGTGTAGCTATTCCCCCAGTCGCTTTTTTGTCCTTAAGCATCTGCTTGATCTCTTTGTACTTTTCTGAAATTGGAGATGGAGGATCTAATTGATCTTGGAAGAACAATTGGTCAAATCCATTGATAAAGTGCATAAAGCGTGTCACTTCATCATCACTCACCGCGATATTACCAGATGTCTCATAAGCCACGTGTACATCGTGATTTTGTGTCACCAAACGTTGCAAAGTACCACCCATTGAAATAATATCATCATCTGGGTGTGGCGAGAAAATCAAGACACGTTTAGGGAATGGATTGGCCCGTTCTGGACGGTTGGTATCATCTGCATCAGGTTTACCACCTGGCCAACCAGTAATCGTGTGTTGCAAGTCATTAAACACTTGGATATTCACATTATAAGCAGACCCAAAGTTGACAAGCAACTCTTCCAATCCATTTTCACGATAATCTGTATCGGTCAATTTTAGGATAGACTTATCAAGCTTAAGGCTCAACCATACAATGGCAGCACGAATCAAGCGAGGTGTCCATTCGCAGCTAGCCACAAGCCAAGGGTATTTTACGCGAGTTAATTTCTCAGATGCAGTCACATCAAGAAATACGCGTACATTGGTGTGTTTTTGCAAAATTGTAGCAGGAACCGACTCAGTTTGTTGTCCTTCCACACATTTATTCACGATATCTGCTTTATCATCTCCCCAAGCTGTTAAGAAAACATGCTTGGCCGACATGACGGTCGAGATCCCCATAGTGATGGCAGTTGTATGTCCTGATACATCACGCCCAAACAGACGCAATACATCACGCTGCATAGGTGCATCTAGTTTAACTAGGCGAGTCGTTGATTTTTCCCAAGAACCAGGACCATTAAAAGCCACATTACCACTCTGACCAATGCCGAGCAATGCGACATCAAGGCCACCATACTGTTTGATCTTCTTTTCATAACGCTCACAGAATTGGATGACATCTTCTTTCTGTAAATCCATAGGAATGGTATGAATCTGATCGGCTGGGATGTTGACATGATCAAACAACATATCACATAGCGATTTGTAGTTTGTCAGTTTATCATCATCATTTGGGAAATAATCGCAAAGATTAAAAACCACAACATTGCTAAAATCAAGACCCTCTTCTTGGTGCTTGCGCACGAGCTCTTGATATATCATTTCTGGAGTAGTTCCCCCAGGTAATGCAAGTACACATTGCTGATCTAGTACTTGATTAGCACGAATAATTTTGGCAATCTCTTGTGCAATAAAGACTGCTCCATCTTCACGTTCATGAAAAATTTGCACGGGAAGTTTCTCCAAGCGAGTAACCAATGATTTCTCATAGTCATTGCGAGGTGATAAGAAGTTCTCAGGCACTTCATGAATCGTGATTTGTGACGACAAGTTTAAATCCATGATCTTATTTTTTAGTGTTCTACTATTTTTTTGATACCGCAGCAATAGTCAATATATCACTGTGGATTAATTCATTGTGACTAATTTGGTAGCTGCGTCTTTTCTTGGCGTTGGTTCCTCGTCGAATGGTCAAAGATGATTGGCCATCCATCCATTTAGGATTCAACTTGATGACAACTTCGTCAAAAGTTGGTAATGTCAAGGTATAACGTGGCACTCCTGGAGTATCTGGATAAATACCCATCATACTAAAGACAGCCCAAGCACTCATGGTACCTGCATCATCATTGCCAGGTATCCCATCAGGCTTCGTTGTAAAATATTTAGCCAATAACTCGCTGACGAGTTTTTGTGTACGCCATGCCTCATCTGGATAGATACTAAATAGATATGGGTAGGCAATATCTGGTTCATTGGCTGGGTCATATAAACCTTCATCAAAGACACGCTGTAATTTCTGAACAAACTTACGCTTTCCACCCATTAGTTTGGCTAAGCCCTTCACATCATGTGGCACATAGAAAGTATAATTCCATGCAGTTCCTTCATGAAATCCTGGACATGGTTCAAAGTTTTCCCCTTGCTTAGGATTAAATGGTGTCAAGAAGCTTCCATCCTTATTTAACGGACGCAAAGTACCGTATTCTTTATCATAATACTGGCGATAACGAAGCGATTGCGTATAAAAACGCTTAGCGTCTTCTTTCTTACCTAAAGCATCGGCCATCACACTCAAGGCGTAATCGGCAATATAATATTCAAGGGCATGAGATACACTATTATCAAACTGACTGATAATAGGTACATACCCTAATTGTAAATAATCATCATTATCTGGACGCATGAGGTTATCGGCACTCGGTGCGGTTGCTGAATGGCGCATGGTTTTGTACACACTTTCTACATCAAAGTCTCTAAGTCCCTTCATCCAACTATCGACTATCACAGGGATAGACGGATCACCTTCCATGGTAAGTGTTTCACGTCCAAACAATTCCCATTTGGGTAACCAACCATGCTCTTTGCTCATGCCTATCATAGACTGTACCATTTGCATCTGACGCTCTGGATATACCAAAGTCATAAGCTGATGAAGATTACGATAAGTATCCCAGAGTGAGAATACAGTATACCGATTGCCAGTAGTCGTACCTACATCGTTAGATTCCATCTTAGGATACTGGCCATTGACATCTTGCAAAATATTGGGATGAATCAAGGTATGATATAAAGCCGTATAAAAAACAGTCTTCTGCTCCTTTGTTCCACCTTTCACAAGAATGCGACTTAAATCATCGCGCCATTTACCTTGGGCTTCTGCCAAAATATCATCAAAGGTCTTTCCGTGTTGTTCTGCATGGAGATTTTCACGGGCATTGGCAATACTCACAAAGCTCACTCCCAGTTGGACATCGACTTGTTCTGCTTCTTCCGTATCGAAAGAGAAGTACACTCCGATATCGTCTCCTGCTATATCTCGACCGTATTTCTTATACAACTTATATTGCCCATCATCTGGATCCCACTCAGCCTCTACTCCCTGCATTTTGGGTTGCTTCTTCCAATATCCCACTTCTGTTGGTTTCTTAGAAACACGCATCACAAAATAGATAGGAAAGACTGCTTGTGGATTGTAGCAGAAAGTACCTAGAAGTTTCATACCCTCTACTTCCATATCGCCAACTCGACGCATATAGCTACCACTCTCATTGGTCAATCCCTGGCCTAAATTAAGCAATATATGGCTCTTACCCTTTGGATAAGTAAATCGTGTACAAGCAGTACGAGTCGTTGCAGTGGTCTCTACTTTGACATTATATTTATCAAGAGTCGTTGTATAATATCCAGGTGTAGCTTGTTCGTTATGGTATGAGCTACCATATTGAGTATAGTCCACTTGAAGTGGACCTGTTGTAGGCATGACCAACAAAGATCCTAAGTCAGGACATCCTACTCCACTTAGATTGACATGAGCCAAACCAGTAAAGAAACTATTGGTATAATCATAAGGAGTAGACCACCAACGGGCATCCTTGTCGTACTTATTGGTATCAGAGCCCATCACGTTGAACGGTGCAACAGACATTAGTCCATTGGGACATACAGCACCTGGATTGGTCGTACCAAAATTGGTTGTCCCAACAAATGGGTTGACATAATCTAATGGATCGAAATTTGCTTCTTGAGCTTGTATGCTCAATCCACAACATAGGGTACAGCACAACAGTCCCCACTTGCTTATACATTGTATAGAAGCAGGAATAATTTTAATATATGAGGCTATAAACATAATAGATTACTTTTGTTCTGACACTGCGGGATCAGGATGAGTAAAAGGCACAAACCAGGTAATTAAAAATGCGGGGATAGTCGCAATCAACACAAATAGGAAGAAATGCTGATATCCAAGAGCGTCACTCATAAATCCCGATATACCACCAGGAATCATCACACCTAAGTTCATAATACCAGATGCAAAAGCGTAATGCGCCATCTGGTGTTCACCGGGTGCCACTTGTTGCATCATAAAGAGCATCAACCCAACAAAACCAAATCCGTAACCGAAGTATTCAGCAAAAATGGCCGTTCCTATCAAATACAAGTTCGACGGTTGATACCAAGCGAGCAAAGCATATACTAGGAATGGTATATTAAAGATGCAGCACAAAATAAACAAACTGCGCTTCAAACCACGAGCAGCAATAAAATACCCACCGATCAGGGAACCTATAATAAAGGCTGCACTACCAGCTGTTCCGTATACGAGTCCGACCTCTTGATTGGTCAATCCCAAGCCACCGTTTTCTACAGAAGCTTTCAAGAATAGCGGCACTATCTTCATGGCGAAACCTTCGGCAAAACGGTATAAAATGATAAAGATAATATAATACCACACGTGCTTCTTCTGGAAAAAGCTTACGATGACCTCCCATAGCTTAACCAGTACTTCATGAGCAGTCTTATTCTCATTCTTAACCTGGTGCTTCGATGGCAGCATGCGCATGTGGTAGAAACCACAAAGCACTAAGATGCCAGCACAAATGGCCATAATAAACATCCAAGCATAAAGCACCCCAAAGTGATCTTTGAGGACACCCGCTAAGAAGACAAGCCCTCCATTAGCCAAGATCTTTGCTGCATTGTAAGCAGCTCCTTGCCAACCAATGTATTGAGATTGCTGTGCTTTGGTAAGCTCCGTTAGGTACACCCCATCAGTGGCCACATCGTGGGTGGCACCACTAATCCCCAATAATGCTAAGAAAGCAATACTCATACTAAAGTAATTGGGTAAAGGCAAGCTAAGTGCAACTAAAGCTAAAGTAAGACCTGAAACAAACTGGGTAGTAACTACAAAAAACTTCTTGGTCTTGTACAGCTCCATAAATGGGCTCCACAATGGTTTCAAAGAATATGGAAGAATAATCAAGGATGTCCAGAAGGCAATCTGGGCATCTCCTATTCCCAAGTCTTGAAACATCAATACAGACACCAACGAAATAAGGATAAAAGGCATCCCCATCGCGAAGTAGACTGTAGGTACCCAAGTGGCAGGTGACATCTCTTTTTGATTCATTGATAATTGGCTCATGGTATGATATTTTCTTATATTAGGAGACTGCACTATTGCTGTGCAATCTCTTCATTTTTCATCGAGTATGGTACTGCATCATCAGCAATACCACGTTGTTTGTTAGGTTGATTAGACATGTTGAAGTGTACATGCATCCCTTGAATCATCTTACTATACTGCAAGTAATTCTTATCATATGATGCACCATCTACTGTCATATCATGCACGTAACGATTATCAGCACTATTGGCTGGTGCGTCAATATGTACTTCTTGACCATTTTCTAGGTGAATCACTGCTTGTTTAAATAACGGTGCGCCTAGCACATACTGATCAGATCCAGGACATACAGGGTAAAATCCTAGCGATGAGAATACATACCAAGCAGATGTTTGTCCATTATCTTCATCACCACAATATCCGTTTGGAGTGGCTTGATACAAGCGATTCATAACTTCACGTACCCAATACTGAGTTTTCCATGGCTGACCAGCATAATTGTACAAATACAACATGTGTTGTGCTGGCTGATTGCCATGGGCATAGTTGCCCATATTGGCCACTTGCATCTCAAGAATTTCATGAATACGAGTTCCATAATAGCTATCGTCATAGATAGGTGGCACGATAAAGACAGAATCAAGTTTATTAATAAAAGCTTGTTTCCCCCCCATTAGATTGATTAGTCCTTGTACATCATGGAATACACTCCATGTGTAATGCCAACTATTGCCTTCAGTAAAAGCATCTCCCCACTTAAATGGGCTAAATGGACTTTGGAAACTACCGTCTTCGTTACGTCCACGCATCAAGCCAACAGCTGGACTAAACACATTCTTATAATTGTGTGCTCGCTTCTCAAGCGTAGCAATTTCTTCTGCTGGACGATTAAGTTTCTTAGCCACCTGCAAAATACACCAATCATCATATGCATACTCCAAAGTACGTGCTACATTTTCTTTGATTCCTACATTGTAAGGGATGTATCCCAATTTATTGTAATACTCATATCCAAGACGACCTGACGAGTTTACTGTAGGATGTACATGATTTGCCCCATATTGTAGGACACTGTACATTTCTTCTAGATCTTGTGTATTGACACCCTTCAAGATGGCATCAGATACAACAGATGCAGAATTGTTGCCCACCATACATCCACGATGACCTGGACTTGCCCATTCTGGCAAGAATTGACTCTCGCGACCAGCATTCATAAGCCCTGCTTGAATCTTGGCATTTTCTCCAGGGTAAACTAGATTAAGTAGTGGGAATAGTGCTCGGAATGTATCCCAGAAACCAGTATCGGTATACATATACCCAGGCAATACTTTGCCGTTATGAGGACTATAGTGCATGACTTTGCCTTGTGCATCAACTTCCCAAAACTTGCGAGGGAACAAAGTGCTGCGATATAAACATGAATAGAACGTGCGATACTGATCGATGGTACCTCCACCCACTTGGATGCGTCCTAAGACTTCGTTCCAACGAGCTTCGCCGTGTTTTTTGATGGTATCAAAAGATGCATCACCCAATTCTTGAAGATTCAACAAAGCTTGAGCTAGCGAAATAAATGAACTAGCCACTCGTGCATGTACCATATCTCCACGCTTGGTCTTGAAATAGATTGCAGCTTGACAATGAGCAGCTTGTATACTTTTCTTGCCTTTCTTCAAACTCACATTGTCATACACTTCTGTGCGTACAACAGAGCGGTCAAATTGAATGACAAAATAATTTTTGAAATTAGCTGGCACACCACCTGAGTTTTGCGTCGTATAACCAGTAATCGTTTGTCCATCTTCAGAAATCTGAATGGCAGATTCTTTATCAAATGCATCGATAATAACAGCGGCATCTTCACTCTTTGGAAAAGTAAAACGCATCATAGCCGCACGATCTGTAGGTGTTACCTCAGCCAATACGTCATGGTCGGCAAGATACACCTTATAATAATATGGTCGTGCCTCTTCTGCTTGATGCGAGAAGTGACTGGCACGCTTTTCTTGGTCTACTGTTGTAAAATGGCCTACAGGCATTAAAGAGAACTGACCGTAATCATTGATCCACGGACTAGGTTGGTGTGTTTGCTTAAAGCCTTGAATCGTTTTGGCTGTGTACTTATAGGTCCAACCATCGCCATTCTTACTTGTTTGCGGTGTCCAGAAATTCATTCCCCAAGGTAGGGCAATGGCTGGATAGGTATTACCAGCAGATAGCGACCAGTCTGACTGACTACCTACTAATGTCTGCACGTATTGCGCAGGTGTATTGACAAGTTCAACAACTTCTGCAGTTTGTGGCGATGCACAGCTGGTCAAGCCAGCTACACAAGCTACAACTGGAAGACAAAAACGCTTCATTGTTTGCTTAAATGTCATTTCTTTCAACATGTTATATGGTTATTAGGTGTAGAAAATATTGCTTTATTTCTCTATTATTAGTTCATCCAAGAAGATGGCTTATTGGTCATCTCAAGAATTAATTGTCCGCCCTTCATAATATCTGAATACTGAATACTTGGAGTTTTAACCTCTTTGCCATTCAATAAAACACGCTTCACATATTTATTTTCAGAGCTATTATTCTTTGCTAGAATATCAAAAGTCTTTCCATTTGGCAGTGTAATAGATGCCTCATCAAGTAATGGCGAACCAATAACAAAATCACCGCCTGCAGGTTGCACCTGATATAGTCCCATACTTGATAAAATGTACCAAGCAGACATTTGACCCACGTCTTCATTTCCAGCCAAACCATTAGGCTTATCGCTGTATAGGTCGGTCAAAACTCTGCGAATCAATGCAGCTCCTTTTTCTGGTTGGCCTAGTAGCGTATAGAAATATAAGATATGGTGACTTGGTTCATTGCCATGAACATACTGTCCTATCATACCAGACATATCAGGTGAGGCTCCTTCTTCCAAATGAGATGAAACAGTAAATAAAGAATCAAGCTTAGCAATAGTTGCTGCACGTCCACCAAATAATTTAACTAGATTATCTAAGTCATGTGGTACCAACCACGAATATTGATAAGCATTACCTTCTGTATAATCACACTCACGATGTTGGGCGAAGAATGGATCGAATGGAGTGCGCCAAGAACCATTTTGGAATCGTCCTCTGACCATGTGTGTTTCAGGATCAAAATAAGTCATCCAACTGTGACTACGCTTTTCAAAGTAAGTTGCTGTTTCTTCATCACCCAAGAACTTCGCTGCTTTAGCTAAGGCTCCATCTGCGATAGCATATTCCATATCGTTGGCTATACTTTCTTTATATAGCTCACTGGGGATATATCCATATTTCTTTAATAATGACAAGCCTCGTTCATCGAGCATGGCACTATTCTTCATAGCCACCAAAGCATGGTGTTTATCAAAACCATTAAACCCTTTAAGAATAGCATCAGAAATAACAGAAATAGCAGGATTACCCACCATGCAATCTGTCTCGCAACCCATTAAATGCCATACAGGTAATTTACCTTGTTGGTCATAAATACGAAGCATTGTGTTGACTATATCAGGCACACGTTCTGGGTGAATCAGTGTCATCAAAGGATGTTGAGCACGATATGTATCCCATAAAGAGAATGTGGTATAGTTTGTAAAAGTGGTATCTTGATAGACTTTGCCATCAGCACCTCTATAGCTACCATCAGCATCCATAAAGGTAGATGGAGCAATCATAGTATGGTACATTGCTGTGTAGAAGTTGCGTAAAGCAGATGTATCTTTACTTGCAATATGAATACGGCCCAATTCTTTAAGCCATGCTTCATGAGCTGCTTGTTTTACGGCAGCAATGTCCCAAGTAGGTAGTTCTTTCTGTAGAGTGGTGAGCGCATTGTTGGAACTCACAGGTGATAAAGCTACCTTGGTATATAATGTTTGAGTATCTTTCAAATTAAAATCGATGCGGGTAAAACGCACTTGCTTCTTGGCGTCTAATTGGGTGTTTGGTTTCTTCAACACCTGACCTTTTGCATCGTAATAAGTTATCTTGGCGATAGGTTGAGAGAATTGAATGGCAAAACTCAATTGTTGATTTTTGGCCCATCCTTTAGAATTTCTTTGACCAACTAAGGTCGTATCATCTACTTTCTTCAATAATGTTTGAGTAGATTCATCCCAGCATGTACCGTTCTCTAAATCGATAATCACGCCAGTGGCTTGTTTTGTTGTAGGATAGTCATACTGATGTAAACCAGCACGTGTCGTTGCAGTCAATTGCACTCCGACATTGTATCTATCCAAATGTACGGCATAAAAGCCTGGTGTATACTGTTCACTGCTATGATGGTACATAGAAGCTTGACCAGATAATGGTTTCTCGATCGTACCTCTCCCTGGTGTAACGTCACCAACGACAGGCATTATTGTCACATCGGCTAAATCACCGATACCAGTTCCACTAAGATGAGTATGACTAAATCCAATACATGTAGAATCTGAAATATGGTAGCCTGAACACCAGTCCCAAGATTCTTGTATGCTAGTTGGACCCAATTGCACAAATCCAAAAGGTACATTCGCTCCCATAAACACATGTCCATGGCCTCCTGTACCAATACGTTGATCTACAAAAGTAGTCAAATCTCCAGTCTGCAATACAGCAGCTTGTTCTGTTTTAGGTTGACAGGCAGTCATCACTGCTAATAAGCTAGCACAGCACAAGCTAGCAGGTAGGAATTTTTTCATCATAATAGAATGGTTATATTAGAATCTATATCCGCAAAGATAAGAATCTTTGAAGACAAAACAATTTTTACATAAAAATGATATGAAGAGAGAGGCCGCAGCCTCTCTCTCAATCACACCTACATGCACGATTATACTACGTATGGAGCATAATCCTCATGGGACACCTCATTGCTGAGGGGAAACACTTATTGTTAACTTTAATCGAAATATTCAATTAGTCATTAAGTACGTTCCATTCAATTCCACGAATTTCGCCTTGGTAATCACCTTTGGCTGCATCGAAGAATACACCTGCAACTTTATCAAGTGGGAACCACATTTCTAGATCTTGTTCAGTACCTGTAACTTCTTGACCAATTTGAGCTGAAGTAAGTGCTGTATTCCAAACACGGAAGTCTTTTACAGAACCGTTGATCTTAGCCCAATAGTTACCTACCCAGATTTCGCTATCACTTACATTTGGTGCTTCGAAACCAGTTTCTTGAGCTACTTGTACTCCATCTACATAGATCGTATTTGTCTTAGCTGCATCATCGTGAACCAAAGCTACATGTGTCCATGAACCTGGGCGAACAACACCACCTTCTGACTTAAGCCACATCCACCATGACTCACTACCGTCCCAGTGGTTGTAGTTACCTACTTGACCAGCATTCAATACATTTTCTTCAGTTAGTTCGTTATACCCATAGATAAACATACCGAAATCACCAAATCCGAAGATACCACCATCACCACCTTCTGCAAATTGAAGAGTCTTCATCTTCAAATCAAGCTCTACAGTGAAGCTACCTGAAACAGTATATCCAGGAGTAATGTGTAGACCTACTGCATCTGAGTTTTCACGATCAATATATACACCGTCTGCTGGTGCTACTAGGTTCACTTTAATACCTGCGATTGCTTTTCCGATAGCTGCAACTGCATCATCAAGTTGTTTTTGAAGTTCAGCATCTGCCAAAGTGTCTTGTGCACTTGCAATTAAGCTATCCAAATATTTTAGTGTACCTACAGGGTAGTCACCTGTATTGGTTCCTTCTGTAACTGTAGCACGGAATGCTTGTGCTGTAGCAATAGCTGCATTCAATGCATCTTTTTCAAGAACAATTACTGGAGGTGTACCATTTTCCATCCATACTACATCGCCGTGTAGTTTACAACGGTAACGTCCTGTAGCATCTTCGAAATCAGTACCCAAATCGGCTGTCAAGTTGAAACTTGCTTCAAGATTGGCAGCTTCAGCAGATACATCAGCATCAATGTTGTCTTGAATTTCTTGTTGGCTCAACTTCTTTGACCATACACGCACATTTTTAACCATAGCGTTGATTGTACGATCTTGCCATGCACTAGCAGTTCCCACTGCAAATGGGATACCTGCATCTGGTACTCCATATGCATAATCTTGAGCGATTACTCGGTTGCCATCAATATATAGTTCTTGATGAGTTGTAGAAATAACAGCAGCTACGTGAATCCACTTACCTGATTGGACAGTTCCAGCAGGAGCAGTTCCATTATGCCAGCTTTCGCCTGCACCACCTACGTTCAAGTGGATACTACCATCACCAAAATAACGTACATCTAAACCAAGGTCTTTTGTTCCACCATCTCCTTGTACATAACCAAACATGTTACAGCTATAACCTAAAGTTGCTGTGTTGATGATGTAAAAATCAGCTTCTACAGTGTAGTTATCTGCACATACATCGCGAAGACGACCTGCAGCACCAGCACCAGTAGGATTATCTGTTAGTTCAAGGAAGTTACCAGACCCCTGTTGTACCCATGGCACTGCAACTCCAACAATACTTGTGTTGAAAATATCCACATACTTTTGCAGACGGACGACTGCATTGTTGACATCTTGTTGGCTTTTCATATTGTCAAGCTTCCAAGTACACCAATCGATAACATCTTGAAGTTCTTGCTTAGAACCTGGTTTATGCAAACCAGCATCTATACCTTCTGTAGCATTATCAACCAAACTTTGCGCTTGTGTGATCAAAGTTGTCAATGCTTCAGAGTCGTATGAACCCCCAGTTTTATCATCATCACTACATGATGAGAACGCAAATAGCACGCTCAGGCAGAATACTGCCCACATGGTTTTATTTAATAATTTATTTATCATGGTTCAGTATCTTTGTATTAGAAATTTGAGTTCATTAGACCATTTGACTTATTCAATGTTTCAGTAGTATCCCACCATAGTAGGTGATCCATACGGTCCTTTTCTGTTGTATTCAATGCCTCAGGCATCATATCTTCGTTATTGCGGTGTTCGTTTTCGTTGTAACGAATACGTTTCACAAATTTACCGATTGCAACAGAAGCATTTGCACTTTGATCTACAGGTAGATTGAAGTCAGGATAATCTGTACGACGGAAATCAGCCCATGCTTCAAGACCGTTAGGGAAGTTAGCCATCCACTTTTGTGTGATAATTTGCTTCAACTTCGCTTCGTTTGATCCTAGGGTATTGATTGTAGCATTCAAACCATCAATATATGCTTCGATATCTGCACTTGCTACGCCACAATATTGCATAGAAGCTTCAATACCTTCTTCATATAGTGATTCTACATCACCAGAATACCAACCACGAAGAGCAGCTTCTGCCAACAAGAACTTCACTTCTGAATAGTTCATAAATGTGTACAACATAGTATGGTTTCCACCTGGAGTAAAGTCTGGGAATCCACCTTCAAGGCGCATAATGCAATAGTCATTATTCTGTGTACCTGAAAGGATATCCAAACCATTAGGACAACCTTCATACTTCGCTTTACCAGCGTCTTCTTTGTCCATTGCTTCTTCAGCACCATCAGGCTTGTAGCAGAACCAAATTGAAGCACGTGGATCTTCACTCACTGAAGATTGATT
>Ga0116162_10001239_pt1 | contig 16952 bp, 16 predicted proteins | sample AD_UKC105_MetaG_FD_89875 | JGI IMG/M metagenome (GOLD analysis project Ga0116162, IMG submission 89875) | Active sludge microbial communities of municipal wastewater-treating anaerobic digesters from Hong Kong - AD_UKC105_MetaG | ecosystem: Engineered > Bioreactor > Anaerobic > Digestate... | reverse complement strand
TTGAAAAAAGATCCGTCATTTAATTCCATAAAAGAGAAATTCTTGGAGTTTCGGATGGTCCGTACCCATCCCTGCATACGGACCTCTTTCCCCGTTAATTCCTGAGCTTCTCTCCAGATTGTTTTGACTGACAGATCCTTCATCATCGACCTCCATGTTTTCCCTATTTTAAATATCCCGTGAAAAGTGTCAAGAAGATAACGTCACGGAAGATAGCGGCTCACGATCTCCGTCATCTCCTCAAAGAAGGGATTCACCCTCAAACGCTCCATCTCCTCTTCTCCGGTAAAGAGACGTTTTTCTCCCCAGGTAATACTATTATCTTCACCGTAACGGCTGTAAAGAGCATTATCCGGAGAGAAAAGCAGCGCCACATGAGAGAGGGAGAAGAGGTTTTCAGCCCAGGGCCTTGTCTCCACAGAGACGTTTCCCTCTGCGGGGAGGCCGTATTCTCCGGTGACAACAGTGAGGGGAGCATTCGCCTTCCATTCCCGGGACAAGTCCCTGATATTCAAAGCTTTTTTGAACTGGCCCCGGTGCGCCGGATGGATATCGAAAAGTGTCAAAGCCCCCGGAAAACGGTACTTTTCATAGAAACGGATGACAGCTTGAGCTGATACCGTGGCATCCGCTGCAGACTGAAAGGTATAGACCGGAATGGTAAAATCATTATTCTTTGTATATCGCGCCACTCTTTTTTCGTTCTCCCTGGACAGCCGGTAGATCTGCCAGGCAGCATTTTTGGGAAAAGAAGAGTATTTGCACGGGTCTTCCTCTGCCAAGATATCAAGCCAGGCAAATTTACGAAAAAGAGGGAAATGGCTCACAGGGGCGTGAAGGCCGGTAAGCGCAGCAGCCGGGGAGACAGCAAATGCCGGGGAAAAGAGGAAAAGCGCTTCAGGCTTTGTCAAATCCGCGCCTTCCAGTACATCCAGGGTATAGGAGAGGCTTAACGCGGCCCCTGTGGAAAACCCGGCCAGGTAGAGAGGGCTTTTTCTTCCCCTCTCCTGAGATTCCAATAGCATGACACCCTGCAACACCTGTTGTTTCCACTCGTCAAAACGCACATGAAGCAAGGCTCCCGGGACTGTCCCGTGTCCCTCCAGGCGGAGAGCCAGGACGCGATACCCCCTTCGGGCGAAAAAGTCGCCGAGGGCGCTCATGGTATAGGGAGAATCGGTCAGCCCATGGAGAAGAAGGACGCTGCCTTTCACCTCTTCCCGGGGTTCCCGGTAAAAGGGGCTGTTTCGTATGATGTTCTCTTCTGATGCAAAGGATCTTAAAACAGGGTCCTCCTGACTTCCGTAGATGCTCTCACGGGTGAGTCTGACATACTCTCTCTCCGTTTGGAGATACTCCTCAAGAGAAAGTCCCTCTGCAGGGGCAACCTGCCGGATAACCGGAGCTTCATGCCAGGGCATGAGAGGAGGTGACAGAAAAGAGAAGAGAAGCCAGACTGTATAGAAGAGAAGGAAAAGAAGAAGCGTTCCTCCCAGGAAGCTCCGAATGATCCTGAGAAGGAGCGGAGGCTTTATTCCCCGCTCCTTCTTATTTTTCAAGGAAGGAATCAGATGTCCCATATTTCCGCATTGTGGTCGATAACCGTTCTGTCTCCGTCGGTAATGGTAAAATCGGCAGCCTTCACCAGAGCTTCTGCATCGGTGATGAAGATACGGGCCACTTTAGCTTTCCGGCCGTTGGCCGGGGCATCTTCGAGCAGGAGATAGGAGGTGATGACCATCGTCGCCATCTGAACGATCCGGCCGGCATGATAGGCTTTTGTTTCATCATCCATCTCTTTGTAGAGAGCCACAGCCGCATTCAGCCTTTCCCTCATGGAACGGATCCGTTTTTTCTCATCGTTCCAGGCGGTCTCTTTGACAGAAGCGTCCATCCGGTCCAGTTCCTCGTTGAGGCTGCCTGTGACGATGCCGCCGATAGCTGCCACGACCTGAAGCTGGGTGGTTCCTTCATAGATATTGGTGATCCGGGCATCCCGGTAGTGACGCTCAATGTTGTAGTCCTTCATGTAACCGTCTCCGCCATGGATCTGAAGGCCGTCATAAGCTACTTTGTTGGCCATCTCCGTGGAATAGAACTTGGAGATAGGGGTCATGGTATTGGCCAGCGCAGTGTAGTATTTCATCTTGGCCCGGGCTTCTCCGTCCCTGGCCTCTTCGAACAGCTCTGTATAGAGCTTTTTATAATCCACAGCCATAGAAGTGTAGTAGGTCAGTTTCCGGGCAGCTTCGATGGAGACGCGCATCTTTGTGAGCATCTCATAGACAGCAGGAAAGTTAATGATCTCTTTGTGAAACTGTTTCCGTTCTGTAGCATACGCTTTCGCTTCCCTGTAGGCGGCCTCGGCGATCCCGATGGCCTGTCCTGCGATTCCCAGGCGAGCTCCGTTCATAAGCTCCATGACATATTTGATAAGGCCCATTCGACGTTTACCTACGAGTTTAGCCGGAGTCCCGTTAAACTGCATCTCGCACGTGGGAGAGCCATGGATACCCAGCTTGTCCTCCAGACGCCTGATCTTGACAGTCTCGTCACGGTCGATGACAAACATGGACAGTCCCCGGGCGTCATTGGTCCCCTCTTCACTGCGGGCCAGGACCAGAGAGACCTGGGCATTCCCGTTGGTGATGAAACGTTTGGTCCCATAAAGCCGCCAGGTGTCTGTAGCTTCATCATAGACGGCCTTTGTCTTCACGCGCTGAAGGTCAGAACCCGCTTCCGCTTCGGTGAGGATCATGGCTCCGGTGACTTCTCCTTTGGCAAAACGGGGGACATAAGCCTGGCGCAGCTCTTCGTCAGCAAACTCATAGATCGTCTCGCCGATGTCCTGAAGAGAGAAGATATTCATAAACCCCGCTTCGGCCCGGGCCACGATCTCTATAAGCATAGTATAGATCGTGGTGGGGAAATTCAGTCCGTAATACTTACGGGGTACAGTGACCCCGTTAAGTCCGGCCTTTCTGAACTGATCCAGGGCGATTTGGGTTCCCTTGGGGTAGATGACCTCCCCGTTCTCGAGGTGAGCCCCCTCTCCGTCGATCTCCGGGGCTAAGGGAGCTATGATCTCGCCGCATATCTCTCCGGCGATCTCCAGGGCCTTAGCGTAGTTGTCCAGGGCTTCTTCGGCAGAAGCCGGAGCGTAATCATACTGCTCCGCTTCTGTAAAATCCTTTTCCTTCATTCTGATGATCTCTTTGAGAGGCAGACGGTTCAGATGAAAGGCGATATCTTTATTATCAAGATAAAAATTTTCCATGACTCCCCCTATTGTTGAAGTTTTTTATAGGCGGCGATGAGTTCGGGTAAAACTGTCTTGTAGTCGCCTACGATCTTATAATCGGCGATATCAAAGATGGGTGCTTCAGGGTCTGTATTCACGGCGACGATCTTGAAGGACTCTTCCATCCCCGCTCTGTGCTGGATGGCTCCGGAAATACCTACGGCAAAGTAGAGTTTCGGCCGGACCGTCGTCCCTGTCTGGCCGATCTGCCGGTCGGCTTCCGCCCAACCGGCATCCACCGCTGCACGGGTCGCACCCACTTCTGCGCCCAGGACTTTAGCCAGCTCTTTGACAAGAGCAAAACCCTCGGCGCTTCCCAACCCCATACCTCCGGCGACGATCACTTCAGCTCCCTTGAGGTTGATGGTCTTCTCTTTTCTCTCCCGATGGAGGATGGCGGTGAGTCCGGTTACCTCAGCGGGAATAGAGGCCTTGAGAGGTCTGACTTCCGCTTTTCTTCCCTTCACAGGCTCGCCCTTTTTCATGACGCCTTCTCTGACCGTAGCCATCTGAGGAGCATAGTCCGGGGTCACGATGGTAGCCCTGATATTACCCCCGAAAGCGGGACGGATCTGATAGAGCATCTTCTCTTCGCCGATCTGAAGTTCTGTGCAATCCGCTGTAAGCCCCGTATAGAAGTAGGAAGCCACGTGCGGTGCAAGATCCCGCCCGATAAGCGTCGCTCCGAATAGGACGATCTGGGGATTCTCTTCCCTGATGGCCTTTTTGGCCGCGTGAAAATAGGGAAGGGTCCTGTAATATTTCAATTCCTTGTCTTCGATGGTATAGATAAGGTCGGCTCCGTGAGCGGCGATCTCATCAGCCAGTCCGGAAACCTTTTCACCCATGACAAAAGCGCTGACCTTCTCTTTCAATTCCGAAGCCAGGTCCCGGGCTTTAGTCAATAATTCAAAACTGACATCCTTGATCTGTCCGTCTTCCTGTTCGATGAAGACCATGACACTGCCTTGTCTCTTCATAGTATTACCCCAATATTTTAGCCCGGCGCAAGTCGCTGATCAGTCGTTCAGCCCCTTTGCTGTCGGGAGTCAATTCCACGGTCTCTTCTTTTTTCAAAACAACGTTTTCAATTTTCTTCACTTTAGTGGGAGACCCGAAAAGCCCAAGCTTCCTGAGGTCCACCTCCAGATCATCAGCACAGACCACAGGGATAAGAAGCCCCTTTTTCTTCAAATCGCGTTCCAGCTCCTCTTCATCCTTATACTCAAGGTGAGTCTTTAAGGCTGACGCGAAATCAAGACGGGAGAGGGCCTTTTTATATTTCATCATCCTGCGCACCTCCGCAGGACGGGGCCTGTTGGCTGTATCTACCACCGTAATCATGGCGGGAAGAGAGACTTTCACCTCTTCAATACCCCCTTCGATGAGACGGCGGAGAGTGACAGATCTCTTTTCCAGTTCCAGGATCTCTTCAGCATAGGTCACCTGGTTGACTCCGGCCTTTTCCGCTACCTGGGGGCCGACCTGGGCCGTATCACCGTCGATAGCCTGGCGCCCTGCCAGGATCAGGTCAGCATCGGGCACAATCTTTTTAACAGCAGCCGCCAGAGTATAAGCCGTTGCCCATGTGTCCGAACCGGCAAATTTTATGTCACTGAGAAGGAAGACCTGGTCGGCGCCCCGGTAGAGGCATTGCCGCAAGACTTCTGAAGCCGAGGGCGGCCCCATGGTCAGAGCTGTGATCTTTGTACCGGGTGTTTTATCTTTGATTTCCAGGGCCATTTCCAACGCGTTGAGATCTTCGGGGTTGAAGATAGCCGGGAGAGCGGGCCTGTTGATCGTCCCGTCCTCTTTCATCACATCCCCGGAGATATTATGCGTATCGGGGACCTGCTTGACTAATACAACGATTTTGTATTCCAAAATAAACCTCCTGATTCACCGTAATCAAAAACAGAGCTGCCGGGGCCGGCAGCTCCGAAAAATAGTGCCATACAAGAACTCTTCTGTCAAGTTTATTTAATGAACTTCATTCGGTTATGATCCGGATCACTTCTTCCAGCCTTTTGACAAAATGGATGGTCAGTCCCTTTTTGATCTTGGCCGGAATCTTCTCGTAATCATTCCGGTTGGCTTCGGGAAGGATGACCTCCTTGACCCCGTTACGCTTGGCAGCCACCACTTTTTCCCTGATCCCCCCGACAGGCAGAACATTTCCGGTCAGTGAAAGCTCCCCGGTCATGGCCAGGTCATTGGAGACCTTTACCTTCTTAAAGAGGGAATAGAGAGCCGTGGCCATGGTCACTCCCGCTGAAGGCCCGTCCTTGGGGGTCGCTCCTTCCGGGACATGAAGATGGACCAGAGACTCTTCAAACGCCTCTTTGGAAATACCGAGATTCTCACGGTTTGCCCGGATATAGCTGAAGGCGATATTGGCTGACTCCGACATGACCTCTCCAAGCTGTCCTGTAAGCTTCAATCCGCCCTTTCCGTCCAGGGTAACGGCCTCGATGACCAGGGTGGTCCCGCCCAGGGCGGTCCAGGCCAGTCCACGGACCATTCCGGGCTTCGTCACCCTCTGCCACTCTTCTTTCGTGAAGAAGGGCTGTCCCAGATATTTTTCCACACATTTGGGAGTAATGGTCATGGAGAGCTCCTCACCGCTTTCGGCGACTTTCAGAGCGACTTTCCGCATGATCTTATCGATTAGTTTTTCCAGATCCCGGACCCCCGCCTGGCGGGCATATTTCTTACAGATCTCGGTGATGGACTTTTTCGGGAATTTAACACTCTTTTTGGAGATCCCGTGTTTTTCCATGGATTTCGGGACCAGATACCTTTTCCCGATCTCCGTCTTCTCCTCATCGATATAGCCTGAGAGCCTGATAGTTTCCATCCGGTCCAGAAGCGGCCGGGGGATGGTATCCAGCGTGTTGGCTGTACAGATAAAGAGTACTTCGGAAAGGTCGAAGGGGATATCAAGATAGTGATCCCGGAAAGAGTAGTTCTGCTCGGGGTCCAGGACTTCCAGCAAAGCCGCCGAAGGGTCTCCCTGGAAACTGACTCCAAGCTTGTCGATCTCGTCCAACATGATCACAGGGTTTTTCGTCTTGACGATAGACATGGCCTGCATGATCTTTCCCGGCATGGCTCCCACATAAGTCCTCCGGTGCCCCTTGATCTCCGATTCATCTCTCATCCCTCCCAAAGAGAAGCGGAAGAACTCTCTGTTCATGGAACGGGCCAGGGACCGTCCCACAGAAGTCTTGCCCACACCGGGAGGCCCAACAAAAAGGATAATGGATCCCCTGGAATCGGGTTTGATCTTTTTGACAGCAAGAAATTCCAGAATCCTGTCTTTAACATCCTGAAGCCCGTAATGGTCCGTATCAAGGATCTTTCTGGCTCTGGTGATGTCGATATTATCCTCCGTGCGCTCCACCCAGGGAAGGGAGAGAAGGGTATCCAGATAATTCCTCACCACCCCGTATTCGGCGGAGATGGGTTCCAGAAGGTTGAGCTTCTCCAGCTCTTTCTCGATCTTCTCGCTCACCTCTTCAGAGAGAGCAGCGCGGACACTTTCATAACGTTTCCTGAATTCTTCCACATCCCGGGTCTTCTCATCCTTTTCCATCCCCAGCTCATCTTTGATCATCTTCAACTGTTCCCTCAGAAAATACTCGCGCTGACGGTTGGCGACCTTTTCCTCGATCTCTTTTCGTATCTTATTCTGCATTTTGAGCATCTCCTTCTCCTTGTTGAGAAGGATCAGAAGCCTTTCCAGACGCTTTTTGATCTCAAAGGTCTCAAGGATCTTCTGCTGCTGGGCCGGGGCGATATTGAGGACGCTGACGATGATATCCGCCATACGGCCGGGATGCTCGTTGATGTTGATGAGGTTCAGCTTCATCTCCTGGGTCATGAGAGGGTTGTTCTCGATGACGAACTTGATGTCGGCCAGCATGGATTGGGTCAGAGCCCGGAGCTCGATATCATTCTCGTCCGGCTCCTCTTCATCAAAATACTCCACTGCAACGGTGATATAGGGTTCAAAAGAGATAATTTTTTTCACGGAAAACCGTTTCATAGTGTTGACCAGGATATTATAATGACCTTCGGGAAGTTCCACCTTTTTAAAGATCTTGGCGGCTGTCCCCACCATATGGAGATCTCCCTGGGTAATGGCGTTCATCTCCTCCACATCATTCTTAAGATAGATAAATCCGATCATATGGTCCCGTTCCAGGATATCATCGACCATCTGTTTAAGCTGTTCCTCGACTACCAGGACCGGCGCTACAAGCCCTGGGAAGATCGGTCTCATCTTCAGAGGAAGGATAAAGAGTTTATGGGGAAGGATCTCGTCGGCGATGACAATTTTCTTTTCCGTCGAGATGTTATCCTGATCCATTTCGGGATCTTTTTTGTCCAAACTGTCATTCATCGTAACCTCCATTCTCTTTCAAAGTTCTGTTCCCGGCCTTTTGCCGGTGAAAAAACCGGTATATCCGGCCCATTCTTCACGCTGAAATGATCGCGTGACGGCAAATCCCGTTCTTTCAAAAAAGGCTTCAGCTTCCTCTCTGCGCCCCTCCGGGATACCCGACAGTAAAACACACGTCCGTGATGAAAGTTTCTCGGCAAAGAGGGCGAGGACAGGAAAGAGATAGCGGGGCAGCATGTTGGCCAGGAGGAAATCCGTCTCTTTCCAACGGGTATAACGCGCGGCAAAAGCAAGGTGGTCTTCCTGGAAAGCATGGAACCTCACCTTGTTAAGAGCCATGACATGGCCGGCTGTCTCCCGGAAGTTGTCCGCCACATCAAAAGCATAAAAGTCCTGTGCGCCTTTCATCAAAGCATAAAGTGTCAGTATACAGCTTCCGGCGCCGGCATCGACACCTCGTTTAGCGTGAAAGTCGGCCCCGTCCATCATCTCCGCCATGAGCCGTGTCGTGGCATGCTCGCCTGTGCCGAAGATCTGAGATCCCCAAAGGCGGATGGCTTTCTCTTGCGGAAGAGGCTTCACCTCTTCTCCCAGGAGGATTTTGATATCCCCGATAAAGGGGATCCGCCTGGGGAAAACCGTGATCTCTCCCTCTTCGATAAAAACAGATGCTTCCGGAGGCAGAAGCCTTTCCAGTAGGCCCTTCATCGTCGCCGCTTCATCGTAACAGGACGCAAAAAAGGCAAGTCGTACTTGCCCCTCGCCCACGGGATAAGTATCCGGCATTGCATCCGGATCGTCTCCATAGACAGCGAGAAGGGAATCAAAATCTTCGACTGAGGCCCGGGCCAGCATCTCAGGGGTGAAGTAATCTTCGTAAGGTCCGGATCGTTCCAGGCTCCAGTCGACAATGATCTTATAAAAATGTTCCATTAAAGGCCGAGTTCTGAGGAGATTCCCTTCATCCCGTCCAGGACCACATCGATAAACTTTTCAAGGGGCATGAAGGATTCACAGGATCGGATGATCTCCCTGTTTGCTCCCCGCGCAAAACTCTTTTCGTTAAAGCGGCGCATGATGAACTCCCCTTCAAGGGCCCCGATTTTTTTATCCGGGTGCATGAGGGCGGCTGCTACGATCAGCCCTGTGAGGGGGTCAGCAGCATAGAGAGCCTTATCCATGAGGCTCTCCCGCGGCAGTTTTCCGGGATGGGCTTTGATGGCATAGATCATCTCTTCATCCAGGTCCGCTTCCGCTTTTAAGATCTCTTCGGCGACAAAACCGTGCTTTTCCGGTGTCTCCATGGTCCGGTCGTAATCTATATCATGAAGAAGTCCCGCCAGGGCCCATCGGTCCGGCTCCCCGCCCAGTTCTTCGGCCAACGCTTTCATGGCCGCTTCCACAGCCAGACAATGCTTGACCAGGTTTTTCGTTTTTAGATGTTTTTTCAACAAGGCCAGGGCTTCAGAGCGTTCTGTCATGGTCAGGAGGCTCCTTCACTCTTTTTGGGGCCGGTATTCTTCGTGCTTCCCGGGCTCTTGCTTTTGGAGGATGAGGCGCTTTTTTTTGTGGTTGACGAGGCCTTTTTCTTCTCATCGGCCTTTTTTATATCCTCTTTCTCTTTTTTCGCCTTGTCCTCTTCTTCCTTATCTTCTTCTGCCATGCGTTTCAGATCGGCATCGTTGATATCGTGCTCTTCCTTGATCCGGTTTATATCAAACTCCAGATTATTGATCTTCTCATTGATATCACTGATCTTCTCATACCGGGCTTTGATCTCCGTCCGGTTGCAGATATCCTCTTCTTTCCGGCTGATGAGATCGTAGAGATATTCACCCATTTCGGCATAAAGATTGTTCTTTTCTTTGTTCAATGAACTGATCTTGATCTTCAACTCGGCGATGGCTGTATATTCCCGCCCTTTTTCATACGCTTCCGAGCTGATTTTTTTGACTTTATCCCACACCTTATGCATAGTTCCTTTGTTTTCATTTTCATTCATACTCAAAGACCTCCTTGCTTACTCCCCTTTTATCTTCATTATACCATCTTCGGGATGGATTTCAAGAGGCAAGGGGAAGGCTTCAGGGTTGAATATAAAGCGTTCCCGGATGAAGAAGTTCAATGTCCCTGTAATGGTCAGGGCCACAAGATTACACAAAAGAACACCCCAATGAGTCATCTGCTCCAATAGGATGATCAGGATCATCTTGATTCCGAGGATCATGAGAGCTGCGATATCATAGGCAGCGAACCGTTTCCAGAAATGGTGCTTTAAACCCTTTTGAAGACGGTCCGGCCAAATCCAGAGACAAGAGACTGTAAAGTTGATAAGCATGGCCAGTTGAAAGGAGAAGATGGGCCCGACGATGTAGGTCGCTGAATAACTCTGCACCAGGAGAGTAAAGAGCCAGAGGAAAAAAAGGTCCGCTGCAGTTCCCAGAAGGCTGGCTGTGAAATAACGGGTCAGACGGCGCAACGGTGTAAAATGGTGATGCATCCTACTCTCCTTTGACCGGGTCTCCATAATGGCGAAGGTGTTTGATATAACAGCGGCGGCGTTTATGCTGCCGGTGAGGAAAAAACCTCCACTGGCCCTGGACATTGGCATTTTCTTCCAGCTCAGGATTACTTTCCGCTTTGGTTATTCCCAAACGGATAAAATTATGGAGAAAAGTGTTGATGAGAACAGCGTTGACACCTTTTCCCTGGAGTTCATGACGCACAGCGACAAGATAGAGATCCACCAGATCCACTTTTTTGATAGCCCGGAGGATATCGAAGACCCCTCTGGGGAAAAGACGCCCCCGGCACCGCTGCATGGCTTTTGACAAAGAGGGCATGGTGATCCCCACCCCGGCCACCTTCTCCTCTTCATCGATGACTACGCAGATATAATCCAGCCTGAGGAACCCCAGGTATTGATCGATATATTGATTGATCTGTTTTTCGGTCAGCGTGACAAATCCATAGAGATGGCCGTAAGCATCATTGATCAGGGTGAAGAGTTCATGGCCGTAACGTTTAACAAACTCTTTTTTATTCTTCGGCTTAAAGATGGTGAGCCTGTTTTTTTTCAGGACGATATCAGTGAGCCGTTCCAGTTTTTCAACAGGTTCTTGAGGGACAGTGATCTCATATTCCACCCAGTCGGTATCTTTGACATAGCCCAGTTCTTCCAGGTGCCGGGCATAATAGGGGTGATTATAGATAGTGGCAAAGGTCCCCAGCTCGTTGAAACCCTCCACCAGAATCCCCTCTTTATCCATGTCGGTAAATCCCAGGGGTCCGTGAAGAGCATCCATTCCCTTCCGGACTGCCCACTGTTCAACGGTTTCCAGGAGAGCTTTGGTGACATCGATGTCATCGATGACGTCAAACCAGCCGAACCGGGCCTGTTTGCTGCCCCACTGTTCGATGAAACGGTTGTTGATGATCCCGGCGATCCGGCCGGCCGGCTTCCCGTCTTTAAAAGCCATCCAGTAGGCGGCGTCGCAGAATTCAAGAGCTGCATTCTTGCCGGGGGTCAGAGTATTGATCTCATCCATAAAGAGAGGGGGAACCCAGAAGTCGTTATCCTTATACAAAGAAAAAGGGAACTTGATAAATCGTTTCAGGTCTCTTTTGCTCTTCATCTCTTTTATCGTGATACTCACGGCTCATCCTTCCTGCGCCTTCTTCAGGACGCTTGTTTATTTACTCTTCCTGATCACCCAGCATCGATGGGGCCTGTGCTGTTGAAAATCGGCCGGTATCGTCTCTTCTGTGATCTCCCGGATCTGAGCTTCATTGGACAAAGCCGGATCCATTTTAAATTTTCTTGCATTGGTGGAAAAGAGTATCATCCCTTCATCCCTTAAAAGGGAGAGAGACTTCCTGATAAGGGGGAGATGAGCTTTTTTGACGTCGAAGACATAATCCATCTTCTTGCTTGTGGAAAAGGTCGGGGGGTCGATGATGATCAACTCCCAAAAGGGTCCCCGGACCCGGTCGAGAAAGGCAAAGACATCGCTCGTTTCCACCTTGTTTTTCTCCCCTGTGACTCCGTTCAGCTCCAGGTTCCGTTCCGCCCACCGGCAATAAGGACGGGAGAGGTCGACCGAAAGGGTGGAAGCTGCCCCCCCCAGCGCCGCGTAGACGGAAAAAGACCCGGTATAGGCGTATAAGTTAAGTACATTTTTTCCTGCAGCCCTTTCTTTCACCCACTGACGTGTCAGGCGGTGATCAGAAAATAATCCGGTGTCCGCATAAGTCCCAAGCTTCACTAAAAACCGGGCCCCCTGCTCACGAACGATGATTTCATGCGGAGGATTCTCCTCTTTTTCATACTGTCCTCCGGCACGGGAGTGCCGCTCATGGATAAACAATCGCGCATCCGGAACTCCTGTGGCAGCCAGAACCTTCTTTTTCATCTCCCCCAGCCATTCACGGGGGCGTTTATCCTTCCGGTAATCGCAGATCATCACATAATCACCATAGATATCAACGGTGAGAGGGACCTCAGGAAGGTCCCTGTCATAGAGACGGAAAGCGTCGAGGCCGTGCCTTTCCGCCCAGGGGAACAGGAGCCGTTTCTTCTTTTTTAACCGGTTGTAGAAAAATTCCCCGTGTTCCCCTTCAGCAGTCATTCTCAGCGGCCTTTCCGTTCTCCCTCTGCCAGAAGAGCTTTCATAAACTGAAGGCGTTCGATCTCATCGGGGTAGTGAGCTTTTTCTTTACTGAGTCTACCCCGGAAAGCATCCACCGAAGTAAACCCGTGCTTATCCATCCAGTCGGATAAGCCTTCATTCATTTTTTTGAGATGATCCAGACCGTTTTTGTAGAGAGCAGAGCAGACCTGGACTGTCGTGGCCCCGGCCAGGAGCTGTTTGACGACACCTTCTGAGGAGTGGATTCCCGTGGCTGCCGCAAGATCGCCGTCAACCACACCATAGAGAAGGGCCATCCACCTGAGAGTATTGGACATCTCCGACGGCGTGCTTAAAAACCCTCCGTAGGTCAGGCTGATCTTATCGATATCAAAATCAAACTGATAAAAACGGTTGAAGAGGACCAGGGCATCGGCTCCGGACGCATACAGACGGTCTGCGATACGGAAGACTGATGTAAAGTAAGGGCCGATCTTCATGGCGACAGGAAGGGAGACCTCCTTCTTGACCGTCTTTATAATATCCACATAGCGCTTTTCGATCTCTTCAGAAGTCTCATAGGGAGAAGCCGGCAGTAGAGCCGTATTGAGCTCCAGGGCATCGGCCCCCGCCTCCTCCACGTGCCGGGCATATTCTGCCCATCCCCTTGAAGAATAGGCGTTGATACTGGCGATGACCGGGATATCAACTCTTTTTTTAGCCTCCCTGATCAGTTCCAGGTAGGCCTCCTGCCCCCTATGGGCGATCATCTGTTCTACATAGTCGAAGCTTTCCGCATACTGGGGATACCCTGATTCCAGCTCTGTCCTGATACTTTCAGCGGTAAACTCCTCCTGAAATATCGATTTGAGGACCACAGCCCCGGCGCCGTTATCCCGGCATTTTTCTATCTGTCCGGTGCTTTTGGTAAAATCACTGCTGGCGACGATAATGGGACTTTTCAGCTTCAGCCCCATGTATCTGGTTGATAAATCAGCCATTTTTTCCTCCTCGTCTTCTCTATGACAACATTTCCGGGCTCCTCCCGGAGACAATTCAACTCTTTGACTGAAGGATCTCTACGGTACTTTTATCGAAACGGGCAAAATGCTCATTGTACCGGACCAGGTTTTCAAGGGTCCCGTAAAAATTCTCCCCCAAAAAGCCGTCTTTGGCGTCGACTGAAAAGCCTTTCCCGACAAGGTCGATGGAGCGTCGGACCATGAGGACGGCTGCTGAGGCTTTCAGGGCACAACTGCCCTTGGCCCCGTCGCAGAAAATGCCGCAGATAGAGGAGATATAGTTTCTGAAGGCATCAAAAAAGCAGTCCAGGCTCTTGTCCAGATAAAGAAGCCCCGCCATAGCTCCTGGCCCCGCTCCATAGACTCCGCCGCAGATAGATGAGACCGACCCGAATTTATAGGTGATCAGCATGGTAACCAACGTCGAGAGAAGGACACTCTTCTCCACCTCTTCCTGTGAAGCCCCCTTCCCGGCACCATACTGTGCCGGCGGGATGATACTGATCAAGCCTTTGTTCCCTGACCCGGACACACTCATGACCGGTATGGTATCCCCATGCATACGGGCATAGACAGCACCCGCAACGCCGAAATCGTCGGTGCTTGTATCATATCGTTTTCCATAAGAGGCCGCCTTCAGATTTATCTCCATTCCCTTACGCAATTTAGCCATGAGAGTCAGATCCCGGGAAAGTTTCTCGACCATCTCGATCCAATATTCTTCGTGGAAATAGACTTCATCGGGATAAAAGGGTTCGCTTTTTTTCTGCTCTTCTTCCCCCTTTTGTCTCCAGGGAAGGGGCTTGGTTACTCCGTTTAGACGAATTTCTGTGATATTGAGATGATTGTCTCTTGTCTCCACTACTGCTTCGGAAGAGCCGGCCCGGATTGTCGTCCTGATGTAGAGAGATTCCTTTTCAAGGACCTTGACCCGTATCTCATGATTGTCCAGAAAGGATTTGGCTTTGAGGACGATATCGTTGTCCACACCGTTGAATATTTCCAGCTTCAGCTGGGGACGGGCGGTCAGATAGCCGTAAAGCGCCGCCCAGACCGTGCCATGTTCCCCCTCGCCGTTGGGAATCCCCGCATTGTAGGCATTTTTATAGGTCAACAGGTCTATCTCAATCTCAAAGGAATCGGGAAGGGCCCCTCTAAGATAAAAACCGGCGATGGCTGCATTCAAGCCTATGGCTGCCGGTTCTGTACACCCTGAAGTAAACTGATACGCCTGTCTCAGCAATGAGGCCAATGAATGTCCCACAGAAGCCTTCCTTTCGTTGTGCCTGTCTTCTCTTTTCCTCGTTTACAGTTCTTCCTCTCTCACTTCATAGGGGAAAAACCCTTCATGTTTATCCAGGTACTCATAATAGAGAGAGACCCCCTCCTTCAATTCCGTAAAGGGTCGGGTATAACCGGCCTTCCTTAATGCTATCGTCTCGGCCTGGGTAAAGGACTGGTATTTCCCTCTGAGCTCTTCGGGGAAGGGAACCGTTTTCAGCTTTCCCTGCCCCATGAGTTCTGTCAAAGTCCGGGCGATGAGGGTAAAGCTCTCAGCCTTTCCTGTCCCGCAGTTATAGATCCCGCTTATTTCAGGATGATCAAGCAAAAAGAGATTGACCTCCACCACATCATCCACATAAATGAAATCACGGAGGAATTTATCGCTCCCCTCAAAAAGCCGGGCCTCCCCTGTCTCTTTCAGCTGATGATAAAAGTGATAGACAGTAGAGGCCATGCGCCCTTTATGGTTTTCCTGCTGTCCGTAGACATTGAAGTACCGCAAGCCGGCTGTCTGCACAGGACAATGGGCTCTGTTCTTTCTCAAGTAGGCATCAAAAAGGTATTTGGAAAAGGCATAGACATTGAGGGGGTTTTCATTGCGCGGATCCTCACTGAACCCATGGGCACCGTTTCCGTAGACTGAAGCCGAAGAGGCATAGATAAACCTGATCTTCTTTTTCATGGCTTTTTCAAAGAGCGTTTTTGTATACTCATAGTTCAAAGCCATCATCTTCAACCCGTCATGTTCCATGGTATCGGTACAGGCTCCCTGATGGATCACTGCTTCTGTCTTACGGGAAAGGAAGCGGTCAGCATGGTTCAGAAAGAAGTCTTTATCCACATAATCGGAAAACCGGAGGGCGTTCAAATTCCGGCACTTTTCCCCCTTGCTGAGATCATCCACGATGAGAATATCCGTATACCCGGTCCGGTTCAGGCCCCGTACGATATTGCTCCCGATAAAGCCCGCTCCGCCTGTGACAACGATCATAAAGTCCTCCTCACCTTTCACCATATTGTGAAAGGAAAATAGCCTATTGTCAAGAGATCCTTCTTTCAGATTTCACGTACTTCAGATGAGCGGCCCGTCGTCAGGGCCCGCTGTCCCGAAGGACTCCATATCGATCAGGCCACGATGGCTCACCTTCACGCCTTCCTTTTCCAGCAGCCTCTTCTGCTCCTCAAATCCCCCGCCTTTGAGGACGATACGCCCCCCGGATCCCACGACCCTGTGCCAGGGAAGATGATGGCTGCGGCTGCATGTGTGAAGGATACGGGCCACCTGCCGGGCCGCTTTGGGGTTTCCCGCACAGGCAGCGACGCCCCCGTATGTAGCTACCCGGCCCCGGGGTATCGTTTGAATGATTTGAATGATCCTCTCTGTCAAAGGATTCATACATCCTCCTTGTCCTTCAGGGAAGGATCATGCTGATCAAGGCGATCATAAAGGGGACAGCGATACTGAGAAGAAGCCCACTCACAAATGAGAGAGGAGCATACTCCGAACCTGAAAAGCGGGTGACAGCCGGGAGAGTGACATCCATGGAAGTCGCCCCGCCGGCCATGATAGGCCCCAGGGGAGTCAGAAAGCGCGCCATGAGCCCGGCTCCGGCTAAAGTGACCAGTTCACGCATCATATTGGAGACGAGGGCCATGGCTCCGAGAACCGGTTCTCCCTGTTCGGTGATCAAGATCGCCGAAAGACTGTAATACCCGTATCCGGCCCCTCCCAGCAAAGCCTCTCTTAAGCTGATCCCCGAAAAGAGAAGGGCTGCCATGATATTCCCTGCTGCTGTCCCCAGGATGACTCCCAGGGGGATCAGGAAAATCCGGCCTTTCATCTTTTTCATGAGAGCCAGGATGCCCGGAGTCCCGCCAACACTCAACCCCACCAGGAAGACAAGGAGGCAGAGGACGATCATCCCTCCCCTTTCTACAGGGGCCAACCCCAGTCTGGCCGCCCCGATCCCGGCTCCGAAAGCCAGCAGGGGAAAAAGATTCTCTCTGATCATATTCATCTGTCCATCACCTTTTTCCACACGATAAAGCCTGCTGCAAAGCTTCCCAAAAGTGAAAAGAAGGTTATCACAGCAGCCTCCCCGCCGATGCGCCCCCATTGCTGCAAAACATTCTTGTCCGAGCCTATATCCAGCCCCATAAAAAAGAGGAGGACCCAGATGGACAAGGTCAGGGCCTGATGGATTATTTTCCGCGGGGTTCCTGCAAGCTTAAGCTTCCAGCCGATGAGTAATCCCAGGACAAGAAAGAGGATAACCGTCATATGTCCTCTCCTTTTCCGGCTCCTGCCAGCC
>Ga0116162_10001237_pt1 | contig 16964 bp, 8 predicted proteins | sample AD_UKC105_MetaG_FD_89875 | JGI IMG/M metagenome (GOLD analysis project Ga0116162, IMG submission 89875) | Active sludge microbial communities of municipal wastewater-treating anaerobic digesters from Hong Kong - AD_UKC105_MetaG | ecosystem: Engineered > Bioreactor > Anaerobic > Digestate... | reverse complement strand
CTCTGTTCTTAGCAACTCTCTGTCTTCATGTCCAATCAATGTACAGTTATACTCAGGGGCAATCCTGTTGTAAATTTTCAATGCCAGATCAAATGTATCGGCAAGCGTGCCGTCAAAATCAAAAACAACGTATTTTGTTTCTTTCATAATAAAATCTGTTCATCAAAACAAATCATTTTTCATTAATAACACAAACATACCCTGATTATTATTTTCCAAATCCGATAAAAGCTCCAGGCGAAAATTCACTGTACATTTCCGGTATACCTCTTCGGAAATAGCCCGCTCATCACTTTTTCAGGCCTATCTTCTTATAAAAGATCTTGAAAAAAAAGGTAAAAAAAGAAATGAAATAATGACTGTTTTAACTGAAAAGTTCGGAGAGCAAAACCCGGAAACAGGATTTATTTAATGCTGATGAATAAACACAGCTTTTCCAACCTTCTAATATATAAATGTTAACCTTTCAATTGTAAACAATCCTGAAAAATACATTTACTGTAAACCCAAAACTTCCTTGCCCTGTTTGAATACAATATCCACAGGTATCCCTTCTTCATTCACTTTGTCGAGATCTCTGCGTAAACTTTCAGTCATGACTCCATCTCTTTCTATCCACTCTTTTGCTGTTTCATAATCCCCGTCTCCCTGTACGGTAAGTATCCTGCCCACCAGTGATTCAACAGCTTTTTTCATTTCTTCAAAGCGTACCTTATAATAACCGTTATCCTGATAAACAAAGGCTCCGTTGTCAGCAAAATATTTAAGACTTAGCATATTAGCCTTGCCGTGGGCACTGGCAGCCCCGAAACGACTGGACCGGAATATACCTGCAAAAAAAGTTACATAGTTGTCCATCACTTCTCCGCTTGTTATTTCACCCATCTCATATAGTCTGGTTACGAGCCATAAGCCCATTATATCGGCTTTAGCCTCTTCAAGTGCAGAATATTGTTCCTTAAGGGCATCTCTTACAGTACCCTTATTGTTGATGGTATTTTTAACACCCATCCCATGAGCCACTTCATGGAAAGTGGTGTTCTCAAAAAAAGCATCGAAAGTAATATGCTGACGCTGGCTTTCGTCTATCAGCATATTTGCAATGGGTATAAGTATATTGTCAAACTTAGCCTTCATAGAGTTTTTCAGCTGCAGTTTACGGCTTCCTATTGCAAGATGTATCTCCGGATCATTAGGGAGGTTGATGGCAATAGTCTTGCTACCCGCATTACAGTCACCGGCGTAATATATTGCATCATATACATTCATATCAGCATCAGTACCCGGTACTTCTGACTTATATGCCGGGTCAACGGGCAGTGCGGCCTGAAGACCGGTTAACATTGAATTATATTTTGCCAGACGGGCACTCCATTCAGGGTCTTTGACAAGAACAAAAGCTTCATGAGCCGCCTTATAACCAAAAAGCTGGTCCTCATAATTCTCTATCGGACCGACCACAAAATCAATGTTTGACTGTTTCATCTCCATCCATGCAAAGTCGCTGGGTTGATAATCATTGGAGAGAAGAGCTTCTGCCCTCATTGTAAGATATTTCTTCAATCCCTCGTCTTCTGCCAGTTCGGCTGCTTTCATCATAAGTAAAGCAGCTTCCGAATGTTGTTCACTAAAATATTCAGAATAGGGAACCGCCACCAGCCTGCCATCATCGTCACGTTTAATAATGGTGTACAGACTGTTTTTTTCAGGATCATCCCATTCCTCGAACTCCCTGACAGTCATGTCGGACGGATAAAACCGGGCAGAGGCAGGTTTTTCACCGAAACCCGGCAGAAAGGGGGCATTACCGTTAAGCCTGTCCCATGGACCATAGTGGATCTTAATATACTCCCTCGCATATTCATTTTCAACACGGTCAAAAAGCTCCTCCTTGTCGCCATAGGCTTCCATCCAGAAAATATCGTCCATAATAACCGCCACATCAATAAGGATAGTAATTATCTCCTTTTCCTGTGAACTGAGCCACGAGAGATCGGTAGTCAGCGTCACTTCCCTGAACTTATCAAGATTGTCTTTCATCTCTTCAGTAAGCTTTTTGTCGTCTGCTCCACACCCTGACAATATTATTGCCAGCATGAAAACCAATACATTATTAATACGTTTATTCATAACTGAGATATTATGATTTCATAGCAATGTAAAAAATTGTTCCCAAACTATTATAAATATTTCAATATAAAAAGACCCGAAAAAGAAAAAAACTGTACAGTGTCTTCGCTGAGATAATTACGGTAATAAAATCTCCTTTCTGTGCCAAATATCATTTTTTTGTAAATCGTACTAATTTAATTACATTTGCGCTCTTATTTAACAAGTGATTTCCACGTAGCGTTTTCACGCATTTAATCCAGTCTGCATTTGAGTTCATTTCAGCAGGGATATAAATAGACCGCTCCCGGAGCCACAATATAAAATCATTTAACAATGAACTTTGAAGAAATGGGATTCACTCCCAACATTTTAAAAGCAGTTCTGGAACTGGGATTTGAAAAACCGATGCCAGTGCAGGAAAAAGTTATTCCCCTGATGCTTGATAATAACAGAGATATAATTGCACTTGCCCAGACAGGAACCGGAAAAACAGCTGCTTTCGGACTACCTCTGGTACAGACAACCGATACAGAAAATAACAGTACTCAGGCCCTCATCTTATGCCCGACACGCGAATTATGTATACAGATAACAGGCGACCTCGAAAACCTCTCCAGACATACCGGTAACCTTAGAATCCTTTCAGTATATGGAGGTGCCAGTATTGCTAACCAGATAAAAAGCTTAAAAAAAGGCGTTCATATCATAGTAGCAACACCGGGACGCCTTATTGACCTTATAGGAAGAAAGGCCGTTAAACTGAATAATATTAACACTGTCATCCTTGATGAAGCAGATGAAATGCTCAACATGGGTTTTCTTGAAAGTATAAATGAAATACTTGAAGAAGTTCCTGACAACAGAAGAACTCTTTTGTTTTCAGCCACAATGTCATCAGAAGTTGCATCAATAGCAGGTAATTATATGAACGACCCTGTAGAAATTACTATCGGCAAAAAAAATGCATCAGCCGATAATATTTCACATTCCTATTACCTTGTACATGCAAAAGATAAGTATAAAGTACTTAAGCGTATTGCCGATTCTGAACCCGATATTTATGGTCTGGTCTTTTGCCGTACCCGGAACGAGACCCGGGACGTGGCAGCAAAACTGATTGATGACGGCTATAATGCGGATGCACTTCATGGTGATCTTTCGCAGTCACAGAGAGATGCTGTTATGCAGAAATTCAGGCTAAGGAACCTTCATATGCTCGTAGCAACAGATGTAGCAGCACGTGGCCTGGATGTCAATGACCTTACACATGTTATTAATTATAATCTGCCCGACGACGCAGATATCTACACTCACAGGTGTGGAAGAACAGGGAGAGCAGGGAAAAAAGGCATCTCCGTGTCACTTATCAACCAGAGAGAAAAGAGTAACCTTCACAAGATTGAACGATTGATAAAAAAATCCTTCACGGCTCTGCCTATTCCTACGGGAAGCGAGATTTGCAGCAAACAATTATCCAACTGGGTTAACAGGCTGGAGAATGTAGCAACAGACCACCTGGAGATTGAAAAATTCCTTCCGGAAATACAGGAGAGATTGTCAGGCCTGGACAGGGATGAACTCCTTAAAAGAATCGTTTCTCTGGAATTTGACAGATTCCTTGATGATTACCGTAATGGTGAAAACCTTACAAACCCTGTCCCGGAAATAAATGACAGATATGACAAACCAGGGAAAAAAGGATCCCGTAACTACAATAAGAGTAACTTTAAAAGGCTATTCATAAACCTGGGGAAATCTGACGGTTTATCACCCGAGCAGGTTATTGAGCTGATAAATTGCACTGTACGTAACAAAAATATACGGGTAGGCAAAATAGATCTTCTCAAGTCATTCGCCTTTTTTGAAGTGGAAAATGTATATGCCGATAATGTTATTTCAGCATTGAACAAGACAAAGTTCACAGGGAAAAAAGTTGCTGTGGAAATAGCCCGGGAAAAATCATTCAGACAAGGCAACAACGACCATTTTTCAGGGAAAAAATCAGAATGGTCAGGAAACAGAAATGAAAGAATAAGATCAAAAAAACCCGGAAAGATTAGCTATATGAGCTGATCCTGAGTTGTAAAATTTTCATAAATGATATTTAAAACACCCGACATGAAGGCATTGAAAATTGGTGATCTTACGCTTGCTGTCCCTGTCATTCAGGGAGGTATGGGAGTAGGCATCTCGCTCTCGCGACTGGCAGCAGCCGTAGCAAATGAAGGAGGGGTTGGTGTAATTTCAAGTGCAGGACTGGGTCTTCTTTACCGTTATTTTTCGGCAGATTATCTTGAGGCCAGTATATATGGACTGAAGGAAGAGATCAGGAAGGCAAGAGAAAAAACGCTTGGAATAATTGGCGTCAATGTTATGGTCGCGATGACAAATTTTGTTGACATGATAAAGACTTCCATAGCCGAAAAAGTTGATATCATAATTGCCGGTGCCGGTCTTCCCCTCGACCTGCCATCATTCTTAAAGAAAGACAGCATAACAAAACTGGTACCTATAGTGTCATCAGCCAGAGCAACAAGAATAATTTGTGAAAAATGGAAAACAAATTATGATTACCTGCCTGATGCTGTTATTGTTGAGGGACCCAAGGCCGGTGGTCATCTGGGTTTTAAAAAAGAACAGATCAACGACAATAATTATACCCTCGAAAAACTGGTCCCTGAAATTGTTCATGAAGTAAAAATTTTCGAGGAAAAACACAACAAGATAATACCTGTCATTGCTGCAGGAGGTATTTATTCCGGTGAAGATATCAGAAACATCATGAAACTAGGGGCATCAGGTGTTCAGATGGGAACAAGATTTGTAACCACGTATGAATGTGATGCATCTGAAGGTTTTAAACAAGCTTACATAAGTGCTGAAGAAAAAGATATTGAAATAATTAACAGTCCTGTAGGTATGCCGGGAAGAGCTATTTTTTCAAATTTCATCCGGAAAGTGAGAGATGGGAAAAAGCAACCGATAAAATGCCCGTTTAAATGTATTAAGACATGCGATATATCAAAAAGCCCTTATTGCATAATAACTGCGTTGGCTAATGCGCTAAAGGGTAATTTTGAAAATGGTTTTGCTTTTGCAGGCAGTAATGCATTCAGGGCTACAAAAATATCATCGGTAAAAGAAGTGTTCCAGTCTTTGCTTAGAGAATACAAAAACAGCAAATAGATCATTCAGCTGTTTTGTACAGTTTTTACAGGCAAAAAAAATACCAACAGCTATCTAATTTATATTTGCCGGCTGTCATACTCAGTTTTTTTCTTTTCCCTTCTTAATCAGATTTAAATCGGGAGCCTGAATATCTTTTTCAGTGCAATATGAAACAATGAGATCCAAAAGCTCTTCCCCGTATTTTTCAGTTTTCTTTTTGCCTATACCTCTTATCTGTTTAAGAGTCTGCAGTGACTGTGGTAAAAAATTGACCAGGGAGACCATTGTTTTCTGGGGGAGTATCATGTAGTGCGGGAGAGCCATTTCTTTTGCCTTATCATTCCGCCATTCCTTTAGCCGGCTTAATAATTCAGGGTGTTTAATAACTCCGGAACTATCCTCCAATAATTTAGGGGCACGGATCCTTACAGCAGGAATATTTATTGCAGATTTTGCTCTGACATCCAGATACCTGCCGGTCTCAAAGCCCTGTCTGACAGCATTCAGGCAGGCAAGTTTTATAATCCCTTCTTTTCTTGTCCTTTCAAGAGCCTCAGTAAGCGATCTGCGAACTGTTTTATTATCCGTCTCCACAGCTAAACCGGTCAGTATTACCTTAAGATCATCCCCGAGTTTATCTGAGAAATAAACAGCAGCTTTTTTAATCCTTTCCTGAAGGAGAATATTTGACTCAGCATCAGGGTTCAATTTTAATAAATTGTCTAATTGAGTCTGAAATTTTTCCGAGACTTCAAAGAGATCTGCCCTTACTGCTGATAAAACAACTTCAAGTTTTTCATGAAGATTACCCAATATTTTGTCTTTGTGTTCATTCACTAACTTGAGACAATAACTGACTTTATTCATAAGTGAAGAAAAACCGAAAAGTTCTGTAAGCAACTGTTGCTGGTAGGCTTTTTTTGATTCTGTAAACAGGGTCCTGTCAGGCCGGATTTGCGACGGCCCGTTAATAAAGCCTGAAATTTGCGGATTATCAATAATACTTTGCCTGTTTATCCTGCTGGTGAGTACTATTCCGTCCAGAGTACGGCACCGGCTGAGGGCAACATATACCTGTCCGTGCGCAAAAGCAGCGCAGGCATCAATTACAGCCCTGTCGAAAGTAAGACCCTGGCTTTTATGAATTGTGATTGCCCAGGCTAATTTGAGAGGATATTGTGTAAATGTCCCGATCACAGTCTCTTCAATCTCTTTGGTTTCTTCATTAAGAGAATATTTCATGTTTTGCCATTCCGCTTTTTCAACCCTTATATTGAAATCGTCTTCCGGACACTTAACAACAATTATATCGTCTTCGAAAGATTTTATTTTCCCTATTTTACCGTTAAAGAAAAGCCTGTCCCGCGATATATCATTTTTAACAAACATAACCTGGGCTCCGGTCTTCAAAACCAGTTCGGTGTCATTGGGATATGCAAACTCAGGAAATTGATCCTCTATAGTGGCTGTGAAAGAATGGATTTTTCCCGGCAGCTTTTCAAGTTTTGTACCGTTTATTTCCCTGGCCTGATGATTATGGGTTGTAAGTGTTATATACCCGGTTCCGGATTCAGGGTCGAAATCCGGAATATACCTCTTGTTAAGTTCGGCCAGCACTTCCTGATCCACATCATTTTCGCGTATCTTATTGAGAAGGTTGATAAAAACCCTGTCATCCTGCCTGTAGATATGTTTTAACTCAATTGTCACATAATCTGTACTGCTGAGGGCTTTACTTCCAAAGAAAAAATAAGAATCATAATATTTACTGAGGATTTCACTGTCTTCGTCTTTTACAACCGGAGCAAGCTGTTGAAGATCACCGATCATCAGCAACTGCACCCCACCAAAGGGTTTATAACGATTCCTGTATCGTCTCAATGAAGAATCAATAGCGTCAAGTGTATCAGCCCTTACCATGCTTATTTCATCAATAATAAGCAGGTCCAGACTTTTTATAATGTTTATTTTTTCTCGGCTCATTTTATATCCGGGCGGATCATTACGATCTGCACTAACGGCAGTATTATAATCAGACAGGTAAAAAGAAGGAATATAAGGGTGAAAAGGTAATTGGAAGAAAGAATGTATTGTAACGCCTCCGGCATTTATTGCAGCCACACCTGTCGGTGCAACAACAATCATGCGCTTCGGGGATTTAAGCTTCAGGTCTTTCAGGAAGGTTGTCTTTCCTGTTCCTGCTTTCCCTGTAAGAAAAATGCTGCGGCTTGTATATTGTACAAAATCCCTGGCTAACTGAATATCCTGGTTAGAGATAGTTTCCATATCAGCTCATAAAATTATAAATATATTCTTACAGCGTAATGATGAAATCCGGGTACAGTATAAAAACAGTCGGGTGCCAGGAGTATGTCTGGATCTATAATTACTGACAATATAATCCTTTTTGAATATCCTTAATATAAGCCGGGTGTATAAATTATGGTTATTCCGGAAATCTGTTGCATCATTCTTCAGGATCTTCTTCAGACCCGTGAAATGGTATGTCATCGTCTGGATCTTTATCGAAAGGTCCAATACCGGGAGGATTGAACAGGCCCCATCTGTCAATTACATAATCCCATTTATCAAATCCTGCTACCCAATCTATGAACAGGAGCCGGTATTCTTCAATAAGGTCTCTTATAATCTGGTAATACTCAATATATTCGAAACCGTACATCCTGAGTGAATGCTGCTGTACCATCAGATCTCGTGCTGCCTTACGTATTATGGCAGCGCTTTCCATCTTAAGGTCATACAAGCCTGCTGCCTCAGCCCCGGCCACTTTTACAGTCAGCTGTGCTGCATCACTCAACATACAGCTTTTAACTTCATTCAGGTATTCATCATTTTCAGGAATAAGATCAGTGATTTTACTTACCATATCAAAGATCTCTTCCCCTTTCTGATAAATTGGAAGGCTTTCAGGCATTACCATATCATTTTCTTCCTCTGAGTTCATAATGTTTATTGGATTAAATTAACTTTCAAATATAACTCTGAGAATAAAATATTTCAGTTTTGAAGATTTTTAGTGCCCGTACAAGTATTAATAATACGGACTCGTGGACACTTCTTTTCAATCTATAAACTTTGGCAGGCTCCATGATTTCATTCCCGGGTTCAGAGATTATTCTCTTTAACTGGTAGCACAAAATTAATAACACTAAAGTATAATATTCAGATGATAAAAGAATCAAAATAAAAGGATATGGTATTCAATATTTAAAGTATTGCATATGGGCCTGGTTATGTTTTTATAATATTTTGGTTTAATTTTAAATTAAATTTATAAAAAATAGTAATTCAATAAATTACGAACATGGAGCATAGTGAATTCTATCCAGGTAAAGCCTATCCCCTCGGGGCAACCTGGGATAAAAACGGGGTGAATTTTGCCTTGTACTCCGAAAATGCCACGGGTGTTGAACTTTGCTTGTTTGAGAAGGATAAACCTGAGAAGGAAAGCCAAAGGATTTCTGTAAAGGAACGTACCCATAATATATGGCATGTGTACATACCCGGGTTAAAACCCGGACAGCTATATGGTTATAGAGTCCATGGTGTCTATGAACCGGAAAACGGACACAGATTTAACCCGAACAAATTAGTTATTGACCCTTATGCCAAAGCTATCTCCGGTACAATTAAATGGGACGATTCTCTTTTTGGGTATCGGATAGGGCACAAAGACGAGGATCTGTCCTTTAGTGATATCGATAGCAGCCCTTTTATGCCAAAATCGGTAGTTATTGATGAGAATTACAATTGGGAAGGCGATAAACTCTTAAAAATACCTTACCATAAAACAGTTATATACGAGGCTCATGTCAAAGGGTTTACAAAGCTGAATCCTGATATTCCTGAAGATATGAGGGGAACATACACAGGAATCGCGCATCCTGCTTCAATCGGGTACCTCACAAAACTTGGAATTACTGCTATTGAACTGATGCCGATACATCATTTCATCACCGACCGGCATCTACAGGATAACGGCTTAACTAATTATTGGGGCTATAATTCCATTGGGTTTTTCGCTCCTGATGTTCGATATGCAAGAATGGGAACCCATGGTGAGCAGGTAACAGAGTTTAAAGATATGGTGAAAGAGCTCCATAAAGCAGGGATTGAAGTGATCCTGGATGTAGTTTATAATCATACCGGTGAAGGGAACCACATGGGGCCAACCCTTTCTTTTAAGGGTATTGATAATATGGGCTATTATCGGGTAACAGATAACAAGCGGTATTATATGGATTACACGGGTACCGGAAATACATTAAATGCTTCTCTGCGCAGCGCACTGCGATTAATCATGGATAGCCTGAGATACTGGATACAGGAAATGCATATTGATGGTTTCAGGTTTGATGTAGCTTCAGCGCTTGCCCGCGAATTGCATGATGTGAATATGCTAGGTACTTTCTTTGATATCATCTATCAGGATCCATTCATTTCGCAATCGAAACTTATTGCCGAACCCTGGGATGTCGGCGAAGGTGGGTACCAGGTTGGTAAATTTCCCCCCGGATGGGCGGAATGGAACGGAAAATACCGTGACTGTATGCGCGACTACTGGCGGGGTGGCGGAAGCACATTACCTGAGTTTGCCAACCGTTTTACCGGAAGTTCTGACTTGTATCTTGATAATTTCCGAAGACCAATTGCAAGCATCAATTTTATTACCGTCCATGATGGTTTTACCCTCAATGATTTAGTGTCATATAACAATAAACATAATGAGGCAAACGGTGAAAACAGTCAGGATGGCATAGATGATAACCGTTCCTGGAACTGCGGGGAAGAAGGACCAAGTGATGACAAAAAGGTTTTGGAATGCAGGAAAAAACAAAAACGGAATCTTCTTGTCACCTTGTTCCTTTCCCAGGGAGTACCCATGCTGCTTTCAGGCGATGAAATTTCAAGAACGCAATACGGGAACAACAATGCTTACTGTCAGGACAATGAAATATCATGGATAAATTGGGAAAAGGCAGACATGAATTTACTGGAATTCACCCGGAAACTCATTCATTTCAGAAAGAGACACCCTGTTTTCAGGAGACGCAATTGGTTTCAGGGACAACCCATTAAAGACAACGAACTAAAAGACATTGAATGGTTCTTACCCGAAGGTGCCGAAATGCAGGATGAACATTGGGACCATAATTATGCCCGTTCTTTAGCCATATTTTTGAATGGAGAAGGGATACGTTCACGGGGGAAAAAAAGGAGAGAAAATAAAAGATGACAGTTTTTATATCATGTTTAATCCTTCAGATATTCCTGTTGATTATAAATTACCACCGGAAAATTATGGCACCAACTGGAAACTTGTGATAGATACCAGCAAAAATATGCTGAAGGAGAATACCGATGATTTAACCCTTACGGATATGGTCAGAGTGGAAGGCCGTTCGGTAGTGGTATTACAACATCCGCTTTCAAAACCGCAAGACCAGCAAGATGGAAGTGCTGATTAAAAGAAGAAACACAGGTGTCACATTTGACCCGGATAGTAGAGTGGCAGAGGCCAGAGTATGGGCACCCGGTAAATTGAGTGTAAAAATAGAAATTCCCGAAAAGGAATTGATCATACCATTAAACCCTCGTGAAAAAGGTTATTGGACATTTCAATCTGAAAAAATTGCCCCGGGAGATCATTACCACTACATACTCAATGACGAGAACAGATGGCCGGATCCGGCATCAGTCAGTCAACCCGATGGCGTCCACGGTCTCTCTGAAGCTGTTGATCTCTCCCGCTACAGATGGCATGATACCTCATGGATGAACCATGCAATGGCCGATTATATTATTTACGAACTGCACTCCGGAACATTCACGCACGAAGGAACACTCATGGCAATTATTGATAAACTGCCATATCTTGAATCGCTCGGCATTACTGCCATTGAAATAATGCCCGTGGCACAGTTCCCCGGCTTTCGTAATTGGGGTTACGACGGGGTTTTCCCGTTTGCCGTGCAAAATTCTTATGGTGGTTATAAAGCGCTTCAACAATTAACAGACGCCTGCCATCAAAAAGGTATGGCTGTTATTCTTGATGTTGTTTATAACCATCTTGGCCCTGAGGGAAATATTTTAGGAATGTATGGTCCCTATTTTACCGACAAATATAAAACACCCTGGGGGAAGGCCATAAACTATGACGATTCCGGGTGCGACGGGGTACGAGACTTTTATATCGAAAACGCACTCATGTGGCTCAGAGATTTTCATGTAGATGCTTTACGGCTTGATGCAGTGCATGCTATAATAGATCTGGGTGCGAAACACTTTTTGGCGGAATTGTCCGACATGGTATCAGAACTCGAAAAATTCACGGGAAAAAACTATTACCTGATTGCCGAATGTGACCTGAATGACCCGAAATATATACGGAGCAGGAACGAATGTGGTTATGGTATGAATGGCGAATGGATTGATGAGTTTCACCATGCCCTTCGGATCACTGCCGGTGAAAAGGCTGGCGGCTATTATTCCGATTTTAAAGGGATAAGCCATCTGGCAAAATCTTACCAGGACGCTTATGTCTATGACGGGATTTTCTCCGAACACCGTAACAGAACATTTGGGGCAAGCGCTTCCCACCTGCCGTCTGAAAAATTTGTAGTGTTTTCACAAAACCACGACCAGGTTGGCAACCGGATGATGGGCGAACGGACAAGCCATCTGGTAAGCTTTGAAATGCAAAAACTGCTTGCGGCAGCAGTATTGCTGAGCCCTTATATCCCATTACTTTTCATGGGCGAAGAATGGAGTGCCTCCAGCCCATTCCTTTACTTTGTAAGCCATACCGACAAAGACCTGATTGAAGCTGTAAGAAAAGGCCGGAAAGAAGAGTTTAAGGAATTTTATGCAAAAGGCGAAGCCCCTGACCCACAAAGTGAAGAAACATTCATTAAGTCCAAAATTCCCTGGCCGGAGGCAGACAAGGAACCACATTCAACTATGTTGGAATATTATAAGGCCTTAATTGATTTCAGGAAAAAATACCGCGATTTTTTAACCCGCGAAAAAGACCTGTTTAAAGTCTATTGTAACGAATCCGATAAAATCATTCGTCTGTCCTACCACAAAAACGATGGCCTGCTCCTGTGTATTTTGAATTTTTCTACTTCCGGAAAGAAATTACCGGATTATACGCCGGATAAAAAGCTGACTACCCTGTTTAATTCTGCCGGTCCGGAATGGAAGGGAAAATATCCCCTGCCAGCCGAATTAAAAAAAGGTACAAGCATTAAAATACCTCCGGAATCTATCACAATTTATACAGACTAACATGTATAATCCAATAAATACGTATCGTATACAATTCCACAAACAATTTGGTTTTAAAGAAGCCGAAAAACTGGTGGATTACTTTTATAAACTTGGAGTAAGTACTGTTTACTCCTCACCGATCCTTGAAGCAACTCCGGGCAGCATGCATGGTTATGATGGTATCAATCCGAAAAATATAAACCCCGAAATAGGAACACGGGAAGAACTGGAAAGCCTGTGTGATAAACTGAAACATAAACAAATTGGATGGTTGCAGGATATTGTGCCTAATCATCTGGCATTCGATACCCGTAATCCCTGGATCGCTGATGTGTTGGAAAAAGGCCGGCAGTCACAATATTCCGGTTATTTCGACATCAGGTGGTCAGCTGGTGAACCCTTGATGGTACCCTTGCTGGATACTGATTTGGATAATGCCATTAAAGAAGGTATTATAAAACTGATTTTTTCGAGGGGACGGTTTTTTTTCAATGTGTATGAACAGAATTACCCTGTCAATCCCGCCTCCTACAGTAAAATATTACAGGCCCAATCCCCCCCTGTTCATTTCAGGTTACACAAATTACTTGCAGATATTCCTGAATTAACCGGCAATGAAGAAGATTTAAAATCATGGAAAGAGTATATAAAAACCCTTTCATACGCATCTTCTGACCCAATAATCAGTGAACACATCATTTTGTGCCTGGAAAATATTAACAAATCGGAAAAATTTCTTCATGAATTGCTGAATGAACAGTTTTATCAGCTATGCTATTGGCAAAGTACACATGAAAAAATAAACTACCGACGGTTCTTTACTGTGAATGAACTGATATGCCTGAACATTCAGGATAAAAAAGTCTTCGATGCTTATCACCAGACAATCACAAAAATGGTTAAGGCAAACCATTTTCAGGGATTACGCATCGACCATGTCGACGGGTTGTATGACCCGGAAGAATACCTGAGCAGATTAAGGAATGTAGCCGGGAAAGAAACCTATATCGTTGTGGAGAAAATTCTGGAACACGGTGAAGTGATTCCAAAAAACTGGCCTGTTCAGGGCACAACCGGCTATTGTTTTTTGGCGATGGTGAATAATTTATTCACCTGGAAGCAGAGTGAAACCCTGTTTACCGAATTTTATAAAAGTATAAGCAGCGAAAGAGTACCTGTTGAGCAACAAATAAAAGCTAATAAAGAATATATTCTTTATCAAAGAATGACAGGTGAGCTGGAAAACCTGTTCATGGACCTGAAACATGCGCTGGAATCACTGAACATTAACACCTCACATGTTGATCCGTATTCTATCAAAAAAGCTATAGGGACTTTCCTGATAGAATTTCCTGTTTACAGGTTTTATGGCAGGGAAATGCCACTCCCTCCTGATGAAGCCACGGCCATTGCTGATATTTTTGATTCCATAATTCAGTCTCAGGCAGAACCAAATGAAGCCAATATTCTGTTAAAAAAACTCCTGCTCGAAGAGACACGTACCGGCAATCAGGAATTCAAAAAGAGGATGCTCCATTTCTATCGCAGAATGATGCAGATAACCGGTCCGTTAATGGCAAAAGGCGTCGAAGATACACTGATGTATAGATACAACAGGTTTATAGGACATAACGAAGTAGGAGATTCACTGGAAGTATTTGGCATAGGTGTTTCAGAGTGGCATGAAAAGATGATTGAGCGAATGGCATACCATCCAATGACCATGAATACCACATCCACTCACGACACTAAAAGAGGTGAAGATGTCAGGGCAAGGTTAAATGTGATTACCGCAATACCTGAAATATGGTTCAAAAATATTGCAGCGTTCCGAAAAATGAACAATGATATTAAAACAACCTTTAATCCTGATTTGAACAGTGAATATTTTATCTATTCCACTCTGCTTGGAATGTATCCTATGCCCGGACAAGCGGATGAAGATGTTTCGGAACGTTTACAGGAGTATATACCTAAAGCGTTGCGGGAGGCAAAAATCCACACTAACTGGTCAAATCCGGAAGAAAAATATGAAGAAAAAGTATCAGACTTTACACTATCGTTACTCGATAAATCCAGACCATTCTGGAAAGCATTTACAGCTTTACATGCGAAAATTTCAGATTTTGGGATCATCAATTCCATTTCCCAACTCATACTAAAATGTACTGGTCCGGGCTTGCCTGATATATACCAGGGAACAGAATTATGGGATCTGAGTCTTGTAGATCCTGACAACCGCAGACCGGTTGATTATGATAAGAGAGAGCGCCTGCTCGGTGAGATAGACGCCCTGAAAAAAGATAATAGCCTCAGGACTGGTGATGTGCTATGGAAACAAAGGTATAATGGCAAGATCAAGCTATGGCTTACACAGATCCTGCTGACATATCGGAGGACAAAACAGGATTTGTTCCTGCATGGCGATTATATACCACTGGATATATCCGGAACCTACAAAAATAATATACTTGCTTTTTCCAGAAAGTATAAAAACAACTGGCTGTTAGTAGTGGTACCACTGTATTTGCCTCTTATCTGCAAAAGCGATGAGAAAATGATCAGAAAATTTGACTGGCTGGATACTTCCGTTTTATTACCTCCTGATGCCCCGGAGCAATGGAACGATCTGACAGATGAGAAAAATATTGTAAATACAGACAGGGATATTAATTCTGAATGTAAATCATCCATTGCTGTGAATAAGCTTTTTAAATGTCTACCGGTAGCTGTTATGGCTGGGGAAGAAAAGGGAACAGGCAGAAAAGCAGGCATACTAATGCATATAAGCTCTCTGCCAGCCGGTTATGCTACAGGTGATATGGGCCCGGAAGCATATTCCTTTGCCCGCTTTCTGTGTCGCAGCGGACAAAAATACTGGCAGGTGCTGCCCCTTAATCCCACTGATGAAAAGAATGGATTTTCGCCATACGGATCAACTTCAGCAATGGCAGGCAATATACTGTTTATCAGCCCTGAAAGGCTTGTTGAGCAGAAACTGTTACCGGCAGATGAAATAAAAAATATATTATTTACCGGTAATGAGGATAAAGCATGTTTTAAAGAAGCCCTTGAGTTGAAAGATCGTTTGCTTTCTGTTACATGGAATAATTATCTGAAAAAAGGATGCCAGAATCATACAATTCCTTTCAATCAGTTTTGTGAGAGAGAATCTTACTGGCTCGATGACTATGGAATGTATGTTTTATTGAAAGATATGCATAAGGGTCTGCCCTGGTATAAATGGCGCCCTGAATATAAAAAAAGATATCCGCCGGCACTGGATGCCCTCCGTAATGATTATGCCGGCAGCCTCAGTAAAGTGAAATGGTACCAGTACTTATTCTCTATACAGTGGAAGGGACTAAGAGATTATTGCAGGCAACTCGATATTGAGTTGATTGGTGATATGCCCATTTATATAAGCCATGATTCGGTAGATGTATGGACTAACCCCAGGATCTTCAGTATAGATGAAGAAGGAACGCCGGTAACTGTGGCCGGGGTGCCACCCGACTACTTCAATGATAACGGCCAGCTTTGGGGTATGCCAGTCTTCAACTGGGAGGCTATGAAAGAAAATGGTTATGCCTGGTGGAAAAAGCGCATAAGAAGAAATCTGGACTTGTTCGATCTGATACGTCTTGACCATTTCAGGGCTTTCTCTGCTTACTGGTCTGTGCCTGCCCATCATAAAACAGCAAGAGAAGGAGAATGGAAACAGGGCCCGGGAATGGATTTTTTTAATGCCCTGGAAAATGAATTCGGCACGCTGCCTATTTTAGCAGAAGACCTGGGTGATATAGACGAGCCGGTGCATATACTGAGGAAGAAAGCCGGTATACCAGGAATGAAAGTGCTGCAATTTGCCTTCGGTGATAATATGCCCCTGTCCGAAAATATACCTCATAATTTCACACACGATACTTTTGTATATACAGGCACACATGATAATAATACCACTGTAGGATGGTATAAGAAAAACACTTCGGCAGCCGACCGTAAAAGATTATCGACGTATACCGGCAGCAGGGTGAGAAAAGACAATGTACACAGGGTGCTGACACGACTTGCATATGCATCTGTATCACAGACTGTGATAATACCTATGCAGGATGTATTGGGATTGGGCGAAGAAGCTGTAATGAATTCACCAGGAAGTAGTAAAGGCAACTGGACCTGGAGGATGAAAAAGGGTATGACAGATCAAGACATTTCCGCATACCTGCGTGGCATGGCAAAAACCTATGGCAGGTTATAACTGTTATGTAGTTAAAAAATCTGTATTTTTAATATATCCATCTGATGACATCCGGGAAATACTTAGGAAATGCCCGAAATCACCGATTGTATTTGAAATATTGACTGATGCTTTATAAAGTCCGTACTGT
>Ga0116162_10001234_pt1 | contig 16982 bp, 9 predicted proteins | sample AD_UKC105_MetaG_FD_89875 | JGI IMG/M metagenome (GOLD analysis project Ga0116162, IMG submission 89875) | Active sludge microbial communities of municipal wastewater-treating anaerobic digesters from Hong Kong - AD_UKC105_MetaG | ecosystem: Engineered > Bioreactor > Anaerobic > Digestate... | reverse complement strand
GAACTGGAGAAGATCGGCGAGAAGAATCCTGTCAAATCGATCTATCCGGATCCCGAGGAGGTTGCGGTCCTTGTTTACACCTCAGGAACGACCGGAGATCCCAAGGGCGTTCTGCTGATGCATATGAACTGGACAAGCAACCACCATGCCCGGGTAAAGGCCTATCCGGGGTACGGTGAGAATGACCGGTCTCTTTCTCTCCTTCCCTGGGCACACTGCTTCGGCCTTGGAGAGCTTCACACCTTTACGGGATTGGGAGCCTCTATGGGTTTCATGGAAAACACGAATACTGTTATCAGCGACATGGCGAAAATTCGTCCAACGATGCTTATTGCAGTCCCCCGCATCTTCAACAGGGTCTATGACACGATTACAACAAAGGTCAACGATGAAGGCGGTATCAAGAAGAAACTCTTCGATGCCGGTGTAGATGCTGCCAAGAAGAAACGCCTTCTGGCTGAGCAGGGCAAATCGAATTTCATGGTCAACCTCAAGTTCAAGATTATCGACAAGATCGTGTTCCAGAAGATTCGCGACCTTTTCGGCGGGAGGCTGCGGGCCGTTATGACCGGCAGTGCCGCCATGAACCCGGACATTTCCCGTTTCTTCCACGACATAGGCATCCCCCTTTATGATGCTTACGGAATGACCGAGACCGTGCCCGGTATTACCATGAACGGCCCTACCAGATTCAGGATCGGGAGTGTCGGCCCGGTCATGGACAAGATCAAGGTGGTCATCGACAAATCCGTTTCCGAACCCGGGGCTGATGATGGGGAAATCATCTGCTACGGTCCCAATGTCATGAAAGGCTATCACAACAAACCCGAGGCGACCAAAGAAGCCATGACCCCAGATGGCGGCATGAGAACCGGTGACCGTGGCCGATTCGACAAAGACGGGTTCTTGTGGATCACCGGCAGGATCAAGGAACAGTTCAAGCTCGAAAACGGCAAGTATGTATTCCCCGCGTCCCTGGAAGAGGATATCTGCCTGAATCACTATGTACAGAATGCTTTGGTTTCAGGCGCCAACAAACCGTACAATGTCTGCATGATCGTACCGGATCCTGTTGCCCTGGAAAGCTATGCACAAAAGAACAACATCCAGGGAGACTACACTGCCCTTTGCGAGAATAAAGACATCCAGGATATGATCATCAAAGAGATCATCGATTCGCTCAAGAGCAAGTACGGCGGGTACGAGATCCCGAAGAAATTCTTCTTCATATCTGAGCCGTTCACCCTGGAAAACGGAATGCTTACCCAGACAATGAAACTGAAACGACGCAATATCACCGAGAAGTACAAGGACAAGATCGAGGCGCTGTATTAAAGGTCAGTGAGGGCCCGGAAGGGTTTGAAGAGGTTGCATGCTGCCGCTGCAGATTCCCTTTATAAGAGGGAGGCTGCAGCGGTTTTTATATCTGAATGGGAAACGTCAGGTCATCCTGTTCTGTGATCTTTGTATCAAGGTATCAAGATCCCGGGGGAATCGTCTTGAAGAAAGAGGCGTTCCATGGTGCCCGGAGCCGGAATCGAACCGGCACGGCATCAGATGCCGAGGGATTTTAAGTCCCTTGTGTCTACCAATTCCACCATCCGGGCACTTGCAAGAGATGTAAGACGAACACGGAGAGGATGTCAAGCAGGAACAGCCAAGGGGAGTATGGTAGACTGAGGTCGGTGTAATTCATTCAGAAGATACCCCATACCACCCATCTCAGTGCCTCATCAGGACCCGAGACTGTCAGAGCGAGTGCACTGCAAAGAAACGATGTCGCTGTTTGACTTTAAGAAATTGCAGGAGATGTGATATACATCCGATAATACATAGTAAATGAAGTATATCGTGAAAGAGGAAGAACAACACCCATGAGAGGAGATCTCGATGATCAAGGTGACATGTCTTGGCGGTGCCGGGAGCGTGACCGGTTCCAACTACCTGATTGAAAATGTATTGGGTAAAAAGGTTCTGGTCGATTGCGGTATGTTCCAGGGCGGGAAACAGATGGAGCGCCGTAATACGAGGCCTTGGGATTTTGATCCGTCACAGATCGGCACGCTGTTTCTCACCCATGCCCATATAGATCATTCCGGCAGGATACCAAAGCTGGTCAGAGACGGTTTTAAAGGCCGGATCATCACCTCCTATCCTACTGCGGAGCTTTGTGAGATCATGCTGCTGGATTCAGCTCACATACAGGAGATGGATGCCCTGTGGCAGACACGCAGGAACAAAAGGAGGGCCAACAAGAGCGTCGAACCGCTCTATACGACTGAAGACGCACTCAACAGTCTTCATTTTCTTTCCCCTGTTGACAGAGACAAGATCATCGATGTGGATGAAGGTATCCGTGCAAGGCTGAGAAATGCAGGGCATATCCTGGGTTCCTCCATCCTTGAGCTATGGGTCCAGGAGGGGCAGGGGGAGGTCAAGCTCGTGTTTTCGGGAGATATCGGCAAGGCAAACCAGCTCATCTTAAAGGATCCGCATGATGTCTTCAATGCAGATTATCTTTTTGTGGAGTCCACCTATGGTAATCGCGTGCATAAAACATACGAGGATAGTAAGGAAGAGCTTCTTTCAGCCATACAATATGCGGTTTCCAACAACGAGAAGATCATCATACCTGCATTTGCAGTGGAGCGTACCCAGGAGATCATTTATATCCTGAGTGAGTTCTATCGCAGCGGGGATCTCCCGGATATTCCCATATACCTCGACAGCCCGCTTGCCATAAAGGCAACCGAGATTTTCAAGAGGAATAAACAGTACTATGATGAAGAGGCCATCAAGATTGTGAATGAGGGCTTCGATCCCTTTGAAATGCCTAATCTCAAGTATACCCCGGACACGAAGGAGTCCATGGCGATAAACGAAAAGCCTGGCTCGGCCATTATCATTGCCGGTAACGGTATGTGTACGGCGGGCAGGATCAAACATCACCTCAAACACAATCTCTGGCGTGAGGGTGCAAGTGTTGTGATAGTCGGCTTTCAGGCCCAGGGGACAACCGGCAGGCAGATCGTAGAAGGTAAAAAGACGGTGAAGATCTTTCGTGAGGATGTCGCGGTAAAGGCGCGAGTGTTTACCATCGGCGGATTTTCCGCCCATGCCGATCAGAATGATCTTCTTCGGTGGGTTGGTAACTTCACGGAATCAAAACCTCGTGTCTTTGTCGTACACGGCGAAGTTTCCGCGAGCCTTGAACTATCAAGGCTCGTCACCGAACGCTTCGGATTGAAGACCTATGTCCCGGCATGGAGGGAGAGCCTGATCCTGAAGCCTCGAGAAATGCCCATCGAAGTCGCGGCAGCCGGGGAAGAAGAGGCAATGCTCGGTGAGGATATTGTCCAAATCTATTCCGAGGTGGAAAGCGAGCTGAACCGTCTGAGATGGCGCATTCACCGTGCGGAAAACAAAGAAAGGATTACCGAGGAGGATATCGACCGTCTCAGATATATCCAGGAAGAGCTTCAGCAGATATTGATGTAATATCAGTGCGTTCGTGAATTGGGCAGGTATAAGGTCCGTGATGGGATCTTAAAGGAAAAGGATACCTTTATCGCATTCTGGCCCCTGTTGATTCTTATGTGCCTGAAGGTTCCAGAGCCCTTGGTCTTTCTTTATCTACGCCCACAATCTTCAGAAAGCGCTCGATTATTCTGTTTAGTATTTCCTTCCTTTTATCCGGAGACAGTCCTGCCAGGTTGACCCTGCCGCCGGCTGCCTTCTCGTGACCGCCACCGGTGCCGATCCCTTTGAGGACCTTCAATGCAATCTTTCCCGCCCACCATCCTCTTCTGGATGTTCGTACTGACAGGACAAGATCGTCTTTATATTCCCCCAGGCACAGTGTCCATCTGATATTCTCCATCCGCAGCAGAAAATCTGCCATTTCCGCAGCTATATCCGGGTTATTGAGCTTTCCCATATTGGAAATGATTACGTCCTTATATTGGATCGATTTTCCTATTGCATCTGCGAATTTCAGGTAATAGGATTTCGGGACCTCTGGATTTTCAATCGATGCAAGGGTCTTGGGTGCAATCTTGGGGAAGAGATAGTTGAATGCATCCAGGTCAGCCTTGAGTGAAGATCTCAGCAGTCCGTTCGTGTCGGTTTTCAGCCCGTAGAACAGTGCTGTTGCCAGGATCCTGTCCAGCTGTAGATCGAGTTCTCTCAGATATTCTGTCATGATGGTCGATGTGCTGCCGTAAAGCGGCCTTATATCGTGAAATGGGATTTTTCGGGTGATCGTCCTCAAGGGATGATGGTCAATGACGATGTCCGGCAGTATGCTGTCCGGCACCGAGTTGTTTCCTGTTCCGGGCTGAGTGTCAACCATGCAGACGATGGAAAAACCATCGAAGTCTATATCCTTTACATGAACCATCTCCATCTTCAGCCTGCGTATCAGTGCCCTGTTTTCAGCCCTTCCGATAGTCCCCCCATATCCGATAACCACCTTTCTTCTGAGGGTCTGGTGAATGATGCTCCTGAGCGCGGATGCGGATGCAATGCTGTCGGGATCGGGATTGTTATGGCACATCACCAGAATACGGCTTTCCTGCCCGATAGAGTTAACAAGAGAATGTGCCGGACTGTCCACTGATTACCCCTGTCTTTTTGATTGACCTGTTCTGGCGATAACAAATGTTGTCCATATAATACCATCTGTTGCAGGCAATGAGTAGCATGAAAAATACCTCAATAATGTGCCCCTAGTTTCTATGAGAATATATGGCGGGATCGCCATAAATTATGGTGGAATGACCCTCCCTGCATATAGTTATATTGTAATACAATGATGTAGGCAGGTCTTAGAGATCAAGCATATCAGATAAAATATCAGGAAGTTGCATGAAATAATCCGAGGTATTACCGACTGGCATGGAATTGGCAAATCCTTAAACAGTGCATCAACAAGAATGAATGGTAAAGGGGAAGACATGCAGGCTACAGAGAAAATTACCAAATGTGAATGCGGTATGATTGCCGAAACGTTCTGTGCAGGATGCTCGGAAGTGTTGTGCCGTCACTGCGGATCGGTAGAGATCAGTTCTTTTGACCCGAAAAATATCGAGGTGAAGTACTTCTGCGAAAAGTGCAGGAACGATCCCGCTAAAAATCCCTGGGGTGCTCTCTACTGGGAAGAACTCTCCTCGCTGTATCAGTAAATCCGCTGCGTTTTGTCTGAATAAGATGCCGGTGAGGTGTACCTCGTTATACCTCACCGGTGATACTCGTGGTATCATCACGGCACATCATCCATGGCTTGTCTCGTGACTGGAAGATATACTATGGTTGTTGTTTGCCAACAAGGCATTGAATTGTTATCATGGAGCACTATCGTTCAATGAAAGGGAGGCTCCTGAAAAGTGAAGAGATTCTTACAGAAACGCTCCAAAAAGTCCGGTCTGCCCCCGGGATCTCTGGTGCATGTCGGAGAAAAGAAACTCGAAAAGGCTCAGATATCGGTTATTGACTTTGATGAAACACGGTATCAGGAGTTAACCCCGGCAGCCATCGAGGACTGTTTCCCCTTCAAAGAAAAGCCCACGATAACCTGGATAAATATCGATGGCCTGCATGAGACGGATCTTATAGAAAAGATTGGCAGACACTTCGGTTTTCATCCGCTGCTGCTGGAGGACATCCTGAATACAGGCGGAAGGACCAAGATCGAAGATTTCGGCGATCATATCTTTGTCGTCCTCAAGATGCTCTACCAGGAAGAAGGGAACAGCTCGGAGCTGCTCTCAGAGCAGATCAGCCTTATCTTCGGGGATCATTATGTGATAACGTTTCAGGAGAGTGAAGGTGATGTTTTCGATCCTATCAGAGAGCGTATCAGAAAAGGGAAGGGCAGGGTAAGAAGGGAATCTGCCGATTATCTCGCCTACATCATTATTGATGCCATAGTCGACAAGTATTTTAATGTACTGGAAGATATTGCAGACTATATTGAGGAGGCCGAGGAAGTATTGCTTGCCAAGCCCGATGCCGATACCCTGCAGACAATCCACTCCCTGAAAAACGATGTCCTTTTTCTGCGCAAATCCATATGGCCCCTTCGCGAGATAATCAATGTCCTTGAGAGAGGAGAGAGCCAGCTTGTCCGCGAATCTACGAGGATATATTTCAGGGATGTCTATGATCATACGGTTCAGATCATGGATACGCTCGATACCTTCAGGGACATTATTACTGGCATGCTCGATACCTATCTGTCCAGCATGAGCAACCGCATGAACGAGATCATGAAGGTTCTTACCATATTTGCTTCCATATTCATCCCGCTCACCTTCATAGCCGGTATATACGGGATGAACTTTGAATATATGCCCGAGCTCAAATGGCCGTGGGCTTATCCTGCGATCTGGATGTTCATGATTGTCGCAGGTACCACCATGGTGATTGCATTCAAGAAAAAGAAATGGTTCTGAGAGATCATCACAGGGATCTGGGTGTGTTCATCGGCGCCATTGCACATGATTATGGAAGAGGTGTCCTCAAAGGAGGCTCTGCTGCCCGGATAATGCTTTTTTACCCGTTTGATCATGTAAGCCCTGCCTGTGATATCCTTTGTGCCATGATGCTCTTTCCGGGGTATTGAGAACCATGAAAAAGATTATCAAGACGTTTTCTCTCATCGTTGTTGCCGCCGCAGCGGTATCCGTCTTCCTTTTTCTGGGAGCGCATTTTTATCTGAAGACCGAACATGCACAAAGGGTTATCCGTACGAATCTCGGCAAGATCATACAGGGGGAGCTTGTTCTGCAGGACATCTCGGTCTCATTGTTAAAAGGCTGCCTTGAGATCAGGGGAGCAGTGCTGCGCGACCGTGCTGGAAAGAAACTTGCAAGTTTTGATGACCTCCACGTTACCATCTCACAGGCGTCTCTTTTCCATGGCCGGCTTGCAGTTAAACGCGCAGTGGTACGCAGGCCCTGGATATATCTCGGGGTGGAAGAAAACAACCGGCTTATGCTTATGCAGGTCTTTTCCTGCCATGACGGTCAATCCGGTGTCGAGACTCAAGGGGGCGGCTTTCCTCTCAAGGTAGGAATAGATGAACTGATCATTACTGATGGGGCTGTGCTTTATGAAAATACGGACAGATCCTTAAGGGCAGATCTCTCAGGAATAGAACTTGTGGCAGATGCGGACCTGTCTGCCCGATCAATGAATTTTTCTGCCCAGGCAGCCAGGGTTAGCTTGACAGGGCAGAAGATTCACGCAGAGCTTCAAGCCCTGCGTGCCAGATTATCCCTGCAAAAGGAAGTGATCGGCCCTATCCTGATCCAGGCTGAAACAGGGATATCGCGCTTGAGTGTAAAAGGTTCTGTAAGGGAGATCTCAACAGAGCCGGAGTTTGATCTTATCTGTGAAACAACCGTGTCGCTTTCTGAAATCAAGGAGATCATGGACCTTCCTGAAGAGCTGACCGGCAATATAATCGCCAGGCTTGCTTTAAAGGGGAAAATGGATAATCCAGGTCTCGGGATACAACTGGATTACGGGGGAGGGGTCATTGCAGGCATCAGGATCGACAGCGCAGAGCTTGAGGCCGGATTGGCCGATCAGGTCCTTGAGGTCATTGATGCACATGCCCTGTGTGCCTTTGGATCTGTAAGGGCAAACGGGCGTGTTGATCTTCGCGAAGTTTTTCCTGAGGGTATTTTCGCGGGGAACAGGGATCTTGATCAGATATCATGGAATTTCAAGGTACGTGGTGAAGGAATCGATCTTGAAAAACTGCCTGCCAGCGATCTGGCCTTGAAGGGGAAACTGAACACGGATATCGACCTTTGTGGTAAGGGAATATCATCACGGAGTAGTTCTTCAAGGATCTCAGCCGTGATGTTGTGCGAAAACCTCGTATTCAGCCAGAATGGGCCTGCTGTAGATGTTTCCATAAAAGCCCTGGGAACGGTCGAAGATTCTATAGTAAAAGTAGATATTCTGGAGGCATGCTCAGGTCAGACAACACTTGCGGCAAGAGGCTCGCTAGAGCTCTCATCACAGGAGATTGCAGCGCGCATAGAGATAAACGCTCCTGATCTCAAAAATACGCTGATGCCTTTCGGTATCGATGGAGACGGCAGAATTGCCGCTGCCGTTGAGGTGTCTGAGACCCTTTCTCATCCCTCATTCGATGTTTCTCTCAACGGAAGGCACCTCTGTATTGAAGGCATAACCCTGGGGGATGTCGCCTGTTCAGGCGGTCTTGACCGGCAGGGCATTGTAAGGATATCGAATCTCAGCCTTGCTAACAAAGATTCACGGATTCAGGGGTCAGGCAGTATCCGCCTCTATGAAAGGTTCCCGGAGATAGGCCTGGATCCGGTTCTTGCTTTTACTGCAGACATGGATGCTGTCGATATTCGGAATTTCTTCAATGCGCCCGGTTTCTCAGGTGTTCTTGAGGGGAAGCTGCAGGTAGGCGGAGGTCTGTATTCACCCGAAGCCCGGATCGATCTCTGCGCAGCAGGGCTACAGGTTAAGGATTACCCTATCGGGGAGGTCAATGCAGAAATAACGCTCTCCGGCAGCGGATCATTTGCAGACCCTGCACTGAAGGGAGATATCATCCTCAGGGAGGTATTCATTGATCAGGATCGGCCAGTCGATGTCAGGCTCACTCTCGATCTTCGAGATGGTATCGTCCATGTGAGTGGAGATCAGGGGCTGGATTTCAACGCATCATACATCATCGGGAAAGGAGATTTTACCGCAGCAATACGCTTTGATAATCTGGATCTTTCGCCGTATTTCCAGATTGTCCGTTCTCCGGACCTCACAGGGACCATAACAGGAAAGATCGAGGGCGGCGGCAACATACACAGCATGAAGAATGCAAGGGCTTCCATGGATATCTCCCGTCTTTCCATACGTTTCATGGGCCGCGAGATTGTACAGGGAGAGTCTCTCAGGGCTGAATCCACAGGAAAAGAGGTTTCAGTGCCCGGTATTCATCTGGTCCTGGCGGAAGGTGGATGGGTCGATATCAAGGGCGGCGGCTCCTTCGATGAGACGTTATCGCTCATGGCAGACGGTGATATACCGTTGCAGGTCCTTGCCCCGTTTTTCGAGGAGCTCTCAGAAGCTTCCGGCAGGGGGCTTCTTTCAGGATCGTTCAGACTGATCGACAAGGTATACAGGCTCGGTGCTGATCTGGGACTCAAGGATGTTGCCTTCATGGTGCCATATGCAGATCAGAAGGTGCACGACATCGAAGGTCATATCATTGTTTCTCACGATTCCATCACCTTTAGGGAGGTGAGCGGCAGGAGCGGAAACGGCAGGTTTGATCTTAAAGGCACCGTTGCCCTCAGGAAAATGAAGCCCGAGGAAATCGATCTTGAACTGCTGGCCATTTCTTTTCCGGTTCATGTGAGGGATACCATGGACCTGCTCGCAGACATGGAGATCTCTGTTGAGGGGACCAGGGATGATTCCCTGATACAGGGTGACATAGCGCTAATCGAAGGGGCATACTATAAGGATATGGAGTTGAATATCATGAAGGAGGCTGTCGGTTCACGCCCTGAAACCAGGACGCCCGTAGGACCGATAACCCTTCCCTATCTCAGGAACATGAAACTGGATATCCGGGTGAATCGTCGAAACCCCGTGTATGTAGACAATAACCTTGCACAGTTGGATATCAATCCTGACATACACCTCACAGGAGAGCTGAATAATCCCGTTATCAACGGACGGGTAAGCGTTGAATCGGGCACGGTTGAGTTCAGAAACAGGACGTTCACGGTCACGAAAGGGGTAATTGACTACCTCGATCCGTATACGACCAGGGCAACCATCGACATCGAAAGCGAGGTGAAGGTGAGGGACTGGATGATATACCTAAAGGTGTCTGGAACTCCTGATGCACTCAATATCTCATTGAGATCCGAACCTCCGGAAGAAGACAACGATATCCTTTCCCTCCTGGTTATCGGAAGGACATCTGAGGAACTCATTGCCGGGGAAGGCGGCAGCACACTCTCGACATCCTCTATGATTGCCGCCCTTGTCGCCTCACGGTATGGAGAGGATATCAGAGAGGCTACAGGGCTTGACCTATTTGAGGTGGAAAGTGGCGGTGATGATGACTCGGGAGATACATTAAGGCTGACAATAGGCAAGGAACTCTCCCGGAGGATCATGCTGAAATATGCAATGGAATCGAAGAATAGTGAGCTTTCCCAGAGAACCGTAGCAGAATATAAACTGTTCGAGAACATCGTCATCAACGGGTTTCAGGATACCCGGGGTATCTTTGGCGCTGATCTGCAGTACAGGCTGGAGTTCCGATAGAATGAGCGTTAGGGAGTTATGCTGAAGGCACGTTTGATGATCATCCTGGTCTTTATTGTGTGTGCTGCAATACCGGTACCGGCCCACTGCTCGAGTAATGGAGAAGACACGCCTGACAAGATAGGAAGGCATGAACAAGAGGTCGTTTCAGCTGTAAGGATAGAAATTCTGAGTGCTCAAGAACGTGCAGGTGATTTTGAGCGTCTTGCACGTGACCTCATCCATATTCAGGAAGGACAGGTTTTATCGGATGATGCGCTTGTTCATGCCTTCGATCAGCTCAAGGCGTCAGGCAGGTTTGAGCTGGTAGATATGCAAAGAACACTCCATGATGACAAGATTGTCCTTGCCTTTTTCCTGAGGCCTTTTCTGCTCGTAAGGGATATCAGGATATCCGGGTGCGAGCCGCTTTTTGAGAAGGACATCCTGGGTGCAATGACCATGTATCCCGGCGGGGTTTTCGTCAGGACAGCTCTGCCTGAACAGGAGAGACTGATCGCTGAGCTCTACGCCCGCGAGGGTTTCTTCGAGCCCATGATCAGTGTGACTGCACATGAAGACAACAAAGACGGAACGGTTATTGTGCAGGTAACCATAGAAACCGGACCCTGCTATACACTGAAGGACCTGACATTCAGCGGTAACCGGACATTCAGTGATCTCTGGCTGAAATTGAAGATGAGTGTCTGGCGAAGATCTTTTATGCCGGGCAGTGCCGGCCGTTTTGTAGAAAAAGATCTTGAAGAAGACCTGAAAAACCTTACAAGGTACTATCGTAAAAAGGGCTTTTTTGCGTGTCGGATGGATTCTGCCATAAACAGGGTCCCTGTTGCGGGAACAGTATCCCTGGATGTTCAGATCCAGGAGGGGCCGGAGTATGCAGTCTCGATCTCGGGTAACGATGCATTCTTCGACGTTACGCTGAGGAAGAACCTGACTTTTTACCGGGAAGGCAATCAGGGTGGAATGGCCTTCAGAAAGAGCAGAAAGAACATCGAACAACGCTATCTGCAGGCAGGATACACCCAAGCCGATATAGAGATTCGTCAGGAGAGCGAACAGGAACAAGGTCTGACGAAGCACAAACTGAACCTTATCCTTGATGAAGGACCGCAAACAGTGATTGAGAGCATATCTTTCGAAGGAAACCATGTCTTTGATTCCGAACGGCTCGAAAAGCAGATCGTGCTGAGAAAAAAGGGGATGTTCAGTAAGGGGAACTATGTAAGGAAGACCTTTGAAGAGGATGCTATGGCGCTCAAGGCCTTTTACCTTCGTAACGGTTTCCTCGATGCATCCATTAAATACCACGAGATCTTCGGCAAGGATAAGAGCAGTGTCCGTCTGGTTTTCAACATAGAGGAAGGGGTTCGCACCATGATCTCATCGATACATATAACCGGACTTCATGAAGTCCCTCAAGATGAGGCATATCAGGTGATCAGCCTGAAAACCGGTGAGCCCCTGAGAAGATACATGATCAAAAGTGACGAGAATGCACTCAGTTCAATGATATCTGAATATGGTTATCCGTATGTCAAAGTAGCGGGAACGATCATCTTCAGCGATGATAGATCGCTTGCTGACATAGTGTATGAAGTTGATGAAGGCATCCAAGTAGCCATGGGCCAGGTATATTTTGAAGGTAATTTCAGGACGGAAGATAGGGTCCTGCTTCAGGAGATCGACATGCAGCCTGGAGAGCCTTTTTCTCTGAAAAGGATGCTCTACGCTCAGAAGAATATCAGAGACATGGATATCTTCAATTCCGTTCAGTTCAGAACCCTCGGGCTTAGCGAAAACCGTGATGAGATAACCCTGCTGGTTCATATGGAAGAGAAAAAGCCGTATTATGTTCAGTTTGGAGCAGGGTATGAAAGTGCTGTGGGTATGTTCGGGAAGGTCCGCGGGGGGGACCACAATCTGTTCGGGCTCAACAAGAGTGTATGGGCAGCAGGTGAGATCAGCCAGATCGGACACCGGCTCGAGACAGGGATCGAAGAACCCAGGCTTTTTTCCTCTCGCATATCTGCAGGGCTTGGAGTGTTTTCAGAGAAAAGAGAGGAATTCAACCAGGATTTCGGGACTCGCATGTATGGAACGAACCTGTCCTTCAACAGAAAGATATCTTCGAATATGAGAGCCTTGATCGGGTTTCGTTATGAATACAGGCACGCTTTTCTGAAAGACGGCGTTCTTGAGTCTGCCTTGAACTTTGATGAAGATGAGTTAGACCCGAGGAGCATTCTCGTTACCACACCATCGATAATTTTTGATACAAGGGATTCATTCGTGAAGCCCACGAGTGGCATATTTTCTTCTTTCAGTGTAGACCTGTCCAAGGGCATACGTAACTCCTATGATAATTTTTTTAAATATCGATTGGACACAAGATATTACGTCAGCCCATTAAGCTTCATCACCGTGGCATTCCTCGCTCGTCTGGGATATATCGATGACTTTGGCGGCCGAAGCCGGATCCCCGATGATCAGCTCTTCTATCTGGGAGGCACACTGGATGTTAGGGGTTACGATGAGAACAGTCTCCGCATCGATGTACAAGGGGATCCTCAAGGCGGGCTTTTTGCACTTGCCGGAAGTGTGGAAGCGAGGGTCGATCTGGGCCGTAATATCGAGCTGGCCTGTTTTTATGATATGGGAACAGTACGCGATACCTATGAGGATATGGGTTCGAATGATTTGCGTTCATCGCTTGGGCTGGGTCTCAGATACGTAACACCCATAGGCCCTCTGGGCATCCTCTATGGACATAAGCTTGACAGGAAAGAAGGTGAATCACCCGGTCGGTTCCATTTTTCCGTAGGTTATACCTTCTAATCAGGGATACATTCCCTGAAAGGCCCTCGACATTCCTGGGCTGAAAATTGCCAGTTGGCTGAGAATTACCTTGAATAAGTTGTATCTCGGTGATAGTTCTATAGGATTACTATGGACAACTCATTACTCGGCAATCTGCTTATCCTTTTCGGTCTCTCGATTGCCGTGATCTTTGTTTTCCTGCGTATTCGTGTGCCTTCCATTATCGGTTTCATCCTCACCGGAATACTGGCTGGTCCGCATGGGCTTGGAATGATCAATGCAGGCGATGAGGTTGAATTCCTTTCTGAATTCGGTGTGGTACTCCTGCTCTTTACCATAGGGATAGATTTCTCCCTGAAAAACCTTTTGCAGATCAAAAGACCTGTCCTTTTAGGCGGTTCTCTGCAGGTGGGGCTTACTCTCGCACTGACCTACGTTATTGCCGGTTTCACCGGTCTTGCGTGGAACAAGGCTATCTTTATCGGATTCCTCGTCTCATTGAGCTCAACGGCCATCGTGCTTAAACTGCTTGATGAAAGGGCAGAGATTACCAGCCCTCACGGCAGAAACACGCTTGCGGTCCTGATCTTTCAGGATCTCATTGTCGTACCCATGATGCTTTTTACGCCCTTCCTTGCCGGGATGCCTGAAGGAGCGACCAATGTCGAGGTTGCAGGAATTCTTATAAAAGCGATTTCTCTGATCATATTCGTTTATCTTTCTTATCGCTGGATAGTGCCGAAGATTCTTTATCAGATTGCAAAGACGCGAAGCAGGGAACTGTTTCTGCTCAGTATCGTCATGATCTGCCTTGGCGTAGCATGGATCACCGCGGAACTGGGCCTGTCTCTTGCGCTTGGAGCCTTTCTTGCCGGGCTTATTATCTCGGAATCTGAATACAGCCATGAGGCTCTGGGAAGAATTCTGCCGTTTCGAGACATTTTTGTGAGCTTCTTCTTTATTTCCATAGGAATGCTTCTCGATATCTCCTTTCTGATCGACAATCTTGCGCTGATCGGTATCCTTGCTGTCAGCATCATTGTTCTCAAGGCGGTGATCGGTGGGATTGCCTCTCTGATCTTGCGATATCCTCTGCGCATAGCTGTGCTCACCGGTCTGGCCCTTGCTCAGATCGGGGAGTTTTCCTTTATCCTGAGCATGACAGGCGTCGAGTACAATCTATTTGATCAGATAGCATACCAGATCTTCCTCAATGTATCGCTGGTTACCATGGCACTGACGCCTTTTATCTTGAATTCATCACCGAAGGTAGCAGATTTTTTTATGCGGATGCCTCTCTCCGATAAGATAAAGTGCGGCCTTCGCTCTGCAGAACTTGAGGTAATTTCCGATGAGAAGAGCAGCATGCGCGGCCATCTCCTTATCATCGGTTTCGGTGTTAACGGCAGGAATGTATCAAAGGCTGCGAAGATGGCTGGCATCCCTTACATAATCCTGGAGGTCAATGCAGAAACAGTACGTATAGAGAAGTCGGCAGGGGAACCGATCATTTATGGTGATGCCACCCAGGATGCTGTTCTGGAATATGCAGGGGTCAGGGAGGCCCGAGTTGCGGTGATTGCCATCCCCGATGCTGCAGCATGCAGGAGGATCACCTCGGCACTAAGGGGGCTGAATCCAAACCTCCATATTATTGCCAGGACCAGGTTTGTCAAAGAGGTGTCCCCCTTGTATGAACTCGGCGCCAACGAAGTCATCCCGGAAGAATTCGAGACCTCGATAGAGATCTTCTCGCGGGCGCTTTCAGAATATCTCATCCCCCGTGACGACATCGAGCGCTGTATTGCGGAGCTGCGTGCAGACGGCTACAAGATGCTGCGCGGACTGTCAGGCGAGGCAACAGCCATTCATCGGCTGGAACAGGAACTGCCGGAGTTCAAGGTGGTAACGCTGAGGGTGCATGAAGACTGCCTTCTGGTAGGCAAGTCCCTGATAGAGATCGAAATGAGAAAAAGATACCATGTGAGTATTCTGGCGATTAGAAGGGAGAAGGGATCGATCTTCAATCCCGGGGGAGAGGACATCCTGCGTCCGGGAGATGCCCTTGTCGTTACCGGCCAGATAGGAGATATCCTTGATATTGTCCCGCTGCTGAGAAGGAGAAAACTCAGGGACAAACCCATAATTTGAGAATGCCGGTTTTTTTGCCGGGCGAGAAGAGGATACCACTTTTTCTGGCTCGGGAAAGAACCTGAAGGACAGAAAAGAAAACAATATCTTGAGTCGCGGTTCAATTTGCTGTTATTATCCTTCGTTGATCCCAAAAGTGTTGGCAAAAAAATGAGCAGATGAAAATGGAGAATATGCAATGGAAGAAATACTGTTAAAGATCGAAAATCTGGAAAATTATCACGATCAGGTATCTCCGGAACTGATAAAGGAAAAGGATATAAAGCTCGGTCTGAGAAACTCGGATGGTACCGGCGTGGTTGTCGGTATTACCTCGAAAGGTCTTGTCGTGGGGTATGACAAGGTTCCTGTGGACGGCGGAAAAGGGTATATTCCCAAACCCTGCGAGGGAAGGCTTCTCTACTGCGGGTATGATGTGATGGCTCTGGTGAAAAATATCCATGCAGAAGGAAGGTTCGGATTTGATGAAGTGGCATACCTGCTCCTTACCGGTGAGCTGCCCGGTGAACAGGACCTTGACCGGTTCACGGACATGCTTATAAAGAGAAGGTCGCTGACAAAGCTGGAGAGGAGTATCCTCATGCAGGAGGCAGAGAACGAAAACCAGATGTTTGCGCTGCATGCCGTGATTTCTCACCTGAGCCGGTGTGACCGGAGCCCGAAATCAACCGATCTCAGGGATGAGACTAACCGATGTATCAATCTGATCGCAAAATTCCCTACCATAGTAGCGTATAATTACAACGTGATGAAATACCGGCAGGGCTTAAGTCTCAATATCATCAAACCCGACCCTGAACTCTCCACTGCGGAGAACTTTTTATACATGCTCAAGGGCAAACGCCCGACAAAATCCGAGGCATTGTTGTTCGATCTTGCCCTGATACTGCATGCCGAGCATGGCGGCGGAAACAACTCCACGTTCACCGTAAGGGCGGTTTCGTCGAGCGGGGCGAACACCTACATGGCCATTTGTTCCGGCATCGCCTCGTTGAGCGGTCATCTCCACGGCGGCGCCAATGAATCGGTGAGGAGCATGATGAAAACCATCAAAAGGAATGTGAGGGACTGGACTGACAGGGACGAGATCCGGCACTTTCTCGAGAAAATTCTCGATGGTAAGGCCCACGACGGGAAAGGAAAGATCTATGGTCTGGGGCATGCCGTCTATACCCTTTCTGATCCCAGGGCTGTCCTCCTGAAGAAAAAAGCAGAGGAGATGGCCAGAATAAAGGGGGCCATGCAGGAATTCAGGCTGTATAATCTCGTTGCTGAGGTAGGCCGGGAGATATTCATGGAGCGCAAGAATCTGATTGTTGCCGCAAATGTTGATTTTTATTCAGGATTCATTTATAAGCTCATGGGTATCCCGGTAGAACTCTTCACCCCGATCTTTGCCATGGCAAGGGTTGTAGGCTGGGCTGCCCACCGGATTGAACAGATCATCCAGAACAAGATCATGAGGCCCGCATACGTGACCTCACTTTCTCAGGAGAATCACTATATCCCACTGAAGGAGAGAGCCGGCAGGGACTCTAACGGTGAATAGTTGGCATCGTTAGCATGCCTGTCATTGGGGCCTCGTTATCGCTGGTCTCTCAGCATGACGGATCTCAGGAAGAGGAGCATGGAGAACAGTGCGGTCAGCGAAGCTGCATAGTAGCCGAATGCCGTGATGATAT
>Ga0116162_10001233_pt1 | contig 16985 bp, 13 predicted proteins | sample AD_UKC105_MetaG_FD_89875 | JGI IMG/M metagenome (GOLD analysis project Ga0116162, IMG submission 89875) | Active sludge microbial communities of municipal wastewater-treating anaerobic digesters from Hong Kong - AD_UKC105_MetaG | ecosystem: Engineered > Bioreactor > Anaerobic > Digestate... | reverse complement strand
TTTCTTCTGCAACAAACGGAACCGGGCCTCTTTTCTACGGCGACCACACCGGCGCTTCTGGCAACCTCGTGGAAATCGCTTCAGGCGGAAGCGCTGCTTTTGTTATTGATAAAACCGGTAATGTCTACGCCAGCGGTTCTTTGACGTTCGCTTCCGGAACAATCACCGGCAACCTGGACATGGGCGCAAATCCAATAGAAAACCTCGGCGATCCCAACAGCGGCGACGACGCGATGGACCGCGACTATGCGGACACCCGTTATGTCAATGCAACCGGAGATGCCGTAAATGGAAATGTCGGACTTACACAATCCGGCGCGACGGCGACGATATCCATCTACCAGACCGGCGCGACAGATGAGGCCGGTTATTTCGAAGTCAACAACGCGGGCAATGCCGCCGCCGCCGTTTCTTCATCTACAAACGGAACCGGCAATATCTTCTACGGCAACCAGACAGGAACCGGCGGCCTGTTGCGGCTTGACAACGCGGGCACCGAAAAGTTCGTGATCGATAACGACGGAAATGTAGGCATCGGCGCGGCGGCGCCGACTTCAAAACTTCATGTTATTAACACTGCTGCCTCCGCGAACAGTTCATATCTCCAGATCAACAATGCCGCCAACGCGGATGCCGTCATCGTCGGAACAACAAACGGCACAGGCAACGCAGCCCTGTTCGAGAGCACGAACGCGGCGAGTGATTCACCGACCCTCTACATCGATAACGACGGGGCAACAAGCTCGTTATTCATAAACAACACCAACGGGGCGGCCAACTACCTGAACACGACCATCGGCGCCAACCTCGACCCGACGGGAACGTTCAACAATGCGTCATCGAGAGCACTGAAATTCGACATCACCCCCCTGACACCTGAACAGTGCGACGAGATGCTGGAAAAGATTAACAATATCGCTGTTTCGCACTTTAAATACAAAGTCCAGCCGGACAGGCTGAGGCTCGGCGTCATCGCTGAGGACTCGCCCGACGAGATGACTTCCGAAGATAAAAAGGGAGTACAGTCCTATGGCGCTGTAAGCATGCTGATAGCCGCAATGCAGGCGCAGCAGAGGGAAATCGAAGAACTGAAGGCCAGACTGAAAGAGCTGGAGGCTGAAAAACAATAACGGGCACGGCGGTTTTGCCATCGTGAATCCTTATTAATTGAGACGGTAATGAGAATGAAACCAAAATTGTTTTTTATACTGATCTGCCTTTCGCTGATTCCCTGCTGCGCCGTGGCCGGAACATCAAAATCAGGTGGCGATTATGAAATCCTTCAGGACGCGATCGGAACACACGGCAGCGCAAGTTCCACCGGTGACAATTACTCTCTTCACTCGACGATCGGCCAGGCGTCGAGCAGTCCTTCAGGCAGTTATCTAAATTACAGTCTTGTAAGCGGTTTCATGGGAGTCGTTGATGAAACCCCGCCGCAGGCCGACTTTTCGAGCCCGACCGCTTCCTCGTCGGCGAGCGGAACCGTCGATATTATCGGCACGGCTTTCGACATCAACGGCACGGTATGGTCGATCTACATCGGCGCTGGTTCGGAGCCTGCCGAATGGAACGAGCTGATATCAAGCTCGGGAAACATCACAAACGGAACCATGTCGAGCTGGGACTCCGGATCGAATGCCGGAACATACACACTGAAAATAGTCGCGACCGACGGCAGGGGAAACACTGCTACCGGAACCGTTACTTTCAACGTGGACAACACCATTTCGATCGCAGGGACCATCTCCGCGTTCAAATGGATCCTGCTCGGAATCCCGGTCCAGCCCTCCCCGCCCGACCCCGTCTCGATTTTCGGCGAAAACGGTGAATACAAAATTTACAGATGGGACCCCGAAGCAGCGGACGACGAGTATGTCGGGAAATACAGAAGCCCGTCACAACTGCTCGCTGGCTACGGGTTATGGATAAAGGCATACGACGAGGACATTGCCTACTCCTATCAGGGCGGCGCCGTGGACACTTCAGGGGAATACACCATCGATATAAAAGAAGGCTGGAACCAGATAGCAAGCCCCTACAATTCGGATTTCGCATGGGGCTCGGTGCGGGTAAGAAACAACGGGCAGGATTACTCGCTGACCGACGCCGCCGACGCCGGGTTGATATCCATGACCCTGTATGGCTACGACAGCGACGCGAGCTCATGGGTCCAGTACGACCCGGCCGGGACGATGGAAGTTCAAAAAGGATATTTAGTGAGGTCTTACAGCGACTCGGAACTGGTGTTCGAGCCGGGCGCGGGCATCCTCGGGCTGTCGAGAATCGTCCGACCGGTTTTCGATTACAGAATACGCATCTCCGCATCGTCGGGCAACTCGGCGGACACTGATAACTATATCGGGACGGCGGGCACCGCGAAAGACGGTTTCGATGTACTCGACGCCGAAGAGCCTCCGAAAACTCTCGAAGACAAGTACACGATGCTCTATTTCCCGCGCGACGACATGGAGACAAACCCCGGAAATTACGCCAGCGACTTCCGCTCTCTCGCGGCGAAAGCCGGCAACATTCAGCAATGGGATTTCAACGTCGAAACCAGCGAGACGGGCGAGACAGTCACGCTGTCGTGGGACAACTCCGATCTCCCGACGGAACTGTATGAGTTCGCCCTTGTGATCTACGAAACAGGCGAACGTATCAACATGGCCGAACAGAGCACTTACACGTACACCGCCACAGGTGATCCGGTATCAGAAACAGAATATAAAATCATTGTCATCAGGCTGGAAAGCGACATCGTCACCCGCAGCTACACCCTCAACCCCGGCTGGAACCTCATAAGCGTTCCTCTCGAACCGGAACTGACCGGCGCGCTCTCACAGCTCGGCGACGACCTTCCCATGCTCAACGTTTACCAGCTTTTCGACAACAGGTATTACGATTCCGAGCAGGTGGACATCCAGGCGGGTCTCGGCTACTGGATCTACGTCGACAGGAACACCGAGATCGATATTGTCGGACTTCCCGTGCCGTCAGGCACATTCATCGAAGTCCCGGTTCAGAAAGGCTGGAACCTGATAGGAAATCCTTTCGACATGGAACTTGCCTGGGGGGACAACATACAGTTCGAATTCGACGGAACGAAGATGTCTCTTTCCTCTGCGGCATCACAGAATAAAATCGGGGAACACGCTTTCATCTTCAACGGTTCGGGATACGAAGCCCTGACGGCGGGCGCAGTAATAGGCCCCTGGAAAGGATTCTTCATATTCTCAAGCCTCGAAGGAAAAATAATAATTCAGAGATAGCAGCGCCGAACACCCCGCAACGGATAAATACGACGCTTCATCCAGCTGCCGATTCGCCGGCGACATACCCGGTTGAAAACGCAGCCTGAAGATTGAATCCCCCGGTGCCAGCGTCCAGGTCCAGCAACTCCCCGCAGATATACAATCCGCCGACCAGCTTCGATTCCATCGTTCCGGGTTTAACCTCGCCAAGCACAACTCCCCCGGCCGTCACTATCGCCTCCGACATCGGCCTCGTACCACTGACCTCAAAATCTATTCTCTGCAAAACGGCCGCGATTCCGAGCCGCTCTTTTTTCGTAATCTCGCACCCTCTTTTTTTTCTGTCGATCCCCGACAACCCGATTATCACCGGCACCAGCCTCCTCGGCACCAGTTTCCTCATTATTCTCTCGACTTCCCTCTTCCCGGCTTCCTCGAACTCCCTTATCAGCCTCGCATTCAATATTTCCTCGCTCAGCGCCGGCTTCAGATTCAGTCTCAATATCAGCCCCTCACGGTGTTTGCCCGAAGCCACAATTTTCCCCAGGGGAAGGACAGCCGGACCGGTCATCCCGAAATCCGTGAACATCATATCTCCGAATTTTCCATCGATCTTTTTTTCGCCGCAATACAAATCAACTTCAACATTTTTCAGCGACATCGCAGAAAGTTCTTTATGGATGTCACCCCCCAACTCAACAGGAACCAGTGCGGGAGACGGCTTAACAATCGTATGTCCCAGCTTGCCCGCGAGCCTGTATCCATCTCCCGACGAGCCGGTCCCGGGATACGACGCCCCCCCGGTCGCGAGCACCACCCTGTCCGCGCGATACAGGGTTTCATCCGTCATGACAAGAAATCCACCGTCACTTTCATGCTGCAAATCCAGCACCCGGCACCCGGCTTTAACAACACCGCCCTCTTCTTTCAATTTTTCAAGAAGGCAATCCACGACATCCGACGCCTTGCCCGACATCGGAAAATATCTCTTCCCCTGCTCGAGTACTACGGGGATTCCAAGCTCTTCGAAAAATTGAATCAACTCACCCGAGAAAAACCGCGAGAACGCGCTGTATAAAAATTTCCCGTTGGGCCCGAATTCCGATATCGCCTTTTCAAGCTTGTGCCCCGTCGTGAGATTACACCGTCCCTTGCCCGTTATAGCCAGTTTCCGGCCCGGGCGGTCCATCTTTTCAAGCACCGTCACTTCAGCCCCGAGCTTTGCCGCCCTTATCGCGGCAAACAGGCCGGACGCCCCGCCGCCTATTACAATCACTTTCAGTGCCATTCTTTCACTTCCACACAATAACAGATAATCACAGGCCGCTTCTCCGGCGACGTCGAGACCGCCGCATCAAAAAGCGCGTTGCTTAATTATATTGATAATTAATGGATTTGCTTCCAATCCGCTTCTATTTTTCCTGAGCCTTCCCCTTGCTTTTCATATCTGACACAAATCTGCATATATGATGATCTTGGGAAGTCGGATCAGCAAATGCCATGTTTGATTCTTCATTACTGATAACCGCAGCATTAAATCACCCGCCCTGCCTGTCTTTGAATACGTACAGCAATAATAAGCTCTCGCGGTAGAAATGGTTCTTTCTTTCATTTTCAGTCCTGTTAATCTAAAATTGACTAAAAGACCTGATCTGGTACTTCACTGCTATGGATTCATCTATTGCTGTATCAATAATAATTCCCGCCTACAATGAGGAGGGAATCATTCGTGAAACCGTTACGGCTGTCTCTGAATACATGGCGGAATCAGGACACGGCGCAGAGCTGATCTTTGTCGACGATGGAAGTTCCGACGCAACCGCTGAAATTATCGGTGGGTTCTCCGAACACAATGAAAAGATAACGCTTGTTTCCTACAAACCCAATATGGGCAGAGGATACGCCTTGAAACAGGGAATAAATGCCGCAGCCGGGAAATACATTATCACGACGGAAGCCGATCTGACCTGGGGCCTCGATATCGTGGGAGAAATATTAGAAAGGCTCGAGTCCGGCAATCCGGATATAGTAATTGCCTCTCCATATCTTCGGGGCGGGAACCTTGAACAGATACCGGCATACAGAAAAATCATCAGCAAATATGCAAACAAAATCATTTCAATTATTTTTAAAGGCAGAATAACAATGGCAACCGGGATGACAAGGGGTTACCGGGCCGAAGTATTCGAATCCATAATGCCTCAGTCGAACGGAAAACAATTTCATCTTGAAATGTTGATACTTGCACTGTCCGCCGGGTTGACAATCCTTGAGATTCCTGCCGTACTCTCATGGAAAAACATTAAAGGCTCAAGAATGAACATGCACAAGGCTACAGGAATTATTAAAAGCATTGGACTTCACCTGACATTGTTGTTGAAAATGAAAAGCAGCATTGCCGAAATCAGGAAGAATTTATAATCACACCTTCACAAAACCGGGGATTCTGGAACGGGCTGAATGAACACTGCTAAGAACAAAACCATTGCTGTCTCAATCGACCTCGATCCCATTGATCATTATCTTTCCTGCCGGGGATTTTCTCCTCTGGCGGAAACAAACCTCAACGCCGTCTATGATGAAGGAATACCGGGATTTATTTCGCTGTTCGAGGAATACGATATCAAAGCCACTTTCTTTGTCGTTGGAAAAGACGCCTTAATCGAAAAGAACAGCGAGCTTATCAGGCTGCTACACAACAGCGGACACGAGATTGCAAACCACTCGATGGACCACAGACTCGATTTATATAAACTGAACAAGGATGAACTCAGGAAACAAATTGTTTCGGCGGACACCATTTTATCAGAAATTATTCAAGAGCCACTTGCAGGATTCAGGGCGCCGGGATGGAATATTTCACCCGCGATTTTCGACGTGCTGGAAGAACTAGACTACAAATATGATTCGTCCGTTATGCCCGGCCCGTGGATTCCTTTCTACAGGGCCGCGAACAATATTCTCAACAGAGGAACGACACCTGAAAATTTCAGAGAGCAGAAAACCTTCCCCCCGGCCCCGGACCAGCCGTATTTCCCGGGCCAATATCAACTGTGGAAAAAAGGCAATCGGAGCGTGTTGGAAATCCCATGCGGCGTTTCGCCGGGCCTTCGAATTCCTTTTTACGGAACGGCACGCATAACGCTCGGCGAAACGGTTCATAATCTCGCCGTCGCGACATCGGGCGGGAAAAACAAAAAAATGGTTTATGTTTTCCATGGAATCGAACTCGTCGATTTCGAAACGCAGATTAAGGATCCGAGGCTTAGAGTCAAGTCCGGGATTACATGGCCGCTCAAAAGAAAAATCGAAACGGCAAGGCAAACAATCGAATCGCTTAAAACAAATTTCAACATTTGCAGAATTAAGGATATCACTGATTGATACAAACCTGTTTTCAGGATTATTTAAATGAGCATTGAGCAAGAAAAAAAAGTAAGCCGGCTCAGAAAACTGTTTCTGATAATTTCATCGCCTGGATATGTCGAAACTACAATCATCGTACTCCTCATATATATATCGATTCTATCAATAGCCGGCAATCTCGTGTTCAGCCCTCTTTTTCTTCAGTTCTGTTTTGCTGCCGCCCTTTTCGCAACAGGTATTCCGCTGTTGAACAGGCACCTCGACGTGAAAATCCGGCTCGGTGATTTTTTATGGATTCTTTTAGTCGTAATTATTGCGCTGCTGCTCAGAATCCTCGTTGCTCCGCACACCATTGCGCACACCAACTCGCACGCTTATAACTACGTGCGCCAGATAATAGAGTATTCTCCATTCAACTATGTCGGGAAATACGGCCATGGATGCTTCGCTTTTTTCCACACATTTCTTTCCCTTTTCGGAAGAACGGAAAAAACCGTTTTCATCGTAAATTCAATCATCGGCACACTCTCAGTGATCCCGTTATATTTCATCAGCACCGAAATCTCCCGCTCCAAAATCGCCGGCATCCTCTCTGCGCTGTTCCTGGCAATTCTTCCGGTGCATGTAAAATATTCCGCCACGGAAAGCATGTTCATCCTGGCAGTATTCGGTCAATTGATCACCCTGCTTTCATTCCTGTTCTTTGTCAGAAGCGGTAAATATCGCTTTTTCTTCGCGGGTCTGCTTTTCCTTTCATTCACCATGCAGACACGCCCCATCATGATGTTCTTTCCCATTTGCGTACTGTTGCTCGGAATATGTTTTACGAGAAATTTCCGGGCCATCTTCAAATTTTACAAATCTATTCTCAACACGCTGCTTTTTATTCTGCTTTCCATCAGTCCGATGCTTCTCGCATACAACGAGTATCGTTTGCAGTCGGGTTCCGTCAAACAGGGCGTTTACCTTGAAGAAGCCCCCAATCTGATTCTAAAAACATTAGGCATAACAAACAGTGCCGGTGGTGAATACGGATTTTCCTCAAATCCTTTTTTCGACCCCTGTTTCACTCCACTGATAATCATCGCCTTCTTCATAATAGGCGTTGTGATACTCATCAGAAAAAACAGAAAATTACTCCTTTTTTCAATTGTCCCGGCACTTATGTTTGCTTTTCTGTATTCTCCAATAAATACGAGAACCATAAACGATGTGAGATTCCAGCTTGCTTATCAACATTTTTACATACTGATAGCAGGAGCCGGAGGAGCATGGCTCGTCGAATCGATCAAAATTAAATACAAACAAAAAGCCATGCTGTGGTTTGTTGTTGTCGCGCTCATCGCGGCCTCCTGGTTTCCGGCATATAAAATTGTAAAATACAAGCATTCGCCGCAAATGGAATATGATTTTCTATCCGGCAACATACCTCTTATTGACAGAAACCTATTCATCATTCAAATGGATAAGCATATCGGAAACATCTGTACTGAAATGCCTTATTATCTGTCCGAATTCAATAATAAAAATCATATCTGGGTGGAATACTCGGATTTCATTTCAGCGCCACGAAAATATTTCGACAGCAGAAAAGTTTTGTTTTACAGGGGAATAAGCTGCTACACATTCCCGTATGAGCCTGAGGACGAAGAGCAGCCGCAATGCAGGTATATTATGGAGAATTTCAATGCGATACCGGTAATGACAAGAGATATTCCCGCCGTAAAAGATTTCTCTTTCAGCTACGGAAAAGACATTTTAACCATTGGATTTTATGAACTGAAACAGGATTCCGAACGATAAACGGATAGACTTGATCATGAACTCAAAACATCACAACATCAAATTCACGGTAAACTATTTTTCAACAAACCCGGTCAACTACCGGAATCCCGGTTAATCCAAACCGCTTCCAAGAATTCTGTCTATTACCTTCTGTTTGTCGATAAAAAGCGGATAAAGTTCTTTTGACGAATAGCACTTGTCAATCTCATACAGGCCCGCGCAGATAGTCTCCAGAGAACATGATTTGCAGCATTCCGCTTTCCCGTGCTCCCATTCATTCCATAACAGGCAGCCCCGCTCGTCGAGAAAATACAGAAGCCTCTTTTCCTCCTTCACGATTTTGCGGGTCTCGGTCGACAGATGCGCGTACTCCGCCATGTAGCAGAGTGGCAGACGCTCGACCTGAAAAGGCTTTCCCTTCTCACTCAGATAATCCATGGCCTTCTTCAGTTCGACCTCGATGTCTCTCAGCCTGTGTATCACATCGGGATACTCCACGGTTCTGTTCATTTTCGGATCGAGATTGTTCCAGGTTAAATGGAAGAAGAACGGAATTTTTTCCATGAGAAACTCGACATTGTCGCTGAGATGGTCCGCATTATATTTATTTATCGTCGTCAGTATATCAACAGCAATGTCGTCATAAGCGGAAAGGTTCTCGAACGATCGAATTATGTTTTGCAACGACTCAGGGTTCTGTGTCAGGTAATTCTGCACCCCGGGCCTGCAGGAATGGAACGACACGCACACATGCTTCAGCCCGTTGCTGATAAGCATTTCAAGATATTCGGGATCACAAATTCTCTGCCCGTTCGTGATCAGCTTGTGCATAAACCCGATCTCGTCGCAATACTTCAAAAATGCGGGCAGATGCTCGGAAAGAGTCGGCTCCCCGCCTGTCAGCATCACCCCTGTGTATCCCTGATCACGAAGACTGTTTATCTGTTCAATTCCCTGCCTGAAATCGAGAGTGGACTCTCTTTCCGGGTTCGAGCAGAACCGGCACTTCTGGTTACAGAGTCTCGTTACCTGCATGTACCCGAGATTTGCCATTATTCTCCGCCCTGTCAGTCAGGGAATGATTTCCTTTTCCGGAGGAAGTTCGATTACGCTCACTTCAGAGGTTCGAACTCCTCCCAACCGAAATATACAGGATAATCCGGCCACACTCCCTCGCACCGGTCGAACCGTCTGCATCCGGGGCATCCCGGCCCTTTTTCCTTCAGAGACTTTTTTCCATGCCCGGAAAAATCATCTGCTGCTCCACTGCCATCCATAACCGTTCCGACGAAACGCTGTTCCCCCGCGATATAATCCTCGAATCCCGCCAGCATGCACGCCGGAATCGCTTCCGCAAGAGACAGCCTTCCGTCTGATCCCGCGATATCGAGCGCTTTTTTGACATAAGGTGAAGCAAGCGACATCCAGGGCACGATAGACTCTACGTTTCGCTCACAGGTTCCGGCTATATTAGGATAAGAAAACACAAACCGCCTCACATTCAGGGAGATCAACAGACCGGCGATTTCCGGTAGATGCCTGTAGTTGGGCTTTGTTATCACGGTTCTGGTCTCAACAGTCTGTCCCAGCTCCAGCAGGTTTCTTATCCCGCCCACGGTCTCCACAAAACTGTCTTTTCTACCTGTCAGAAAATCATGGCATGCGGAACAATGCCCATGTACGGATATTGCAAACCGGCCGGCGCCGGCCTCGATTATCTTTTCACAATAATCCCTGTAAATGAACATTCTGCCGTTTGAACGGATTTGAACAGTGTCATATTCAAGATCATGCTTCGCAAAACGAACCAGTTCCGGCAGGGACCTGTGCAAGGTGGGCTCTCCGCCGCTGAAGACAAGCCGGTCGTATGTTTCTCTATTCTCTGAAAGTACCTTTTTTATTCCGTCTTCGGAACCGTCTCCGAATGTCTTTCTTTTATCGCCCGCCTCACAAAACCTGCACAGGTTATTGCAGTTATAAGTTATTTTGATATCGAGTATTCCGTCTGTTGTGTCTTTCTGCGACATGTACCGGGTCTTCCAATATCGACTGATTCAGTTGCTTATTCCTTTTGCATCGCCCATTGCTCCGGGTATACTTCGTTCCGGCTTCGGCATGTGCTCTTCCAGTTGTCCACACATCCCGGGATTCATGATATGTCGCGGTATCCGCATATCCGGACTACATGATATTCCGGGAAAACTGCTTTTTGCCGCCCTGACATATTACTCCCCACTACAGTATACCGCAGGCATACCCGAACAGCTACAGGTGAACTCATGGTATTCAGCCTTCCGTTCCCAAAAAACAGAAATGCGCACAGGTGCCATTTGTCAAGCATACTTACTTATATGCAGCGCCGCTATCCGCCATTCCCAGATCCGCCGCCAGTTGCTCCATTATCTCCGTCGCTTTACCCTGCAGAAAATAATCCGTTACTTCATTCGTGTATTTCGATTCCGTGAGGTTGACTTCGATCAGAACGGCTCCCCTCTGCTTCGCCGTGTAAGCCAGCAGCGAGGCAGGCATAACTTCTCCTGTCGTTCCTATCACGATAAAAACGTCCGAATCCTCGGCTTCCTTGAAAGAAGCCCTGCTCACATCGGCTGGAATCGGTTCTCCGAAGAAAACAAAATCCGGCTTCAGCAATCCGCCGCATTCAGGGCAGCGCGGGGGCAACTGTCCAAGAATATCTTCATTAACACTATACTTTTTGAAGCAGCTCATACACAGGAGCGTATGCGAAGCGCCGTGAAACTCGTAAACATTCCTGCTTCCCGCCTCCTGGTGCAGGTTGTCGATATTCTGGGTTATCAACGCTTTGAGATAACCCTGCTTTTCCATCTCCGCAAGCGTTATATGGGCGGCATTCGGCTTTGCCCTGCCGAAATAATCATAAAAGATTTCTTTGATTATCTTCCAGCATTGTTCCGGCTCGTTCAGAAAATAGTTAATATCCAGATACTTCGGGTTGTATTTGTTCCATAATCCATTCTCACCCCTGAACGGCGGTATTCCACTCTCCACCGAAATCCCCGCTCCCGTGAAAGCAACGGTTCTTCTCGAATTTTTTATGATACCCGCAACTTCAGAACATTCCATAAACGATTCCCGCCCCCTTGCAGCGTATAAAATGCAACTTCATATACAATTTTATCAGGTATGGCACGTAATGGAGGAATTCTTACCAATTAACCTGCATTTCTCACCAGCGCAGGTTAAAATCGTGATAAGACTGATAATACAAGGAACAGCAAGTGAGTGGTGAGGGAGCATACTGTTGCGTATGTGACTGATCCCGAATCGCCGCTGTGACGCAGTAGGATTGGCCTTATCGCGGTTTTCCGGATTTCTCTGTGAGAAATCCGGGTTAAAACGCCGATGTTATGCTGTCATGAAACAACACTATAAGAATCAAGAATATTCCAGTGGATTAATTATCAACTACTTTTCACGAAGCAACCTGCTGGTTTCAACCAGAGCGTCGATGTCGCCGCAATCATGCCACCAACCCTCGAGATCGAAGCAGATAAGCTCGCCCCGATTCAGATACCAGTTATTAATATCCGTTACTTCCAGCTCTCCCCGCTGCGACGGCTTGAGTGTCTTAATAAACTCGAACACGTCCGCGCTGTACCCGTAAATCCCTGTTACCGCCATTCCCTCTTTCCGGCCGTCTTTTGGTTTTTCGATGATCCTGACAGGCTCGTTGTTTTCGTCGAAATCAATAATTCCGAACTCTTCAGGCCGGTCGGTGTGACTCAGAAAAACACAAGCTTTTTTATCGCTGTTGAAAAATTTCTCTATTGACTCCCTCGTGCTGTTTTCGATAACGTTATCGCCGAGGACCACCATGAATTTTTCCTGCTGGATGAATCCTTCACACAGCGATATAGCCTGCGCGATCCCTCCGGCTTCATCCTGATACCTGTACGTGAATCTTACCCCGTAATTCTTGCCCGATCCGAGGTATTTCACCATGTCCCCGACAGACTCGCCGCCGAGGATTATCATGATATCGTCGATACCGGATTCTATCAGTATCTTGATCGAGTAATCTATCATCGGATACCTGTCGACTCTCAACAGGTGCTTATTGGTTACATTTGTCAACGGCCTCAGTCTTGTTCCGAAACCTCCGGCGAGAATCACTCCCTGCATCATGTTTCCTCTTTTCTCTGATCTGTTTCAACAGGCATTTTTCAGGATAAATTATGCCCTTTAAAAACCCGTTGTTCAAATCGTTCAGCATTTCATTCCGTAATTTCAACCTTCTTATCAATCCTCGAAAAACGCCCTGTACAGCCTGTAAGCGGAGAATATATCTGCTTTCGAGGATACTTCGCATGTGGAATGCATACCCAGCATGCACGGTCCCGCATCTACACATTGCATTCCATAGCGTGACAGATAACCGGCAATCGTGCCCCCGCCTCCGACATCCACTTTCCCGAGCTCGCCGGTCTGCCACGATATATCATTCTCCACGAGAATATTTCTTATATAAGCCATGTATTCAGCGCTCGCGTCATTGCCCTCGTACTTGCCGCCGCTCCCGGAATATTTCTCCACAGAAACGCCGCGCCCGAGATAAGACACGTTCGAAGGATCATTCACCGATTTATAATTGGGATTCATCGCGCAGGTAACATCTGCCGAAATCGCTTTTGATCTCTCCAGCAATTTTTCCGCTTTGATGCCGGCATCCGTTTTCTCGACATAATCTATCGCGAAATTCTTGAGCAGAAAACTCTCGGCCCCGGTGTCGCCGGTTGAACCGATCTCTTCTTTATCCGAGAAGAAAGCCACCGCCGTGTGCCGGGGGTTATTGACATTAAGCAACGCTTTGAGAGACGTAAAAACACACGCCCGGTCGTCCTGCCCGTAAGCCCCGATCATGGATCCATCGAACCCGATATCGCAAGGAGCGCCCGCTGGAGTAATCTCTATTTCAGCAAACGCGAAATCTTCTTCCGTAATCCCATATTCCTCGTAAAGCTTTTTAATAACTGCGAATTTCACTTTTTCCTTTATTTTTTCGTCATCGACCGGAATATTGCCCGCAAGCAAGTTCAGCTCTTCGGCCTCTATTGTTTTTGATGCTTTTTTCTCAAGCTGCTCCCTCGACAGATGAATAAGAAGATCGGGAACGATGAACCTCGGCTCTCCCTCTTTTTCCCCGATACTCAACTCAACGCATCTGCCGTCCTTCGAATGGACGACACCATGCAGCGCAAGCGGGATATTAACCCAGTGATATTTTTTTATGCCCCCGTAATAGTGAGTTTTGAGCAACGCGATGTCTGAATCTTCATAAAAAGGAAACGGTTTCAAATCAAGTCTCGGTGAATCGAGATGGCTGCCCACGATTCTCATTTCTTCCGGGTCTTTCCCCGCCACAAAAGCGACAACCGCCTTGTTCCTGAAGTTAACGAACGCTTTTTCTCCGGACTTGACGGCCTTGCTTTCATGTAAATCCGCAAAGCCGTTTTCTTCCAGTGTTTTCACAATTTCCCTGACACATAACCTCTCGGTTTTGCCGGCTTTCAGGAACTCCTTATATTCTTCACAAAATTCGAATATTCCGGCCTCTTCACTTTCGGAACAGGTTTTCCAGCTGCTTTCCCTTTTGACAAATATTTTATCCTGCAGCAACTCATTTTGATTCTTTTCGTTGTTATCCAATTTCAGTCACTTCTTTCCTGGTTTTGGTTCATAAAATCACATCTTATTCTTTATTCACAACTGCAAAATGTCAATGAGGCAAAACCGCAGGCATGAATATTGAATCCGGACATGACCATATAAACATCATAATCGCGTCACGAGATATTCATTATGAAATTATCTTACATTGAAAAAACAACCGCGGCAATTATATCAATCCGCCGTCATGACTTCTTTTCAGCAACTTTCGCTCTCAGGTAGTCAAGCCATTCCGCGAACCCGTCCCCGGTTTTCGACGACAGTTCAAGCATTTTCAGTTGAGGATTCGACTTCGAAACATTCTTCTCCAGGAGGGCCATATCCACATCCAGGAACGGGAGCAGGTCTGTTTTTGTCACCAGGCAGAGCTGTGAAACCCTGAACATCAACGGATATTTTGCGGGCTTGTCCTCGCCCTCCGTAACACTGAGCAGAACCACGTTCGCATCCACGCCGAGCTCGAATTCAGCGGGGCATACAAGATTGCCGACATTCTCCACAAACAAAACGTCGATCCTGCTGAAATCGAACGATTCCGCCGCGCTCCTGATCCAGCCTGCTTCGAGATGGCAGTCACCGCCGAACGGCTCGGTGTTTATCTGTGTTATCTGGACATCGTGTTTTGCCAGCCTCTCGGCATCCATCGTGGTTTCTATATCACCTTCCACCACGGCAAAACCCATCTCTCCCGCCAGCGCTTCGAGGGTTTTATCGATAAGCGTTGTTTTTCCCGATCCCGGGGAACTCATCAGGTTAATGGCCACGACTTTTTTCTCATTGAAAAAATCCACATTCTTCTTTGCATCTTCTTCCTGCGCCGCAAGCACCTTTTTCAGAACTTTAATTTCCATGTCTCAACCTCATCGTTAAGCAGAATTTACCAGTTTTTTGATGTCTTCTGTAATCTCTTCGATGATAGAATCTATTTTTTCTGAAATCACATCCGAAAATTCCTCTCCAAACGCAACTTCATCACCGATTTCAATTCCATAAACCGCACCGACATCCGGCATTTCAATTCCAAGCCTGTTACCTAGTTCCAGAATTTCAGAGAAGTTCAACCCATGCGAAGTAAACAGATGAAGTGTTCCGGTTTCGAGCGTAAGCTTTTTCAGCTCTCCGACCGTTCCGTTCCTCGTGGTAAGCGCATCTATAAGGAATATTCTGTCGTAGCCGCGCATGATCTCCAGCAGATCGAGCCCGACCAGATTGGTGGCCAGAGCATCGACGCCTTCAATTCTATCTTTAAGTTTTCCGGCTATAAAAAGCCCCACTCCGTCATCGGACAGAATGGGGCTTCCCATTCCCAATATGAGTGACTTCATAGCTGTAATTGTATCACATCAACGAGCAAGAGTCCTTATTATTTTACGATCGGGCCCACGCAGGTTCACCTTGAGCGGCATTTTTCCCGGCAGCGAATGGGTTGCACATGAAAGGCAGGGATCATAAGCCCTGAATGCCATCTCGACCATATTGAGAAAGCCCTCTTTCACATCCGGTCCTTTAACAAAGCCCTGAGCCGCTTTCTTGACGGACATGCAGATCGGGGCAGCATTATTCTGAGTGGCGACAATAAGATTAACCTTCTCGATTATACCCTTATCATCAGTGATGTAGTGATGATACAGAGTTCCCCTCGGCGCCTCAACGCAACCGACGCCCTCGCCCGTGAGTTTGAAATTCATATTCCTGATGTCCTTGCTCGTTAGCATCGGGTCTCGCGCTATCTGAGCATTATGCTCGGCAGCCTGCAAAGCGCATATCAGCCTCGCCCAGTGAGTCGCCAGCGTGTGATGCGCCGGTTTTCCGCCCAGGGTATCGAACATGATATCATGTTCCTTGTTAGCTTCCGGTGTTTTCATGCCGTTGGAAACATTCAGCCTCGCAAGCGGAGCAACTCTGAACAGCGAGGTATCGTCGCCCTCGACAAGCCCTTTCCAGCCGAGCTGTTTGAGATGAGTGAGCCTGATATAAGTCCAGGGCTCGACCCATTCACCGATATGCTGCGCATAATCGTTGGGATGGAATTTTACAAACTCTTTGCCGCTTGGATCAATGACCTTGACCATACCATCATAGAAATCCACCTTGTCATCTTCATCAACAAGCGACATGTAATTGGTTTTCAACATGTAAGCTTCGTTGAGAATCAGGTTCAGGTAATCTTTATTTCCGAGCACGACATCCTTGAAGAGCTGGATGGCGAATTTAGCAAATTCCACCGTATCATCCGCTGTCTGGATAATCCACTTCCGGTCTTCCTCGGTCACACCTTTTGGAACACCGCCCGGCAATCCTCCCTCGGGGTGAGGGGCTTTGCCGAAAAGATACCTTATAATATCCCTGTTTCGCTTCCTTATATCAATAACTTTAAGCCCGACCTCTTTACCGACTTTCCCGATAACACCAAGAATATTTCTTTCCTTCGGATCAGAATGCGGCCCCACAACAAAGTCGGGAGCGGCAAGGAAAAAGAAATGGATATAATGATCCTCGATAAAGAAAGAATTAAACTCGAGCTGCCTGATGAGCTTTGCCGCAGGCGTCGGTTCCACGCCGAACACTCCGTCGAGCGCTTTGATCGAAGCCATATGGTGAGCCGAAGGACAGACACCACAAATGTTCGGGACAATTCTTGGAAGTTCCTCCGCGGGCCTTCCGACGCAGAATCGCTCGAATCCCCTCAACTCAACTACCTGCCAGAAAGCATCTTCCACATCACCATTATCATCAAGGAATATCTCGATCTTTCCGTGCCCTTCAAGCCTTGTGATCGGATCTATTGTGATTTTCTTAGACATTACATCGCTCCTTCTTAAAGTTTTTGCTGTCCGAGAATAGAAGTCGGCTGGGTAAACCTGTAAAAATACC
>Ga0116162_10001222_pt1 | contig 17051 bp, 15 predicted proteins | sample AD_UKC105_MetaG_FD_89875 | JGI IMG/M metagenome (GOLD analysis project Ga0116162, IMG submission 89875) | Active sludge microbial communities of municipal wastewater-treating anaerobic digesters from Hong Kong - AD_UKC105_MetaG | ecosystem: Engineered > Bioreactor > Anaerobic > Digestate... | reverse complement strand
TTTAAAGACGCAGTAAACTAGCGCGCCTCGTATCGGGGTGCTTAGCTCAGCTGGGAGAGCATCGCCCTTACAAGGCGAGGGTCGCAGGTTCGATCCCTGCAGCACCCACCAAGAATCTGGAGTGGTAGTTCAGTTGGTTAGAATACCGGCCTGTCACGCCGGGGGTCGCGGGTTCGAGCCCCGTCCACTCCGCCATATCTAGGGTTAAACGGGGTATCGTTCGATACCCCGTTTTCTTTTCCGACTTTGCAACAGACTTAAGCGAAATATGCTGCAGGCCATAAGAGAAAAAGCCCAGGGCTGGATCGCCTGGACCATCGTCATTCTTATCAGCGTCCCGTTTGCCCTCTGGGGTATTCAGGAATATCTCGGCACCGGCAGCGAGCCTGAGGTGGCTGTCGTCAACGGCGAAAAGATCACCCAACGCATGCTCGATCAGCGGGTGCGCGATTTCCGTGAAAACCTGCGATTCTCACTTGGCGACAACTACAGCGCCGAGCTTTTCGATGATGCCCGGCTGAAGCCGCAAGTGCTGAATGCGATGATCGAGGAGAGATTGCTGGCCGATAGCGCCGGTGATTGGAACCTGCGCACCGGTGATGCGCAGGCGCGTGGATTCATCGTCTCGGTGCCGGCATTTCAGAGAGACGGCCAATTCGACCAGCAGGCCTATGAAGCCGCGGTCCGCAATCGCGGCATGAGCCGTGTCAGCTTCGAACAGGGTGTGCGCCAGGACCTCGCGCTGTCGCAGTTGCGCAGTGGTATTCGCGAGACCGTGTTTGTGACCGAGGCGGATCTCAAGACGCGCATCCGCCTGGGTGCCGAGCAGCGTACCGTGCGTTATGCGCGGGTGCCCGCAGCCTCTTTCATCGACCAGGCGGTCCCGGGTGAAGATCAGTTGCGGCGTTATTATGAAAGCAATCTGGATCGTTACCGGACGCCCGAACGGGTGCAGGCCAGCTACCTGCTGTTGGACGCGTCCTCGCTCGGTGGGTTGGTCGAGGTAAGCGACGAGGCGTTGCAACAGTATTTCCGTGACCACAGGGCAGAGTTCGTCGCGCGTGAAGAGCGCGAGATGCGACACATCCTGGTCGCGATTGCGGCAGGTGCGGGTGATGAGGACGTGGCCAAAGCGCAGGCCAAGGCCGATGACTTGCTCGCGCAGCTGCGTGGTGGTGCTGATTTCGCCAGCATCGCGCAGGAAAACTCGGATGATCCCGGCTCGGCGAAGAGCGGCGGGGACCTCGGTTGGGTCGAGCGAGGCCTGATGGTCACGGCGTTCGAGGATGCAGCTTTTGCTCTGCCGAAAGGAGAACTCAGTGATCCGGTGCGCACCGAGTTTGGTTTCCACATTATCCAGGTGACCGATGTGCGTGGCGGGTCGGATGCCAGTTTTGCCGATATGCGCGAAAAAATCGAAGCGGCGTATCGCAAGTTCGAGGCCGAGAACCTGTATTTCGACTACGCGGAGAGACTGGCGCAACTGGCTTACGAGAACTCGGCCAGCCTGACGCCCGCGGCAGAGGCGTTGGGCCTGACAGTCAGTACGACGGACTGGGTGACGAGAAACGGTCAGCTGCCTGCACCGCTTGACGAGCCCAAGGTCATGAATGCGGTGTTCTCGGACGACGTGTTGGTCGAGGGACATAACAGTGAACTCATCGAGGTCGGCTCACAGCGCGCAGTCGTGGTGCGGGTCGCGGAGCACGAGCCTGCCGGCGTCAAGGGATTCGACGAGATCCGGGCGACCATCGAATCCGATTTCAGGAAGACCAATGCGTCCGAAGTGGCGGCGCAGACCGGTGCGACCTTTGTCGGAGAACTCGAATCCGGCAGCAAGAATCTGGCGGACCTGGCGGCTGAGCACGCATGGGTGATCGAGGAGCCCGGCAAGATCGGGCGCGATGACCGTGTTGTTCCCGCCGAGATACTGGACAAGGTGTTTGGTCTGGCGCCACCTCAGTCGTCGAAGCCGCAATATGCCGGTGTGGTGTCGGCAGAGGGCGACTATTTCCTGATCGAGCTCGCCTCGGCGCAGGGTGGGGAGCTGGCATCGATGCCGCAGGCTGAACGGGCCGCGGTGATGGAACAGGCTGTGGCGCAGGCGGCGAATGCGCAACTGAACTATGTCACCCGCAGCCTGCGCGAACAGGCAGACATCAAACTTGTTCCGATCAAGGAATGAGTGCACAGCGCAAAGCGGGTTAACGAAAAAAGCGGCCAGGCGGCCGCTTTTTTTGCTCAGGTGCTTCGAGGAGGGTCCGTCTATGCCATGCCCAGAATGTGGTACCCGGAGTCGACGTACAGCACATCACCTGTGATACCCGATGCCAGGTCCGAGCACAGAAATGCCGTTGCGTTGCCGACCTCGTCGATCGTGACATTTCGTCGCAGAGGCGTCTTTTGTTCTGCCTCGGCGAGCATGCCCCGAAAGCCGCTGATCCCGGAGGCTGCCAGTGTCCTGATCGGACCCGCCGATACCGCATTGACGCGTGTCCCTTCCGGGCCGAGCGCATCGGCCAGGTAACGCACGTTGGCCTCGAGCGCGGCCTTGGCCACCCCCATGACGTTATAGTTGGGAACTGTACGCACGGCACCCAGGTAGCTCATCGTGACGATGGCACCGTTGCGCCCCTGCATCATCGTGCGCCCCGCCTTGGCCAGCGCGGCAAGGCTGTAGGCGCTGATATCGTGTGCGATACGGAAGCCGTCACGCGTCACTGCGTCGATATACGAGCCCTCGAGTTGCTCACGCGGGGCGAAGCCAACCGAGTGGATCAGGCAGTCCAGACCGTCCCAGCGCTGTGCCAGTTGAGCGAATGCCGAGTCGATCTCCTCGTCGCTGCCGACGTCGAGTGGCAACACAATGTCCGAGCCGAACTCCGCGGCGAAACCGGTCACCCGGTCGCGCAGCTTCTCACCCTGGTAGGTGAAGGCGAGTTCGGCGCCTTCGCGATGCATCGCCTTGGCGATACCGTAGGCAATCGAGCGATTGCTCGCGACGCCGACAATCAGCGCGCGTTTGTTGTCTAAGAATCCCATATGATTTCCTCGCGATCCTGAATCCTGGTGGGGAACAAACGGGCTGACAGACACCCGCTGCAATGCGATCATCATCGGGCTTTTTGTGATGCCCGAAGCCTGACACGAAAACGTTCAAAGAATGGCGCGTAACTTAACTCAAAGATTTCCGGCATTCAAAGTTTCGCGGTCTCGTCGGAGCCGGTTCGGTTGGACGCTGGTACTGGCGGTGCTGGTAACTTTGACCGGTTGCACCGAACAGGCGTGGAATGACCCTTATCGCGCAGGGGAGTCTGCAAAGGCGGTTTTTTACAGTTCATTTTCCGAACGTCCCAAACATTTAGATCCGGCTCGCTCCTACAGCTCAAACGAGTGGGCGTTCATTTCGCAGGTCTACGAGCCGCCGCTGCAATATCATTTTCTGCGGCGCCCCTACAGCCTGGTTCCACTGACAGCGGCGGACATGCCGCAGATTCGGTACTACGCACATGACGGTTCCGAACTGAACGACCAGGCGCCCGCTGCCGATGTCGCCTATACCGACTACATCCTGCGCATCCAGCCAGGTATCCGTTACCAGCCGCATCCGGCACTGGCAGTCAATACTGACGGCAGCCCGGCGTACTGGCCGCTCAGCGCCGGGCAGACGCTGCACGTCAACACCCTGGCCGATTTTCCGCTGACAGGTACGCGTGAACTGGTGGCCGCTGACTACATCTATCAGATCAAGCGGCTGGCGTTTACCGCCAACCATTCACCGGTGGCAGGCCTGATGGCGGGGCATATTCGCGGCTTTGCCGACTTCGCCGCTGAATCCAAAGCGGCCTATGAGCAGTTGGTGGCGAAGACGGGTGAGACCAGGCCCTGGCTCGACCTGCGCACTATCGATATGGCTGGTGTCGAAGAGATCGATCGCTACACCTATCGCATTCGCATCGAAAAGAAATATCCGCAGTTTGTGTTCTGGCTGGCGATGAATTTCTTTGCCCCGATGCCCTGGGAGGCAGAACGCTTCTACCAGCAGCCGGGGTTGGACGAAAAGAACGTCAATCTGCACTGGTACCCGATCGGTACAGGCCCCTTCATGTTGACCGAGAACAATCCGAACCTGCGGATGGTGCTGGTGCGTAATCCCAATTTTCACGGCGAGCGTTATCCGTCGGATGGTCCACAGGATGCACGTGAAGAGGGTCTGCTGGATGATGCGGGACGCCCGATGCCATTTATTGATCGCGCAGTGTATTCGCTGGAGAACGAAGCGATCCCGCGCTGGAACAAGTTCCTGCAGGGCTACTACGACAACTCCGGAATCGGTTCCGACAGTTTCGATCAGGCGGTGCAGTTCGGCAGCAGCGGCGAAGCGAGCCTGACCGAGTCGATGATTGAAAAGGGTATTCGCCTGAGTACCGCAATCGAGACATCGGTGTTCTATACGGGCTTCAATATGCTGGACCCGGTGGTAGGTGGAGACAGCGAGCGTGCGCGCCTGCTGCGCCAGGCAATCGCCATTGCGATGGATTTCGAGGAATTCATCTCTATCTTCCAGAACGGCCGTGGCGAGGTGGCACAGAGCCCGCTGCCGCCTGGCATATTCGGCTATCGCGATGGTGAGCAGGGCGTCAACCCGATCACGCACGAATGGCTGAACGGTGTCGCGCGACGGCGCGGTATCGAACAGGCGCAGCAGTTGCTGGAAAAGGCCGGTTATGCCGGGGGGCGTGATCCGCAGTCCGGTGGTCCGCTGATCCTTTACTACGATACCCCGGCGGCCGGGCCGGACAGCAAGGCGACACTGCAGTGGTATCGCAAGCAGCTCGCCAAGCTGGGCATTGAGTTGGTCATCCGGGCCACTGACTACAATCGCTTTCAGGACAAGATGCTTACCGGTACCGCGCAGATTTTCAGCTGGGGCTGGAATGCAGACTACCCGGACCCGGAGAATTTCTTCTTTCTGCTGTACGGCCCCAATGCCAAGGTCGAGTCCAAGGGGGAGAATGCGGCCAATTTCAGCAATGCCGAATTCGACGAGTTGTTCGTCAGGATGAAAGACCTGCCCAACGGCGAGGAGCGGCAGGCGGTCATTGATCGCATGGTCGGGATCCTGCGCGAGGAATCACCCTGGCTGTTCGGCTTCTTCCCCAAGGCATTCAGCCTTCACCATGCCTGGTACAAGAACGCCAAACCGCACCTGATGGCCAACAACACGCTGAAATACAAGCGCGTGGACGGCCCAGTGCGTGCGGCAGCACAACAGGCGTGGAACCGACCGGTGCTGTGGCCGGTCGGGCTGCTGCTCGGACTGCTGGTCGTGTCGCTGATCCCCGCGATACGCGGATTTCGTGCGCGAGAAAGAAGTAAAGCGCTGTGACTGCCTACATCATTCGTCGCCTGTTGTACGCCCTGCCAATCCTGATTGGCGTGAATGCGCTCACCTTCGTGCTGTTCTTTGTGGTCAATTCACCTGACGACATGGCGAGAATGCACCTTGGCAGCAAGCGTGTGACCGACGCAGCCATCCAGTCCTGGAAACAGGATCATGGTTACGACAGGCCACTGTTGGTCAACACGGCGCAGCAGGGTGCCGCAGTGTTCACCGACACGATTCTGTTCGAGAAATCGATCCGCTTGTTTCTGTTCGACTTCGGTCAGTCCGACAGCGGGCGTGATATCGGCCATGACATATCGCAGCGCATGTGGCCCAGCCTCGCGATCGCGGTGCCGACGCTGCTGATCGGTCTCGCCGTGAATATCACTTTTGCATTGCTGCTGGCCTTTTTTCGTGCGACCTACCTGGATTTCTGGGGTGTGGTGCTGTGCGTGGCAATGATGTCGATTTCAGGGCTGTTCTACATCATCGGTGGCCAGTTCCTGGTCGGAAAGGTGCTGAACCTGGTGCCGATATCCGGTTACGACACCGGTGTAAACGCCTGGAAGTTCATCGTCCTGCCGATGATCGTCGGGGTGGTCGGTGGCATCGGCTCAGGAACCCGCTGGTACCGCACGCTGTTTCTCGAAGAGGTTCATCGCGACTATGTCCGGTCGGCACGCGCCAAGGGTGTTTCCGAACACCTGGTGTTGTTTCGCCATGTGCTGCGCAATGCGCTGATCCCGATCCTGACCGGGGTGGTCGTTGTGTTGCCATTGCTGTTCATTGGCAGTCTGCTCACCGAGTCGTTCTTTGGTATACCGGGTCTGGGAAGCTACACGATCGATGCGATCAACAGCCAGGATTTCGCCATTGTGCGTGCCATGGTGTTCCTGGGTGCGGTGCTGTATATCCTCGGCCTGTTGTTGACCGATATCTCCTACACAATCGCCGATCCGCGCGTGAGGCTGGACTGAGTCATGCCGTTTCAGCCGGTCATACTGTGGACGGACGCCCTGATCTACCTGTTGCTGGGCCTGGCGATGGCGATGGTCTGGTATACGCGCCGTTACGAGCACCTGCTACAGCCGTGGCGGCGGGTGGCCGGTAGTCGCACCGGCCAGGCGACGATGGTCGTGCTTGCGTTTTACCTTCTGATCGGACTGCTCGATACGCTGCATTTCAATCCGAAGACCAGCGACGATGCCAACGGCAAGCCGGTCTATTCAACCGAGGTGTTAAGCCTGTTTGATGTGATTGCGGGACCGCTTCGCACGCAACGTGAAAAGACCTACTCGTCGCCTTTTTCGTCCCACCTGTTCAGCAAGGAAAACGTGGAACAGGCGGACGGCAGCCTGGTGCGGGACTATCCGCGCCTGCTCTACGGCGGTGCGCACCTGGATGCCGACGGCAGCGGCAGGGCTGCTGATATCGCGTGGCGCTCGCTGTCCGGTGCATTCAACGGAGCGCTTGCCTGGGCCGCGCTGCTGATTCTGTTGTGTCGCTTCGATCGACGTCGCCTGCATCGCCTGCTGATGGGCCGGATGGACAACCCCTGGCACATCGGCGCCTGGAGCGCGTTGGGGCTGATCATGATGTTTGCCGCGCTGTGGGAGCTGGCCGGCTACTATCACGTGTTGGGAACGGACAAGGTAGGCGAGGACGTGTTTTTCCAGTCGCTCAAGAGCATCCGCACCGGCCTGGTCATCGGTACCGTGACCACGCTGGTCATGCTGCCGGCGGCGATCATGCTCGGGATCATGGCCGGGTACTTCCGCGGTTGGGTGGACGACTTCATTCAGTATCTGTACACGACGCTGAACTCGATACCAGGGGTACTGTTGATCGCGGCGGCTGTGCTGATGATGCAGATCTATATGAGCAATCATGCCGATGAATTCAACAGCCTGACCGAGCGCGCCGACCTGCGTCTGCTGTTTTTGTGCCTGATCCTTGGTGTAACCAGCTGGACCTCGCTGTGCCGCCTGTTGAGGGGCGAGGCGCTGAAACTGCGTGAGCTTGAGTATGTACAGGCGGCACGTGCATTCGGGGTCGGTCATTTCCGCATTCTGTTGCGCCATGTCGTTCCCAATGTGATGCACATCGTGCTGATCACGATCGTGCTCGATTTCAGCGGCCTGGTGCTGGCGGAGGCGGTACTTTCGTACATAAGTATCGGCGTCGATCCGGCGACCAACAGCTGGGGCAATATGATCAACGGGGCACGCCTTGAACTGGCCAGGGAGCCGGTCGTGTGGTGGTCGCTGCTCGCGGCCTTCGGGTTCATGTTCACCCTGGTGCTGGCGGCCAATCTCTTTTCCGACGTGGTGCGCGACGCCTTCGATCCGCGCCTGAGACAGCAGCGATGAGCCGCACGATGAAAGCCACACACGAGCAGCCGATGTCGAGGCCACCATTGCTGGCGATCGAGGATCTGTCCACCCATCTGGGGAGCGACACCACGCCGGTACGTGCTGTCGACGGGGTCAGCCTGAGTATTCGCCGCGGCGAGACTTTCGTACTGCTTGGTGAGTCCGGTTGCGGGAAATCGATGATCGCACTGTCGATCATGCGCCTGTTGCCGCACTCGGGGCGCATCGTTGCCGGTGATGTACTGCTTGACGGGCAGTCGCTGCGTGCACTGTCCGAAGCGGAAATGCGGGCCGAGCGGGGTGGTCGAATCGGAATGATCTTTCAGGAGCCGATGACCTCGCTGAATCCGGTGATGACTGTCGGTGAACAGGTCGCCGAGGCGGTCCGTCTGCATGACCCCGACAGTCGTGGCAAGGTCAGGTCGAGGGTGGCCGAGTTGTTCCGTGCGGTTGGAATACCCGATCCGCAGGAGCGGTTGAAGGCGTATCCGCACCAGCTGTCCGGTGGCATGAAGCAACGCGTGATGATTGCGATGGCGTTGGCTGGACGTCCGGCATTGTTGATTGCCGACGAGCCGACCACGGCGCTGGACGTCACGATCCAGGCACAGGTGCTCGATCTCCTCAGAAAACTGCAGCAGGAAACCGATATGGCGATCCTGCTGATCACCCATGACCTGGGTGTGGTGGCTGAGATGGCGGATCGGGTCGGGGTCATGTATGCGGGACAGCTGCTGGAGATCAGCGACGTCAAGAGCTTTTTCGAGCGGCCTGCGCACCCCTACAGTCGCAAGCTGTTCAGATCAGTTCCCGATGCTGCCAAGCGTGGCCACGGGCTCGATGTGATCCCCGGCATCGTGCCTGCACTGGATCAGCCCTTCAACAGCTGCCGTTTCGCTGATCGTTGCGAGCTGGTGCACGATGCCTGCCGCAGCAGCCTGCCACCTTGGCGCGGTGCACCGCAGGATGGCTATCGCTGTCACCTGACCATGGAGCAGATGCCGGATTCGGCAGCTGCGGCGGTTGTGGGTGAGACGGCTGCATCGCAAACGGCCGATCAGCTGCTACAGGTGGAACAACTGAAGGTGCATTTCCCCATCCAGGCGGGGATCCTGCGGCGGGTTGTTGGTTATGTAAAGGCGGTGGACGGGCTTGATCTTGCGATCCCGACCGGGCGCACCGTTGCACTGGTGGGCGAGTCCGGTTGCGGCAAGACGACGGTCGGCAAGGCGATACTGCAGCTGCCTGGGCCGACCGCCGGCCGGGTGCTGTTCGACGGCGTCGATCTGGCCAGCGTCAAGGGCCGCGAACTGCGTCGCCTGCGGAGGGAGTTTCAGATCATCTTCCAGGATCCCGCGTCGTCGATGAATCCGCGCATGCTGGTCGAGGACATCATCGCCGAGGGCCTGGTGGCACAGGGTCTTGGCGGTAATCGCGCACAACGCAGGGTGCTGGTGGAGAAGCTGCTGGACCAGGTCGGCATGCGGCCGAATGCTGCGGACCGTTATCCACACGAGTTTTCAGGGGGGCAGCGTCAGCGCATCGCAATTGCCCGCGCGCTGGCGCTCAAGCCGCGCCTGATCGTGTGCGATGAACCGACCAGTGCCCTGGATGTCTCGGTGCAGGCGCAGGTGCTCAATCTGCTCAAGGATCTGCAGGCTGAACTGGGCCTGTCGTACTTGTTTATCACGCACAACATCTCGGTCGTCGCCTACCTCGCACACGAGGTGGCGGTGATGTATCTCGGCCGCATCGTCGAATACGGCGACGTCGACAGCGTGCTGCGTGAACCCCTGCATCCCTATACCGCTGCATTGCTCAGTGCGGTGCCGGTCGCTGACCCGGCACACCACAGGGAAGTAATCAGGCTGGAAGGGGATATGCCATCACCGAGCGATCCGCCAAGCGGCTGCCATTTTCATCCGCGCTGTCCGCACGCGAGTGCAATCTGCCGGGAGCGCTATCCGGCAACGGTCGAGGTTGCGCCGGGCAGACGGGTGAGTTGCTGGCTGGTGGGCGCCCAGGACCGTTAGACCGCTGCTGCAATTGCAGTGGCGTCAGGCGTCCGGATCGATGAAGACGGTGATTTTCTCACCCGGCTGGATGTAACGACCGACGCGGTTCCAGCGTTTCAGGTCGGTAACCGAGACCTGGAAGCGCCTGGCGATGGTGTACAACGAGTCGCCCTTGCGGACGCGGTAGTTCATGCGTTGTCGCGCGTGGCCGATCGAACCACTGTCTGCCAGTGTCACGGAATCCGACAGGGGTATCAGGAGGTCACGGCCGGCACGAATGCGTGAGTCTTTCAGACCATTGGAACGCGCGATAGCGTCGACCGTGACACCGTACTCCCGGGCAATCCGGCTGAGGCTGTCACCGGCGCGAATCGTATGGTGCTGCCATCGAAGGCGCCCCGTGGCCGGAAGGGCCGCCACTGCCTGTTCGAATGAAGCCACCTTGTCGATCGGCAGCAGCAACTCATGGGGTCCGTCGGGCCGACTTGCCCAGCGCTTGTGGCCGGCATTGAGCGCCAGCAGGTCTTCGACCGGCATCTCTGCAAGGTCGGCCGCGATGTTCAGGTCGATCTGGCCACGGGTGCGTGCAGTGGCGAAGTAAGGCCGATCATCGATTTCGGGAAGATCGAGACCATAGGCTTCGGGGTCTGCGACGATGGTGGCCAGCGCCAGCAGGCGGGGGACATATCGATCGGTTTCACCGGGCAGATCGAGTGACCAGAAGTCGGCGTTGTCACCACGCCGTGTCGCCTGCGTGATGGCGCGCCCGACGGTCCCGGCACCGGCGTTGTAGGCGGCCAGCGTAAGTAGCCAATCACCGGAAAACTGCTTGTTCAGTTGTGACAGGTAAGCGATTGCCGATTGGGTGGAGGCCCTTACCGAGCGCCTCTTGTCGAACCACCAATCCTGCTCGAGCCCCATCATGTTTCCGGTTGCCGGCATGAATTGCCACAGTCCGGCCGCGCCATTGGGTGAATAGACGTGCGCTTGAAAGCCACTTTCAACCGCTGGTAGCAGCGCCAGTTCAGCAGGTAGTCCGGCCTTTTCGATTTCTTCGAGGATGTAATGCAGGTATGGTTCCGAGCGCGCCATCAGCGCGCGAAACGCGTTTGGTGAGCGCTGCAGACGGCCGATCTCATGCGCGACTCGCGGATTCGACACCTCCGCGAGCCGGTAACCCTGCCGCAGGTGGACCCAGATCGAGGGATCATCCGGTGGTGCTGCCAGCGGTGGTGACAAGGCACCATCCTTGTGCCCGGATGCGATTGCCGCGCTGACCGTCCGGGGAACCAGCTGTTCGGTCGGCATCGGCAGGGGTTGTGACATCTGTGGATCGGGCCGGCTGCCCTGGCCCATACACCCGGCGAGCCCCAGTGCAACCGCCGATACCATAAAGGCCGTGAGGATGAACGGGCGTTGCTGATGCGGGGCGCTTTGGTCAGAATCGGACATGTCGTTCACCGCGGTCATGTGCGGTGAATATACGGGATGAGCGAACGAGGTTCCAGCGCCGCCAACACGATGTCTAATTCCAAGTTTTGTTACAAAGAAATCAATGAGTTGGGAGACGCACTGGCGCGCTGGTACGAAGCCTCGCCCGGGCAGCGCATCGCCGCCCATGAGCGTGAGGCGCTGATCGGCATGGTCGCTGACCTGTTCGGCTACCAGTTGCTGCAACTCGGTGAACTGGGTGAGGCCGAGAGACACCTCGGTCATTGTCCGGTGCAACGCAAAACCCTGATTACGCGACGTGCCGATGCGAAATTTCCGAGTGTCATCCGGGCGGATGCCCAGCATCTGCCGGTGGCGGCCGACAGTGTCGACGCGGTCATCCTGGTGCACACTCTGGATTTTTCGCCCGACCCGCACCAGGTGCTGCGCGAGGTGGAGCGGGTGCTGATCGCCGAAGGCAGGGTGATCATCATCGGCTTCAATCCCTTCAGCCTGTGGGGACTGTGGCGACTGTTCGGGCGTTGGAAAGGGGCCATCCCGTGGTGCGGCCATTTTCTCTCCTATCCACGCCTGAGCGATTGGCTGACACTGATGGGGTTTGGTATCGAACGTATGGATGTCATGGAGTTTCGGCCACCGACGCGCAGTGGCCAGTTCGATGCGGTGGAAAGGCTGGGGCGCCGCGTGTGGCCCATGCTGGCCGGTGTCTATGTGGTGCGCGCGGTCAAGCGCATCTCGCGGGTGACGCCGGTGCGCCAGCGCTGGTCACGCCTGCGCGTGCTCGGGCCGCGCGCAATCGAGCCGACGGTCCGGGAGATCAACGATGTCTGAACGGGTCGAGCTCTATACCGACGGTGCCTGCAAGGGTAACCCCGGCCCCGGTGGCTGGGGTGCTGTGCTGCGATTCAACGGCACCGAAAAGGAGTTGTTCGGTGGCGCCGAGGCGACAACCAACAACCGCATGGAGCTGATGGCAGTGATCGAGGGACTGCGGGCACTCAAGCGTTCCTGCGTCGTGGATGTCACTACAGATTCGCAGTATGTGAAAAACGGTATCACCCAGTGGATCCACAACTGGAAGCGCAACGGTTGGCGTACCGCTGCGCGAAAGCCGGTCAAGAACGACGACCTGTGGCGCATGCTGGACGAGGCGGTTGCGCGGCACGAGGTCAGCTGGCATTGGGTCAAGGGCCATGCCGGGCATCCGGAAAACGAGCGTGCCGATGCCCTGGCCAATCAGGGAATCGCCCGGCTCGATGGCAATCGCGGCGGCACGTCGAAAGGAAACTGATGCGACAGATCGTACTGGATACAGAGACCACCGGCCTGGAGCCGGCGCAGGGGCACCGCATTATCGAGATCGGCTGCGTCGAGCTGGTCGAGCGGCGGCTCACCGGCAACAATTTTCATGTCTACCTTCAACCCGATCGGCAGATCGATGCTGCCGCAATCGAAGTGCATGGCATCACCAACGAGTTCCTGGCCGACAAGGCTCGCTTTGCAGACATCGCCGCCGATCTGCTGGCTTATCTGAGCGGTGCCGAGTTGGTGATACATAACGCACCGTTCGACGTCGGATTCCTCGATGCCGAGCTGGCCCGGCTGGATGGCTACGGTACTACCCTCGATCACTGTGCTGTGCTCGATACCCTGGTCATGGCACGCAAGAAGCATCCGGGACAGCGCAATTCACTCGATGCGCTGTGCGGCCGTTACGATGTGGACAACAGCAGGCGGGACAAGCACGGCGCTTTGCTGGACGCCGAGATACTCGCGGACGTCTACCTGGCGATGACCGGCGGCCAGGGGGCGCTGTCGTTGGATGTGGACACGGGCGCTGGTGGTGCGGACGACGGCAATCCGGGTATTCAGACCCTCGACCGCGAAGGGTTGCAGTTGGTGGTCGTGCATGCCGACGCCGATGAGTTGGTCGCGCACGAAGAGCGCCTTCAGGCGATCGACGAGGCGGCAGGAGGCAAGGCGGTATGGCGGCGCCTGTAGCGCACGTTGCAGGGCGAAAGCGTCGTCAGTCGAGGCGTGTTTCACCGCTGCCAGGCATCGCCAGGCGGCCTTCGATACGCCAGGATTTGTCCTGGGGATGGACCTCCAATTTCCAGTTCGCCGGACCCAGGGACTCGATGCGTCCAGCGTAACGCGTGGCGCTCAATCGGGTCAGGAGCACAGTCTGGTCCTGGTCCGGTCGGGTCGGATGGACAACTTTCATTGACAGCGTGGGTTCTGCCACCGCGTTGGTGTCAGCCAGTGTCAAGGTGATCGCGCCCGTGTCGACGGCGAGACTCAGCGTGCCCGCGATACCCAGGGCCTTTGCCTTGGCGGTACTGTCCGCATCCATGTGGACGGCCAGTCCTTCCTTGTAATAGTCATCGCTGACCAGGCCGTCATCGGTACGGATCGCGATATTGAGGGTCACGATGGACGCGATCACCACGGCCAATGGCAGGCTGATCAGGAACCATGGCCAGAACTGTTTGTACCAGGGTTCGGTGTCTTCACGGGGTGGACGCATTTGGGGTGTTGTCCTTATCGCGATACCGGTCCGAGGAATCGGGCATGCTCGTCGATCGAAAGATCCGGCGTAATCTCCGATTCGATGTGGAACATGATTTCACTGCTGGTCGATTTTAGCGCGATCGGGTCGATTTCGATGCGCAGTGGGAGGTCGATGACGGCGCCACTGTCGATCTCGATTCCTTCGGTCTGGCCAATTACCTGCAGTCCTTCGAGGCCGGAAACCGAAAGACGGAAGCGTTGTGGCTGGGCGTCCATGTTGATCAGTTTAAGGTTGTACACGTTCTGCACCAGCCCCATATCGGTTTCCGTGTACAGCACGTTGCGGTCACGGATGATGTCCACCTCGAGTGGTATGCGCGTGAGCAGGCCATACATCAGGCCGGCGCTGACGATCGAGAGAATCGAAATGTACACCCAAATGCGTGGCCGGATGATTTTCGTGGGCTTGCCCTGCAGCGAGTTTTCGGTGGTGTATTTCACCAGGCCACGCGGGTAACCCATTTTATCCATCACGTCGTCACAGACGTCGATACAGGCGGCGCAGCCGATGCACTGGTATTGCAGGCCGTCACGGATATCGATGCCGACCGGACATACCTGGACGCACAGGCCGCAGTCGATGCAGTCACCCAGGCCGACGTTGGCCGACGGGGTTCCACGCTTGCGCGAGCCACGAGGATTGCCACGCTTTTCGTCATACGAAATGACCAGCGTGTCATGGTCGAACATGGCGCTCTGGAAGCGCGCATAGGGACACATGTAGATACACACCTGTTCGCGCATGAAGCCGGCGTTGCCGTAGGTCGCGAAGCCATAGAAGAAGATCCAGAACGTCTCCCATGGGCCAAGGTTCCAGCTAAGGAAGCTGGTCCACAGCTCCTGGATCGGTGTGAAATAGCCGACGAAGGTGAAGCCCGTCCACAGTGAGAACAACAACCATGCGCCGTGCTTGGTGCCTTTGACGACAAAGTACGATGCATCGCGCGGGCCCTTGTCACGCTTCTTCTGTTTCTTCGATCCGCCTTCGATCTTTTGCTCGATCCACATGTAGATCTCGGTCCACACTGTCTGCGGACAGGCATAGCCACACCAAAGCCGGCCGGCCAGCGCGGTGAACATGAAAAGCGCGATCGCCGCGATGATCAGCAGCATCGAGAGGTAGAAGAAATCCTGCGGCCAGAAGGTCAGGCCGAAGATGTGAAACTTGCGCGCAGGCAGATCGAAAAGAACCGCCTGGTGGCCGTCCCAGTTGATCCAGGGCAGGCCATAGTAGATACCCAGCAGTGCACCCATGGCGAGCAGGCGCAGCGCGGCAAAGATCCCGTGCACCTCGCGCGGGTAGATCTTCTCGCGCTTCTTATACAGCTCCTGTTCGATCGAAGCATCGTTCTTGTTGGCGGCAGGCTGGGACATCGTCTGCAGTTCCCTATCAGGCTTCGTTGGAGTGGGTATCGGGTGTGCGGCGGTTCATCGGCCGCCGGAAGTAACAGGTCAGGGCGCAACTGATCGATGTCAGCAACCAGAAGCAGAAGAACCCAATAGTGTATCCGCCCATTCGGGTCAGATCGGGAAAGCCACCGATCATCCCCAACTCGGCTGGATCGAATAGCGTGAAAAAGATGATGGTGGCCAGACTTGCGGTAAGGAACGATGGCCACATGACCGAAACGATCTGCTGCAATACCGGCAGCTGGTTCTTGTCAGGCGCAGAAGCTGGCAGGGTCGACATGGTCTGTACCTTTGAAGTCGCCGGGTAGATGCGATCCGGCATGCTGTAATCACGGGAACCGAATCGTGCTCAATGCCCGTTCCCGCAGGAGCAGGGGTCGGCAAAGGGCGGTTCAGCTTAATAGATTATGGCCCTGGAAACGGGTGGATGTCCTTGATAAATCGCATTATCTTGGAACCTTCCACCCGCCCAGGGCCATCGCCGGGTCTTACTGATTTGACAGGCTGATAACGTAGGCTGTCAGCAGGTGTACCTTCTCATCGCCAAGCAGGTCCTTGTGCGCTGGCATCACGCCGGCACGACCGTTGGTGATGGTCTGCTTGATGATTCCTTCGCTGCCGCCGTAAAGCCAGGTGCCGTCGGTCAGGTTGGGTCCGCCAAGCATCTGGTTGCCGGTGCCGTCCACTCCGTGGCATGCGAGGCAACCGATAGTCATGAACACCTCTTTGCCGGCCTCGGCCTTGGCTGCGTCGACGTTGCGTCCGGAAAGACTCATCACGTAGGCCGCAACCTGGTCGATCTTCTCGTCGCCGATGTTTAGTCCACCTTCACCCGGGCCGTGTTTCGGCATCATGCCGTTGCGGCCATTGGCGATAGACATCTGGATCTGCTCGGGCGAACCACCCCACAGCCAGTCACCGTCGGTCAGGTTGGGGAAGCCGCGCGATCCGCCGGCATCCGAACCATGACACTGCATGCAGTATGTCAGGAACAGTCGCTTGCCCATTTCGCGCGCTTCCTGGTACTCGGGCTTGGACGCCAGGTCCGTCACCGCCACAGCGGCATACTGCTTGAAGATCGGGTCGTACTTTTCCGCAGCCTTGTCCATTTCGGCCTGGTACTGGCTGCCGTGCGACGTCCATCCCAGGAAGCCCGCGAACTTGCCGAGGCCCGGGTACAGGGCCAGGTAGGCCGCGGCAAAGAACAGCGTGATGTAGAACAGCCACAGCCACCAGCGCGGCAGCGGGTTGTTGTACTCCTGCAGGTCGCCATCCCAGGTGTGACCGGTGACGTCGCCTTGTGCGGCTTCGCCGGCCCGGCTGCGCATGGTCCACCAGATCAGCCAGAAGCAGCCCAGGATGTTGGCTACGGTGAGAACGATAATCCATCCACTCCAGAAACTGCTCATGACAGGTTCTCCTTCTTGATCGTCGCCTGGTGCCGTTCTTCATCGGCAAAAGGCAGGTTCGCGGCCTCGTCGAAAGATGATTTACGACGCTTGCTGTAGGCCCAGAAGATGATCCCGACGAACGAGATCAACAATACGGCTGTCTGCCATGCACGGATGTCGTTGATATCCATAACGATCACCACTGCTTGGAAGCCAGGCCGAGACCCTGCAGATAGGCAACCAGTGCCTGTGCTTCGGTCTTGCCTTCGACTTCTTTCTTGGCATTGGCCATGTCCTGCTCGCTATACAGCTCGCAGCTAGGGCAGGTCGCACCCACGGCGACGTTAAGCGCCTTCATCTTGGTCGCCGTGTTGTCGCCGCTCAGCGTAGAACCGCTGAGCCAGGAATACGACGGCATGTTCGACTCAGGTACCACGTTGCGCGGGTTGTCCAG